>Ga0208695_1003639_pt1 | contig 10258 bp, 12 predicted proteins | sample AD_UKC111_MetaG_FD_184449 | JGI IMG/M metagenome (GOLD analysis project Ga0208695, IMG submission 184449) | Active sludge microbial communities of municipal wastewater-treating anaerobic digesters from Hong Kong - AD_UKC111_MetaG (SPAdes)... | ecosystem: Engineered > Bioreactor > Anaerobic >... | reverse complement strand
GGGCGCCATGCTCTACGGCCTCTCCAAGAGCGTGGTGGCCCCCGTCAAGAGGATCACCGACTCCCTCAAGAAGCTGGGACAGCTGGACCTCACCCAGGACCAGAACGACCAGTGGCTGAGGGAGGTGGGGCACCACCGCACCGAGATCGGCCTCATGGCCCAGAGCGCCCTGGTCCTCAAGGAGACCCTGAGACAGGCCATATCCGACATAGCCTCCCAGTCGGACAGGACCGCCGTCGCGGCGGAGAACCTGGCGGCCCTCTCGGAGGAGTCCGTGGCCTCCGTGGAGGAGATAAAGGCCTCGGTGGACCAGGTGGCGTCCCTCATGGAGTCCAACTCCGCCTCCCTGCAGGAGACCAACGCGGGGATCGAGGAGGTCTCCAGCGGAGCCCAGCAGGCGGCCAACTCCGCCACCGACGGGGCCGAGGCGGCCTCCAAGATGTCCCACCTGTCGGAGCAGACGGTCAGGCAGGTGGAGGAGGTGGTGAAGGCCATAACCCACGTGGGGGACGAGTCCAAGCGGACCTTCGAGAGGATCCAGAAGGTGGCGGACTCGGTGGCGTCCATATCGGGCTTCGTGGCCACCATAAGGTCCATAGCGGACCAGACGAACCTGCTGGCGCTGAACGCCGCCATAGAGGCCGCCCGGGCGGGGGACCAGGGCAGGGGGTTCGCGGTGGTGGCGGAGGAGGTGCGTAAGCTGGCGGAGGAGTCTGCGCTGGCGGCGAAGGAGGTGGAGGACCTGATAGCGCCGCTGCAGGCCAACACGGAGGAGTCCTTGAGGGCCACGGAGCAGTCCCAGAGGTCCATGGACGACACGGTGCGCCGGGCCCACGAGGCCCAGGGGAAGCTGGCGGAGGTGCTGGGCCAGATCCGGGTCATAAACGACGCCATGCAGAACATAGCCGCCACGTCGGAGGAGCAGGCAGCGGCGGCGCAGGAGATAGCCCAGGGGATAGACAACGTCACGCAGGCCACCATAAACGTGGTGAACTCGGTGGAGATGATCCGTCACTCCAGCGAGGAGACCGCCAAGGCCAGCGAGGCGGTGGCCCAGGAGGCCCAGGCGCTGAGTCACACGGCGGACAAGCTGAGGTCGTTGGTATCCAAGTTCCGCTATGGGCAGGGATCATCGCTTAGCCTAGCTTGGCAGGAGCCGGACCGGTAATAAAAATTTTTGATGCATAATCTCAAAAATTTACGGGGGGTATTGCATTATAACACATAATGAGACAGCGTCTTCTCAGGCGGGGACCCTCACGGGGCCCCGCTTTCGTTAGCCCCTTGTCCATCCCCTTATGTATTTTAGCGCGCACACACAGATGGGATCAGGAAAAATGATTTGTTGACTTGCTTGACTCGCGCGGATATCTCGGTATGTTTAAGTCATGGCCTGGCAGGGGGCGGGCCGGTAATAAAGACTTTTGACGCGTTAGAGAACGGGAAGAACGGGAAGACGGTTATCTAATAAGGCCAAAAAGTTACGGAGGGATTGTGCCATGGTACGTATGGATCATTTAAGCGTCGGGGTTATAGCGTATGGCTGGCTGGTCCGGTTTTTTGCGGGGATATCCGGCAAGTCTGCGAATTTAGCTCATATTGTGATGAATTTTTCGTCTTCCCTTTCCCATTCTTTTTTTGTTTATGTGTATATCCTGCTTGGAATAAGTCTGGTGGATTATGATTTGGTCTTTTGTTCAATCGAGGGCAACCACAGGGATTTTTCGCCGTTTCATTGTATTGAGAACGCCCTTTTAGCCCTGCTGGTTGCGATGCTTTTTCATTGGGGGCTGCATTACGGGTCTGAGCCTGCCGCTGGCGTGTGGGTGTCCGTCGCCGATTTTATGTTTGGCGTTTGCTGGGGCTGGGTGTTCCATTTGGTGGGGGATATGCTGCAGGGGGGAGTAAGGAGCAGGCTTTTGGGCAGGCGTATAGGGCTGACTGGATTTACCTGGAACACATATATGTTGAACAGGATTTGGCTTACTCCTGTTTTGCTGGCGGGGGCTACATATACTATATGGGTAACGATTCCGATCCTCGGGTTTCATTATTCAGACCAGATCCTGGTTACTTTTTTGATTGTTCTGTCCATATTGCTGGGCAATACCAGGTTTAGTCTTCCGAATTTGACGTTTGGCATTATTTCCAACATCTTATGTTTAGGGCTTGTGTCGTATGTGTTAATTAAGCTTTTTACTTTTCGCTAGGGCTATACGGCCAATGGAGGTGTACGGATGATGATGGATGGTATTGTTACCGAGATGCTGGCGAAGATAAAGGAGTCGCAAAGGCTGTATCCTGTTCAATCGGCTGACGGGAAGAGGGTCAGAAGGGTATTTTATTTAATTACCGACTGTGACGTTCGTTTTACTTTGGAGAGGTATGCCAGCTTTATGGCGGAGCAATTGAGCAGGTGTGACTCTAACGGATTTGAGGTTTACTACAAGGATCTGCCAATATGGGGGATCAGGGTTAATTCTGTGGAGGAGCTTTTAGGGATTTTAAGTATCCCTCCGGCTAATTTAATGGACCGGATACGGGATGTATATTTGAAAGAGGGGGATAAGGCGGCGTATTATATGCCCGAGCCTTGCTGTGAGGGGGATGTGGTCAGCGTTCCTGTGGGCATTTTTATGTTTAAGGATCTCAAATATTGGCAGGCGCTCAATGGGGTAACCTCAGGTTTTACATACCGTTATGCCGTGGCGGACAAGAAGATTATGTGGTCTCCAGAGTTTGTTGAAGCCATCCGCCGCATAGGCATGGACGGTATTTTCTTCTCTTTGCTTCATTTTTTGCATCAAGTCCACCTGCCCAGCAGGGACAACGAGGTGTTGTACAAAATTGAGGCCCTGGAGAGGAAGGCCCTTATTAAGCTGGGGGAACAGTTCCAGGAGGAACTGGAGAAAAATATGCTGAAGGCAAAGTGCTGGAAGGGCTATTCCATAGCGGCGGGGATATTGTCTGCAGTTTCCCTGGGGTTAGCCGTTTGGGCCTGGCCTGAGATTTACGCCAAACTGCAAACGCTTGTGGGCGGCATTTTTGGGTGAAGACTAAAACATGGACAATAAGAAGGCCCCTGTAGAATCATCCGATGTGGCGAGCCGTTAGCTCAGTTGGTAGAGCACCGGACTTTTAATCCGGGTGTCGTGGGTTCGAATCCCACACGGCTCACCAATAATAAAAAAATAATAAAGTTGGTCCTATCGTCTAGTGGTCTAGGATACTGCCCTTTCAAGGCAGAGACACGGGTTCGAATCCCGTTAGGACTGCCATAAACATTTAAATATATGCCGGTGTAGCTCAGTAGGTAGAACAACGCAACCTAGATGAGTCTACCGATGCTCATGTGGAGGGATCTAAATGGACAGGATAAGGGTGCTGTTCCTGTGCGGGAGGAACACTGCTAGAAGCCAAATGGGGGAGGCCTTCCTTAGGGCCCTGGGCGGGGATAGGTTTGATGCCTGGAGCGCTGGACTCGAGGCGGGGGAGGGGGTACATCCCCTTGTCCAGGAGGTCATGCGGGAGGTCGGGATAGACATGTCGTCCCACTATTCCAAGTCCGCCCTGGATCTCTTGGAGAGGGGCATGGAGTTTGACGTGGTGGTGGCGGTGTGTGATGCCGCCGTGGCGGGCCGATGCCCCGACTATCCCGGGGTGTCTAGGCGTCTTCACTGGCCCTTCCCGGATCCAGCCGCAGCGGAGGGGTCCCTGGAGGAGAGGTTGGAGCAGACCAGAAGGGTTAGGGACATGATCCGAAGGGCGGTGGAGGAGTTCATAGGGGAGTACGCCTAAGGGCGCCACATTACCGCTTTTGCGAAATTTTCGAACCCACCAAACCAGGGGAGCCCGGGGTTGACTACTTGAGGCGCAGTGCTATAATGTTCCTCGCTGGCCGGGATGGCGGAACTGGTAGACGCATGGGACTTAAAATCCCTGGGGCCTGGGGTCCGTGCGGGTTCGAGTCCCGCTCTCGGCACCAACGCCGGTGTAGCTCAGTAGGTAGAGCAACGCACTTGTAATGCGTATGTCGACGGTTCGAGTCCGTCCACCGGCTCCATAATAACCAAATTATCACGTGGAAGAGAGGAGAACAGTAATGACTGACTTTGACCACTTTGCGCGCAAATTACGCAAAGAACCACCCGTGCCTTGTGATCTGAAGGTGGGCGATAAAGTGACGTACACCAATGAGTATGGTGTACAGTTTCCAGGCATGACTGTGATCGGCTTCGCCTGTGACGATTCTTTTTATGGGAGGTTCATCCATCTGGTCGGTCCGGATCATCCAGGTGCGTACTGGTTCCCACATCGGCGCGACGAACTGGTGAAGGAGATCAGCAATGAAATAACTGAAATCGCCGCTTGGACATCGACCCCAAGTAGGTAGAGCAACGCACTTGTAATGCGCAGGTCGGCGGTTCGAGTCCGCCCGCCGGCTCCAGAGGATGATCCCCCTTCGGTCTAGGAGGGGGATTTTTTATGACCCGGCCATGGAGGTGACCCTTTTGGCTTGCAGGATCTTGTTAGTGAGGCACGGCAGGACCGGTCTCTCGATTCGCCATCTTTTTCTAAAGTCCTGATTTTTCCTGAAAAAAAGGACGGAGAGGAGCGTATCATGGAATTCATGGCGTTCGATGGGTTGACGCAAAAAAAACCGACGCGATAAAATAAAAATTGTATAATATAAATTAAGCGATGAGGAGGAGAGAAGTTATGGATTACAAAGTGTATGTTAGCAAGGAGAATTATACGGGTCGTCCAATTACAGCTTATTGGGCACCTGCTAATGCAGGTAGCAATTATCGTGAACTAGCGGAAGCGTCGCTCGACGCAAACGGTGTTGCAAAAGTTTACGATTTTGAGGAGGACGTCTGGTACGACCCAAAGTTGAGACGCAAGGTCGTTGTTGCAAAAAAACATACTGGCTCTGAATCCGCCGCGATCGAGCGTGGCAAGAATATGCCTTTGGAACTGCGGCAAAAACTCGAAGAGGCGCTTGCTAAAGCCATTGCTGATAACGAAAAGGAAATGGCAGAAGTAGAAGTTCTGCAAAGGTAATAAGAGTAATAAGAAGCGCTGAAAAATTGGACAATTGGTGATTATGTCGCAGACAAGGCGATCCGCCTCCCCAAGAAAGGCGCATGTCTGCAAAGGGGGAAGAAAAATGAGCAACGTAAATCAGCACCTTACTCCGGATGATCTCGATCGTATCCCGTTCCCGCTTGACGCTGGCTACCGGGTAGTCTCACGACCAGCAAAGGGCTCCGTCGTAATTGCTCCGAGGAAGGTCGGTACGTTGTACACGGATGACGATTTCAAGGCGCTTGTGACATACGCTAAGCCTTTTGGGTTCACTATTGCGCGGCATGGCGAGAAGAAGGGTTACGCGTACGTCACCGCCCCGCTTGATCGTCCATATGACTGGCTAGGCGCATTCTTTAGTGATGGTGGTGCCGCTGAAGCAGCACGCAAGCAGCGTGAACAGGAAGAAGCCGAAGCGAAACGCAAGAAGGAAGCGCAGAAAGAGGAAGAATACCGAAGCCTGCCTTCCTCGACGTGGATTGACGAGAATCTTGGCACCGAATTTGCCAATCCTCACAATCGCCTGATGCTCGCGCGCGCCCTCGATGGGGTGGACAAAAAATTCCAAGGCTTGATTAGCCGCTTTTGGCTTGAGTCTCTTGAGCGACTTGGTTTCAATCCTGAACAACACGGTAGCGATACCGACGCTGTTATTGCATTCCTGAAACGCAAGTACTCTATGACGGTGGGTAGGAACGGTGAGCCGCACTTCAAAACTGCAAGGAACGCTGGCGATCTGGATTTCGACGAGGAGGACAGCCGCCCTGCCACGAGAGAACCGGGATTTTGAAGTCAATCCTCCCGCCCCAAAGGGCGGAGCCTGACACGGCGTTAGCGAGCTCGGTGTGCTCGGCGAGAAGTGTGGCAAGCCTCACGTTATCGAGCGCGTTGTGCGCGGTGACGACGGATGGGACGGTACGCCTTGCGATTGGCCGGGGTGCACCGCTGTCGTACCCCCGCGCGGTAAACCGAACGAATATGTAGACCTTTCGCTGCACGAGTCCGGTAACGGCAGCGCTACCTCAGGAGGGGTTCCTGAAGTAGTCGGGGAAGTGACGCCTGTCAGGCACGAGCACGTTCATCAAGACGGCTCGGGGCAGGAAGAAAACCGTGCGCATTTTTGATATATTACACAAGAACAAACAAAATAGGGGGATAAAAAACGGACACGCTCTTCTTCCACGGCAGTTCTAAACCAAACTTGGAAAAACTCAAGCCCTCGTCAGCCGGGCTTTTCGGAAGCGGCATCTACGTGAGCGATTCGCTAGAGGATGCCGCGGAATACGGGATGTTCGTCTACCAGGTTCGTCTGCGCTGCACCCGCCCGTTCATCACGTGGGCCGATTATTCGTTGGCGGCAGCCTGCGATTGCGATTCACCAGTGGGGAATCTTTTGCTCGATATTTTTGGTATGCAACGAGCCAAAGAATATCTTCGGGAAATCGCGCACATGGCCTTTGGGGTTTTCTCGGAAGAAGACATTCCCGTGCAACAAACGCTCTTGGGCATGGGGTACGATTCGATCATGGTGCACTGGAAAAGCGATATGCGGCACTGTGTTTTGTTTTCCTCGGAACATGCGCAAATCGTGGACAAGCCCATTGAGCTAGCCTACTGGGATCCAGCACGGTAATAATGCCCATCAGCCGCCCCACGAAGGCACTGGTCCAGATTCCATCTCAAAGTATTGACAAAAGAAAAAAATAGAGTATAATAACAATCATAGAGTATAATAATAATCATTGGGAAAGCGAGGGAGGAAATCATGACAACCAAGACTGACGAACAAGAGTGGGGGGCCGAGTTGAGCCGCGCCATTCGATTGGCCGATGAGTATGCTGTATTGCTTATCTGCAACGAAGGACAGGAGCTAGAGCCTGGGCGACGGAAACTAACCGGCGATCAGGTCGAGTACGGCTCACATTTGCGGGCGGCCTTTGAGCATCTGAAGTGGCGCGGTTTTGTAGATGTGACTCCTCTCAATGATGGATTGATGGTGGATTTCACGAGGCCGTAACGTGACGTACCGTGAACGGCGATTTTTGACAAACGATACCAGCCACCAATGCAAGAGGGCGGGCATTGAGAACTGAACATGTAGCGTTGGAGGGCAATTGTATGCTGTACGACACCATTGAAATCAAGCTAACGCCAAGCGGGGAATGGAAGGTTCTTCACCGAGAGCTTCCTTATGACCGGAAAAAGGGAGAACAACGACTTAATAGCGCACTTGGGTTTTTCCACTACTCAAGAAATTTGAAAAAAGAAACTGCGTTTGAGATGTTACGTAACAAAATGATCGACGAACGACTAAAAGCAATCGAAGAGTTGCAACGTCAAATTGATCAGTTGCGTGCATTGACGCTATAAATCACACACCTCGCCCATATCTCAGTTGGTTAGAGCAGCTGACTCATAATCGGATGGTCGTAGGTTCGAATCCTACTGGGCGCACCAACGAAAGGAGCTAAACTATGAAGACGGCTGACCACTACGAGGAAAGCATTAATGCGCTGGCCCATGAAATATGGGCGGCTGCACAGCTAGCCCCAGGCGAAGGGATCGTGGATGGCGTATATCGCATCGTGGGTCTGCTGCGGAAGGTACCCCATCCAGCAATCACTTTCTGCGAAAACTGCGGCTGCAGCTGGCTCGACGATGGACTTAACCCTATCGGTTGTCCTTACTGTGGGATACGCCGAGAAACCGAGCGTGAGCTGAAGGAATGGATTGAGCGCGGCCGCACGGAAGAAGAAAAGGCGGCAGCGCTGAAGCAGCCCGCAGCCGTGGATGAGGCGAAAGAGACTGACTTGTGGCGCTGCACTGTCTGCGGGAGGATGGGCACTGTGGGGCGATGCTGCGGTGAAGAAACACGCGAGCGCGCCAACATAGAGCAGTTGCTGGCGGAGTACGAGCGACTGCGGAGGGAGGTGGAGGAGTGGAGGAGCTTTGCCGAAGCACAGGTGGAATTGCACGACAAGGCCGAAGACCACGCAGAAGACCTTGCGAAAGCTTTGGCGGAGCTAATAGCTAATCACTTGGATTCCATCGGCTGATACGTACAGGCACCTAGGCCTCGACCCTGAAGCGCCGATGCGAGCGCTGAAGCGCGCCAAGCTCTCTATTGGATCTATTGGAGGACTGAGCACTGACTGACGTCGAACTATTGCTGATTCGCGGACTCCCAGGCAGCGGGGAGACTACGATGGCAAAGAAATACGCAGAGGTCGGTTATGTCCACTGCGAAGCCGACCAGTATTTCGAAGTCGATGGGGAATACCGCTTCGATGGCAGCAAACTACGTTCGGCACACAACGATTGTCTGCGGCGTGCCATTGCTGCAATGGACGCAGGTCGCTCTGTTGTTGTGTCAAATACCTTTACCAGTCGTTGGGAAATGAAGTCGTATCTGAGGGCCGCAAAGCAGCGCGGAATCAACGTCCGCATCATCGAGGCTACTGGAAACTGGCCGAACGTGCATGGCGTGCCTGAGGATGCCATTGAACGGATGCGGGCACGTTGGGAGCATATCGAAGGAGAACAAGCATGACTGATTTGGATCGGGAGGCGAGCAATGACTGACCGCTACGAGAAAATCCGCAAGGCGCTAGCGATGGGGCCGACACCGGGGCCGTGGGAGATTATGGAGGGCCGTACTGATACGGTTGAAAACGCTCAGGGATACCCGGTGTGCACCGTTAAATATCATCCAGATGAGCGGTACGGCCACAGGACGCGTGCTGCGTATATCGCCGCCTGTGACCCAGACACGATCCGCGAGCTGCTCGCCGAACGCGATGCGTTGCGAGCGGAGGTCGATCGGCTGGCGGATGCGTTGCGGGAACTGGAAGAACGCGCACAGCGCGACGAGGACCTGCTGAGGCGGGTGTTGTGAGCGCTGGAACGAGGCGCTGCAAGCGGGGAATGGAAGGTTCTTCACCGAACAGGAACGCACATCGTTTAAGGTTTTTGAGCTGTATCAGGAATTTCAAAAGGGAAGGGTGAGGGTGTAGGAAACTTTTTTGTCAAATTGAATAAAATACCCCCAGCGATTTATACTGGGGGTATAACTTTATAAGCACCATTGATATAGTTGTTCTATTGTTTCATCGGTTTCAAAAATCCAATGGGCTTTCCCATATAGAATTTGCGCGTATCTATACATACCTATCCTCCTTTACCATTCAATTAGGACGAAGCCGGGAGCGCCATTGCGTCCGCTCCACGATGATGTCCGCGATGAGTCATCGCCCCCAGCGCCCCCAACACCGAAAGAACCGAACCCAGATTCATACCCCAACAACGACCTCGAAAACGAAAAAAACGAATCTGAACCCTTACCACTAAACCCCCCAGGAGCAGTACCCGGAGCGCCAGCTGTGCCATGGAAGTACCTTCTCCCCCCTCCGCCTCCTCCGCCTCCAGTAGCTATGAGTAAATCGCCAAACGAAGAATTGCCACCAGCTTGCCCGGGTTGTCCAACGTAGTAACTCCACCGACCACCTGCACCCCCCGCTCCTACTTTAATTGTATAAGTTTCACCAGGGGTAACAATACACCGTTTTTTTAAATAAGCCCCTGCGCCGCCACCGGGACCTCCAGTCTCATGTATGGCCCATTCGTGTTCCTTACCTCCTCCTCCTCCTCCTCCGCCGCCGCACATGGTGACATAGACGGCAGTAACGCCAGCAGGTACGGTGAAGGAGTAAGTGCCGGGGGTGTCGTAGAATTGCATTCCGCCGTTTGATGCCGTGGCACTGCGTGCTTCAGACCGCACATAACTCTGTATATCGATCCACGTTTTCCCTCCTACAGAATCTGCATTCGTGGCGTGGTCTGCGGTTAACGCACGGTCGGCAGTACCTATTACTCGAGACACTCTTAAATTCTTCGTTAAATATATTTCGTCGGCGTCAGTATCGATCCTTAATTGGTTCCCTGTCCTGTTAAAAGTAAAGTTCCCTGTGGAGTTTTCAAACTTCAAATTCCCTCCTGAGGAGCTTATGCTGTATGTATCGGGATTTCCCTTGTCTCCGATATAGAGCTTCTTCCCTGCGGCTACCACGGCGTTGCCATTTAAGGTAATGTCCCCGGTGGAAGCGGATAAAGTGGCCCCGTTGATAAACAGACTGCCGGAAGTCCCGTTAACAGCTAACTGCCCAGGAACAGG
>Ga0208695_1003631_pt1 | contig 10273 bp, 15 predicted proteins | sample AD_UKC111_MetaG_FD_184449 | JGI IMG/M metagenome (GOLD analysis project Ga0208695, IMG submission 184449) | Active sludge microbial communities of municipal wastewater-treating anaerobic digesters from Hong Kong - AD_UKC111_MetaG (SPAdes)... | ecosystem: Engineered > Bioreactor > Anaerobic >... | reverse complement strand
GTATTTTGATTGTCTGATAAATTCCAGCGCCTCCGATTTTTCAAGTTCATATCCAATTGCTTTTAGGTATTCCCATGACGCAAAGCGAAGGTCTGCCATTGCATTTCGCAGCATAGCCCGCTCGTTCGGGTATTTGTCAAAAGCGCTTGTTTCGTATCTCATTTTTCCTGTTTTGGCTGTGTTCTTGCCAATTCTCGGTATTGTGGTATGAGGTCACGATAGTTTGCTGTGGTCATTAAACCTACTTTTGCCGTTTTATGTATTTGAGCAATACCAATTTTCTCGGCAATTGAATTATAAGCCTGCATGTCACCTGATCTAAGCGCATCAATAGCGCGCTCAAATTCTAGCAAAAAATCATAATCGCATTTTATAGCATCTTTTCGGTTTGAACGCCATTCTATTTCATGCGCATCAAACGACCTGCCAACTATCTGGCAAATCGCATTCGTAGCGGCGCACCCATGGCACACGCCATTTGTGGAGCCACCAAAAGAAAGCATCTGAACCCTAACCCATTCCCGTTCCAGCCCGTCACACATGGCATTGATAATGTCAGCACCGGACATAGAGCGTACTTTTTCTTCAAAAGATTGTTCTTGTTGCATTTTGTTGAATTTTTATGTGTTACAAAGTTAATTTAAACTATCAACTTTTTTGAGAATTTGAGCGTATTTTTTACGCGCAGCATCTTTTATGGTGGATAGGAATTTTTGATCTTCCATGCGTGGCGAATCTTCGGAAGGAATGCTGCATGGCTCAAAATTGGGCGCACAATTAGCGTCATTTCTGACTATTGCGCACACCAATTTTGTTATTTTCACCTCATTGCCCAACTCGTCAATAACGGCCAAGCCCAAAAACGCAACTACTGCTTCAACTTTTGGGTGAATAGTTGGCATTAGTTCAATATGTTTGAAATAAATTCCTGGCATAACTAAAAGTTAAATGAATGAAAATTGATTAAACCCCTTTAGATTCATGGTACAATCGGTAGGCTTCAGTTATTTTTGCCATGTAAGACTTCGCTTCTTCTGAGTTTTTTCCGTATTTTCTTTGTATGGCTTCGTGTGCTTGTGCTTCATTCCCAATAAAACATCCCAGGCTAACCACTAACCCATCATCGGCATGGTTATACACTGCTACGGTTCTGTGTCCATTTCCGGCGTTGTAAACCGCATTTGATAAGTTTGATGCACCATGAAGGTCGAGCGATCCACCAACGGAAGTAGGCAATGTGATGCCTTTCAGATCACATCCAGAAAGGTTGAGCCATCCACCAACGGAAGTAGGCAATGTGATGCCTTTCAGATCACATCCAGAAAGGTTGAGCCATCCACCAACGGAAGTAGGCAATGTGATGCCTTTCAGATCACATCCAGAAAGGTCGAGCCATCCACCAACGGAAGTAGGCAATGTGATGCCTTTCAGATCACGTCTAGAAAGGCTGAGCCATCCACCAACGGAAGTAGGCAATGTGATGCCTTTCAGATCACATCCAGAAAGGCTGAGCCATCCACCAACGGAAGTAGGCAATGTGATGCCTTTCAGATCACATCCAGAAAGGCTGAGCGATCCACCAACGGAAGTAGGCAATGTGATGCCTTTCAGATCACATCCAGAAAGGCTGAGCGATCCACCAACGGAAGTAGGCAATGTGATGCCTTTCAGATCACATCCAGAAAGGTCGAGCCATGAATTTCCATCGTAGTTTTTAGCCAATTTTTGAGCGTAGGTTTCCATGTTTATTTTATAATTTGTGAGTAATAAGTTGAACGAATGCAATTTACCTCACCTACTGCGTAGGCGCACAGGTCGGCAAATGGGAATTGTCCTTCTTTGAGAGTGGATTGCCCGCTGGATGGGGCTTTGTAGTCAAACCAACGGCGCGAAATGACGCGGGTAGTCACCTCGTTAGTTTTGATCTTTTTGAAGGTGATAATTTCAGCCGAAGGCGACATTCTGATAACTCGCCACGCCGTACGCATGGATTCGGAACGGCTAACGCCTGATTTTCGGCGTATTTGAGCGGCTAAAACGTTGACTAAACTGATATTTTTCATTGCTTGTTGAATTTCGTGTTACAAATGTAACACAAATACCAATACCAACAAAGCGTTTTGAGAAAAATATTTTTGCAAGTAAAAAATAATTAATTATTTTGAAAAATACATTACATAAACTATTGCACAAATAAAAAATGGCTGTATCTTTGAGGCTATTAATAACGTTCACTAAAAATTCAACACATGAACAACCCGGTTATACTTACCATCACAGAATCAGGCGATGAATCCGTAGGGCTTCGCGGTCAATCGTGGGAAATTCAGTGCCCGCTGCAAAGAGATGACGACCATGAAATGTTTGAGAATTTCAGAAAAAGTGCAATAGCGATTTTTTCTGAATTTACAGATGGGAATATTGATGCTATCTATGATTACGAATGGAAGATGATTGCAGAACACGAAAACCTTGCATTCCCTAAAAAATAAACGTTCACTAAAAATTCAACACAATGAAAATCGCGTTTTTAGAAGGGCCGGAGTACGACGACGTACCCGGCAAACCCAAAAAGGGCAGCAAAAAAAGATAAGCTCGAAAAACCCAACGAAGACAAAGAAAGATACACTGATGAAGATGAAAATCTGAATCGGTGGAACACGCAGGAATACCGGCGAAAGAACAACTTGCCGGATGACGAAGGTTGATAGAATGCGCGGTTTAAAGCGGCCTAACTATTAAAAAGCCTTTTTCAGGGTAAAGACCCGGAATAATACGCCGACCATCTCCATGAATCCAGCCCGGTGTGCTTTCGAGGTCTTCAATAGTGGTTAATCCAATTGCCTTAAATCGTGCTTCATTTGCCATAATCGCCTCAAAAATTTCGCGTGGGCTGTACAATTTCGTACTCGCATCCAAAGCGTTTGCAAAGTAGTGCTGCGAGAGCGTTCCGCCCCCTTCCGGTCGATAGAAAGACGGGCGCGTACCACGACCTACATAATAACCAGGCCCCGGTTTTTTGTAGGAATATGTGTTCAGAATTACAGGCGTATTCAGCACTTCGCGCAACAAAGCGGCGTAGTTGATCTGAAAATCTGAAATGTAGTACAGGCAGCGAGTTAGCCCGACGGATTGAATTATTGCAGGATGTACAAATTCCTGTGGAGTGAATTTAAAAGATGAGTCTTGAAAGGCTTCTATTGATAACATTTTTTCACAATTTAAAATTAACAAAATGAGATCAGACGAAACAGCATTCCCAGCCAATGGATATTCGTATGACGAACACGATGTATCCCCATCAAATGGAATTTGCATTCGTGATTACGCAGCGCTTAAAATCCTGTGTGCCCTTATCACAAACGAAGGTGCTTCATCAAGCGATAATTCGGAGACAAGAGAGTCAGATGTTAAACGCGCCTACCTTTACGCCGACGAACTTATTAAACAATCTGAACAATGAACGAACAAAAAGAAACTTCGGGCGGCCACAAAAAAGGTCGTGGCCGCCCGAAAGGTGCCGATGCGCAAGCCGCCACTTTCTACCTGTACCCGCACCATATCACATGGTTGAAGCAATTCAATCAAAGCGAAAAGTTGCGCAGCCTGATTGACCGGGCTATGCAGGAAGAAATGAATGAGGCAAAACTAAGGCAGGAAATTGATGCCACTACCAAATTGGTGGATGATCTCATCGAAGATATAAACTCACTTCGGTTCGACAAGGAATAGCCCGCTGCTATCTCCGATTCGCAGGATTGACAGGTCAACCTTTTTCTCCGACTTGCATAGCATTTTTGCAAATTTTGCAGTCCAGAAAAGTACATCCGATTCATCCTGACCCGGCAGCATCATAAATCCCCTGTTTGTAAAAAACCAATCAAGTGCATCCTTAACTATACGCTCCGAGTTTTCCGCATCCGTTTTTGAGGTGTAGGCGACTTGGAGCGTTGTTATTTTCATCGGCTTATATGCCAGCGATTTCATGCGCGACTTTGTGAACTGCGAAGAACGGGGATTGGTCACCATTGCGTTAATGCCCCACACAATAGAATAATCCTTGTCAATATCGTAAGTCAGTACACGAACGTCACGAACCGGGATAGTGTCTTTTGGCGGTTCGGGTGTTGGTGGCGTTACGGGCGGCGTTGAACCCATGCCTGCCGGGTCTTTGGTCAGGATGGTACGGATGTATTCTATACCATAACCCGTATCGTTGTCTTTCCCAGTTGGTGGAAGGTCGGAAGCACACCAAGCCATGTACTGCCTCACCTTTTCAGCGCTTGCCAGTTTCCCGCCCCAACGTGAACGGGCTATAAACGTAGCCGATGCCATGAACGGCGAAGCCATAGAAGTGCCCGAAAGAACGGCATAGGTATTGTTTTTGTAGGTGCTATTGATTGCACCCCCTGGCATTGCTGCCAACACCTCCGGCCCACGACTTGAAAAGGAAGATACTTTCAGGTTGTTATCGAGCGAACCCGTACCCATTCCCCATGCTGAATTTCCGGGATACTGTACGCCCGGCGTTCCAGTGTTTCCGGCTGCGAACACAAACGAAACGCCGATGTCAAAAGACTTTTTAAGCGCCGTTTCCACACTTGCTACCTTTGCCATACCGCCTCCGAACGAGCCGTTATAGACCACAAATTTGCCGCTGTTTATTGCTGCCTGATCGGTTGCAAATTCACTGCTGACCGCCGTTGCTACCCATGCAAAATTACCCGAACCGGATGCCGAAAGAATCTGCACGGGTTTCCATTCAACAAGTCCTTTCTGAACAAGCGGCCAAAGCAGCCCGATGTCTTTTCCTACGCAGATGCCAGCGACGTGTGTGCCGTGTCCATTGCCGTCCGTTAGCCCCGCGTCGGTTGTGTAGTTGCTACCTGGCAGTTGCGCCGTTTGCAGGTCGATGTGTGTTTGCTTACTTCCGGTATCAAGTATTTTCAGAACGCCGCGAAATTTGCAACTATCCTTCATCAGTTTTACCACATCGGCAGGCAGCAGCAAGTCGCGGCCCCAATTGGTAGCGGAAGCAACGGAAAAGTTTTTCACCTGTTCCGGTATTCGCTCCATCGGCGGAATGACAAAATCAAACGTGTCGAGTTGAGCCTCTGCAATAAGCGTCTGCTTTTCAAGCGCTCGCTTGTAAGGGCTTTTAAAAATTTGCGCCTGTGCTGATACTGAAAACAGCACGGCGGCTATCAAAAAAAGAATCTTTTTCATGTGTGATTTAGTTTAAAAAGGGGCAAGCGGCCATGATTAGCCGCCGCCCCAAAATGCAAAACGATAAAACGGCTTACTTTTTCACAAATGCGTACCATATGATTGCTCCAAGTGACAGCAATGCCTGAATGATATTGGGCCAACTACCTGACACGATAGCGTTTGCAAGGTCTTGCAGCCCAGGTACGAGGGGTGAAAGCATGGGAGCCAATCCGGCCACGATAGCAGCGATATACGCCCAGTTGTTTGCATTGGCAAACCACGATTTTGCAGGTGTCCATTTGGCGTTAACAAGCCATGTACGGATAGCCGCAACGGCTCCAATGATGCCAGTAACAGCAGCCGCAATCATGGATGCTGTGTCGTGCGACATACCCCCGGCAACGGAAGCAAGAAGCAGGATAATCTGCATGTACAGGTTTGTGCCGTCAAGCGGCCCAGGTGTTTGTTCTTTCGGCGTTTGTACGCCAAGCACTTTTTCGCTCATTTGTTTGTATCGTTGGTGATAAAAATTGGTGTGTTGTCAGTTCCGGGGCTTTCAAGCCGGACGGATGACGGTTTTCTTTTTGTAACTGGCGTGTGCATTATGGCTGCCGTACTGCACAGTTTTTCCAGTTCCCGAATGCGAACATCGATAGAAGCACTGTTCTGCTCGATAGTGTGCCATTCTACGGGCTTTTGTGCCGCGCAGGCAGGTTGTGTAGTAGCGCGAATGTCGGATGCCATTTTGTGGCGGCAGTTGAATCCGCATACAAGGGTAAAAATCAGCACATAGGCCAGTCGGGTTAACTGTTTCATCATTTATTCTTTTTTGCAAGTTGGTCAACCTTTGCGGTCAACTCACCAAGTTTGTAATATTGCTCCAATTGTGCTTTAAGGATTGTTTCTTTTTCTGCCGAATGTCGCTGCTCCTGCTGCACGCTTTCCTGATAGCACCTGTTTTTTTCTGCTTCCGCACCCTGCCATTTCACTGCCAGGAATATGCAGGCCAAAACGAGCAAAAGCATGATAGCAGTCGCCCACCCGCGCCCTGCCGTTTTTGTAAACAGCGATGTCAATGTTAGCGTGTCTTTTTCAGTCATGTTTTAATTCTTCACAGATTAATACAAAAGCCTTCACCGTCGCGCCTATCCAAAATCCCTGCAAAGTGATGTATGCGATACTCCTGTCGATTAAAAAAAGCAGCACAAAAACAAACAGTATCAGCAGTGCGGGTAGTGCCGATTGCCCGTCAGTCCTTTTCATTATTTTCTATCAAATTCAGCATTTCCCGTATCAAAATGCCTATCTGAACGGCCATAAACATAAGCCCGGCAATAAGCGCTGCCAAGGCGTAATACGGCCCGTATCGGTAGCCTATCAAAATCAGCAGCGCCCAACAAAACATAAATACACCCGATTTCCATCCCGGCGACATATCCTCCCACCATTCGACCACACGGCCCCATGATGCAACGGCAAAGGCGATTATTGACGAAAGGAGTACGGCAGTTATGAATCGTTGTTTCATATTTTACTTTTATGGGTTTAAACTAAAATAATGCGGTGTATATGATATGAAATCCCACTGACCATACCACAAACCCGCCCAACACGGAAGGCCACATCATTTTCGAGTTGTACAGGGCAAGCGTTAGCAGTACAAAACCGATTGCAGTATCCCACCTGTCAATCGCTCCGAATAGGTGGTACGCATCCGTTACAAAAACAAACACTGTCGTGCTGCCCCAAAACGCCGGGCCTTGCGCGGGTATGCCGCCCTCATACTTGTTATGCCACGATAGCGCCGGATTCCACCACGACTGATCGGCGTGCGGGAATCGGGCCTCAAATGCCGGGTAGTGGTGAGTTACGGTTTCTTTTAAACCGTAGGACGCGCCGCCCAAAGCGATGAGGGCAAAAGCGAGTAGGAGTACGCGTGTGCGGGTCATTACCAACAGTTTTTCCAGGTTGATCCGTTATAAACCTGCATGACGCCGGTGCTGCCGTCCGTTGCGGTACAATCTGTGCAAAACCTCGTCATGCCTGCTGCTGGAGTGGCTGGTCGCTGTGCTATTGTGCCAACTGGCAACTGATTCGATCCCGTTCCTGTTGCATAAAATTCAAGTGCCTGATGTCTTGCATCTGTTGACGATCCATTTATTGTTCTTAACACGTTTGCTGTCGTAGAAATAAGCCCCGCGCCATTTCCAGATAGCGGGCTTGTTGAATCTCCCCAATGTATTTTGTCTGAAAGGCCTAATTTATATGGAGTTGTATTTGAAGACATGCCACCATATAAAGTTCCAGATAGAAATAGGTGGTTTGTTTGTGAATTGTCTCCCATCCATAACTCCCCACTTGTTTTAACCTTTATTCTCATATTTCCATTAGACGTATACTCTCCAAATTCATTCGTAGCGTCAGCCCTCAATGTGAATCTAACAGTAGGGTTAAAATCCTGTATTTGAATCATTTCATTTACGGACGCGGCAGATGTTACATATCTCCATATGACATTTTTAACTCCTGATATATCAGAGAATGCCGTTTGCATATAGTCTGGACTTGCGATTGTATTATATATGCGCTCGCTAAAACCGCCCCTAAACCCTACGAAGTTTCCTGTTCTATATAGGATATTAGTGTTAAAAACAGTTGTATCCCCACTATTCATTGCAAATCTATCATGTATAGTATTATCATAAACAACTATCCCGGAGCCATTAAACCCATCTTTAATTATATTTCTGTTTGTAGCCGCTACTTTTATATTTATAGACCCTCCTGGCCCATCAAAAAAATTGTTATCTGAAATTGTATTACTCACGCTATTTACCCCAAGATAAATTCCGTATGTGTAGTTGTTCATTTCTATCAAATTATCCCTAACTACATTTCCGGCATTTGTATCATTTTTTGCCGAAAACCATATCGCAGCAAAACCACCGCATTGATTCCAGAAATTATTATTTTTTATCACAATTCCATTTGCATAAGTTTGAAGCATAACGCCTGTACTTATCCAGTTGAAATAATTATTTTCAATAACTGTACCGTATCCCTGAAACCCTATTTCAGCGGACGTATCAGGCGAAGACACGAATGCGGTATTACCACCGAGGACTATTGCCCTGTTTCTACTTGCTGCCGAAAATCCTAAAAAAGCGCAATCGTGTATATGAAGCGTTGTTAGTGTAGAGTGTATAAATGTGTTTGTTAGTGATGTAGCGCCTTTTAAAAAAGTTATATCCGAAATACTGACCTTCCCGGTTCCCCTGAACTGGAAGCAGCCAATTGTATCACCTTGGTATCTCATGTCCAGAATCGTCCCCCCTATCGGCTTTTGCCCATTCCCGCTTTGCATTGATCCAACGCCACGTATTACCATATCAGGGGTTTGCGGTATGTTTAATCCATTATAGTTTGTTTTAGGCCTTAGCACTCCATTTACCAAATACGTACCTGCTTTAAACTGAATTATACCCCCGCCTCTATCATATATAGTATCTAACAACGCCTGAATACTACTTGTCTGATCGCTACCATCAGGGAATATTCCGTAAGCGTCTGCATTAAATATAGCAGGGTCGCTAATTGCAGACGTAGCCCTCCCATCCGAATCAAAAGCAACTATCGGATTCCCATATAATTTAGGCGTTACGGCGGTGCTTGCCAGTTCATTCGACCCAACAACCCCCGCACCCAATTGCAAATTATCGTATGTGCCGGAAACGTCGCCGCCGAAAGGCGTTGTTGTATTTAGCGTATTTGATAGCGCCGCATCCGTTTCCTCAAATGCTGTTTGTGCGTCTGTTCCAGCAAGTACATTAAAGCCTGAATTATCAACTACAATATCAGAAGCGTCTAATGTTGCCGGATAGCAATTCAAGCAAGCCCACGAACTACCCGTATATTGATATAATTCAGGTTTAGGATTACATGAATTAACCGCAAATGTGCTTTGTCGCGCCGTTGGTGTGTAAGCAGGGGCCGCGCATCCGCTTATCTGATCGAATGCTTTTGGGTATTTTATCCATGCTGATGTGGGTGCAGGCTGCCAAGTATATAGTTCATTTGTGGCTGTATTGAAATAAAGCCTTGTGCCTGAACCGGAAGGTGTGTATGAAGGCGCTGAACTACCGTATGAAACAGGCCATGACCCGGACGGCTGCGCAATTGCAGCAACAGGAATAGCGAGTAATAGAAAAATGAAGTATTTTATATTTTTCATGCTGATTAAGTTAAAGTGGTCTAACCCTTGCAAGTGTGTACGGTATTCCTTCATCTGAATCCAGTGAATACCAAAAAATATCGTCAGTATCCAGATTAAACGGCGCTGCTCTCGCAATGTCTTGGTTTTTGCAAATAGGATACTGAACAAGCAGTGCCGTTAATGCTGCAAGGTCAATCGACCCGCCACCTGACATGACATTATAAAACTTCAATACCGCATTTTGCTGCTGTATTTTCAGTTTTAAGTTAGTATCTATCTGTAATGTCACGTCGCTCATTGGATACCCTGTTTTGATGGTATATGCCCTGTGAAATAAGTTACCGGAATGCCAGCCGTTTCGCTCACATCGAATTGATGGTTTATTTTTCCGGGTATAAATTCGGTCATTTCACTTGCCGGAATGGCTATTTTCAATTGCCCTGTCGATATGATAGAAAGGTAATCGTCAAGCGTACAATGTACCGTAGTATCGCCTTGCATCAAATAGTAGTCAAATGAATCGTAGCCGGAAATATCAATTTCATCATCATTTTCATCTAAAAAAATAATGACGTATTGCAGTCCGTTGCCGGTTACAAAGCACATATCTCTATTATATTCTAAACAGCATTTTGCGCTCATTGCTTTTTTGGTTTTGAGGGTTTTGTGTTGCTGTTTGCAGGTTGCTTTTTGGGTGCAACGGGCTTTTTAGCAGGTGTTTTGCTGCTTGCCTTACCCTGCATAATCGACATACCGCCCATGTCAAGTGCCTCCCATTGACCTTTAAGGTCATCCAGGTATTCCAGTTCCAAAACAAGCCCGTCAATTTGGCGTAAAATTTCAAGCCTGCGG
>Ga0208695_1003629_pt1 | contig 10278 bp, 8 predicted proteins | sample AD_UKC111_MetaG_FD_184449 | JGI IMG/M metagenome (GOLD analysis project Ga0208695, IMG submission 184449) | Active sludge microbial communities of municipal wastewater-treating anaerobic digesters from Hong Kong - AD_UKC111_MetaG (SPAdes)... | ecosystem: Engineered > Bioreactor > Anaerobic >... | reverse complement strand
TCAGGCGAGCTGGTGCCTTTTGCCTCTTTTCCCTTTCTGCCGGAACAGCCGGTAAAAGCTACAGCTAGCAGGATGAACACCAGGCAGGACAAAGTGACTAAAAGACTTTTTCTGTCGCTTCTTCCCCGGGGATTAATTCTAAATAACGGCATATTGATAACCTCACTTGAGAATCAGTTCAAAAAGCCGGGCGTTCTCCATGCTCAATCTCTTGCCTCTTTGGAGCTACAGAATTTGATGCTGAGCTTTTCCTTTTGTTATTTAATTTTGATTCCTGATTTCTTTATACTTTAGGCCTCTGAAGAAAGCAACCAGGATATATTCCAAACTGCTGCCCCTGCTAACAGGCTCTGTATAATTCATGAACTGCGGATTGGGCTTTACTGGTAATAAACGAAAGAACTCCGGCTGTCGTATTTGTTATGATTGGTTATAATAGGCTGGAAAGGGGTTAACATGATTAAAAAAGATTTGAAAAAATTTTTTCTGACCTTGACGGCCGGCTTCTGTCTGATAGTGCCTGTTTTCCCACAGGGAAACAATGTTCCATGGGAAATATCTCAGTTTGGGCAGCAAGATTTCTTCTTTAAAGTTTCAGATATCGCTGTTGACCCTTCTCAATCTAAAATTTATGTGGCTGATTCTGGAAATAACCGCATTGTGATTTTCGATTTTCAGGGGAAATTTCTGGGGACAATCGGCAAGAAAGGTCAGGGACCTGGAGAATTCTCGAGGCCGACAGGTGTTTTTGTCGATTCGGACTCGGAGCTAATAGTAGCTGATTTTGATAATAACCGGCTTCAGATCTTCGACCCGAATGGGGCATTAGTCCGGGTGGTAAATACTAAAGAAACCAGAGTGGCCGACCTCGTTATCATTGCTAACAAGTTTTTTACTATCCCATCTTTTGGCCAAAGCGGCTTCTCGATGAATATAAATTCTCAAGAAAAGAGCCAGCCGATAGTCACCGTCCTGGATGCCGAAGGAAATAAAATTCAGGAAATCTCCGTTTCTGATTTCCCTGAATCGCAGCCCTTCATCCGGGCGATCAAGCATCGGACCTGCCTGGCTCTTTCACCGGATAATAGACTTTATCTTCCCTATTTTGCCATGAATATAGTTCAGGTTTTTGACCTCGATGGAAAAAAGATTGCCCAATTTAAACTTCCCCTACCCTTCGAACCGATGATTCCCAAACTGGAGCGACAAAGCAGCTCGGAGGGAATAATTCAGATGAGTGCTTCGCTAGACACAGTAAGCCGTGCCGCCCAGGTTGGACCAGACGGAAAACTATATGTGCTGATTCATAAAGAAAGCTCCCATGGTCTTCAAAAAAAGGCAACTAAACGGGAGGAGATTCCTCTGGCAGCCATGCAGATTGAAATAATTGATCCAGCTACTCACAAAGTAGTGAGCGATATACCCTGTGAGCCTGGCACCACAGTCTTTAGCCTGCTGGATAAAGAGCACCTGGTTTATATTTACGAAAACCGCCAGGGTGAGCTGGTCTTGAAGTGCGTTAAATATTGAACTCCACTTTGTGCTCCCCCCTGTTTCTTTCCCCGGTCTTATTTCTTTTTAATAATAAAAGAACCTGCCACGGCCGCCAGCCCCAGAACGGTTAGCAACCCACCGACTATTAGTAGAATCGATCTTCCCCTTCCTCCTCCCGGCTTCGGCAGTATATAGGTCACCTGATGTTTGGCAGAATCGTATTTGTAATTGGAGGCAGTTTTAGGAAGTTCGAGCCGGCTGGTGCCCTTGACTGGTCCAGCTTCAGTTACATCATTTTCATTGAAATAAACAATCTTCTTAGTTTCATCGAGGTTACTAAAGGTGGCACTTTTGTCCACTTCATAACTCCAGTAGTTTCCCATGTTCTTCGCTGCCCCCAGCATGTGAATGGTAAAAGTTACAGTTCTATGCTGGTCATCCCAGTCAGCCTTGGTTTGACTAACCTCAACATCAGCCCGGCTCGAAGAAAGGTCGCGGAGAAAAAGATAAAGGTTGCTGACGCTGCTTCTTAGTCTGTCGTATTGTTCCATAGGGAGAGTTAGTTTTAGGGCTATATCCATATCTCCATTGGGCTGAAGGACGTAGCCGCCATCATAAAGTATCTCCTGGGCTTTGGCCGGAGCCCGGGAAATAATTAAAACAAAAAGCACGGCTATCATCACCGTCCATTTTTCTCTTGCTATCTTGTCCATAATTAAGCTCCTTCCTCGGCCGCCAGGCATAAATCTTCGATTAGTTTTTAAAGGACACGTAGACTTCATTGGCGCACCAGATATAAGGAGGCCACCGCCCCCATGGCATTGGTAAACTGGCCCTGCATATTGTGGCCATCAGCCGAGACGACTAAGGAAATCTGGTACGGTAAACCAGGCACACCCATGGGATTGCCATCCACTGTAACCTGCGCTTGCTGACATATAGCCTGGATATTCTGCCCGGAAATAGTCCCACTAAAGGGATTAACCTCTTGAATCTGATGCCTTAAACCGTCTTGTCCCATCTGTTGATAAGCGAAAACAAAAACCAGTTGAATCTGATTCCCCTGAGTTGTTACCTGGCAACGTCCGTTAGTAGATTGGCCGGTGGGCATACTAAGAGTTGCTGCCCAGTTTCCTGTGACCGGCAATTGCCTTGCTGCTTGAGCCTGCTGCCCAGGCGCCTGAGGCCTCTGTTGTTGAACTTGTCTTTGAACGGCCCTTTGCCCCCTCTCTGCATTTTGCAAAAGCTCCATTACTCCCCACTTTTCCAGAATATCAGGCGGCATGGGCTCAAGTTCTGGATTGGAAACACCATCCATCCAATATTCGCGCACAGGTACCAACACATATCTCCCGGTCTGCATTAACTCCTTCCATTCCTGGATGGCCACCTTATTAGCTTCTTCAAAACTCATGCTATTTTCATAACCGTCGCCAACGCCCGTAGCCTCAATAGGGAGATACGAGCCACTTTTCGGCAAGCGAGCCAGCGGAAAGCAATGTCCGTCCAGAACAACCAGAACCGGCTCAATGCTAACTGAGTTCATCAGGGCGGCGGTCAGTATCGCCAGATCAATGCAGGTGCCGCTCCTTTTCTGAATAGTATCTCTGGGATATTGAAGGCTCTGAACAAGTTTTATGTCAAAGGAAAGCTTCGGATCGACAAGTCCTTGAGGATGCTGATAACTGATGTGAATGGTCCGCATCAATTCGTAGATTTGTTTAACCACTTGCTCACAAGCCTTATCACTCTCCTGAGCTCCCAGGCCACCGGCCAGCTTGTCAGCATAAGAGGCCAGTCTGCCGACAACCTCATCATCAACCCTGGTGACCCAGGCAGCCAGCAAAGGAGCATAGGTTACCTTGTCCTGGAAGGCTGCTGTCCTCTCCTCAGCTGTCATATCAGAAAAGAAAAATTCGTGTCTGGCCAGCATGGTGATCCGGCGTTCTTCGCTCATTTCATTTTTCCGGCCTTTGGGGTCAATATATTCATATTCCAGGTGAAGATCAGCCGGAGCCCGGCTGGTCAGTTTGGCTGCCTGAGCAGTAAAAATGGGGAAATACAGATCTACAACTGTCTGCCCGGGGTCAACGGCTGGATACCTGTGCCAGCTGCTCCAATCACTTTCGGCATATTCAGACACCCGATAGCGAACCCGAAGATCTGTTATCCGGCCACCGGTGTCATTCCGAAAGACTGCTTTGACCAGCCACATGGGAACAGCCGCATCCTTTACCCCATAGGCTTTATAGGCGCCGGTTATAACCTGTTCTTTAACTTTCAAGTCCAGATTTAACTGATTGCCGTTTGTCTTGGGGCCAACGACAAAAGAGAGGACTATTAAGATAATTCCCAAAACTGCCAGGCCCCCACCAATAAGCCTGAGATTTTTAATATTCATGGGGCACCTCGAAAGACAAAAGAGGATAACAAAATACCTGACTTATTCATGGGTCCCTCCTTCCTTGCTATTATGTTAATTACTTGAGTCAATGCTTGTCAAGATAATTTTCGCCAGATGCCCTGAAAAAACTTACCGAACAATGACTCATTTATAATCCCGGGCTCACATAGATCCAATGTTTGCTGCTTTTCCATCAAAGAGACAGTGTTACACCCCGGCAACGAGCCTGACTTTCGCTTGCTGGATAGCGTTTCTCTATAAAGGCCGGCCAAACTCTGCTGCCGTAATAATGAGGGGATTCCAAAAAGTGGGATAGGCAGATTATTAATAATCGGACTTTTCAGCGGCTTTTTCGTGGCTTTCTGACTCCTCTTTTTCCTCTTTCTTGACCTTTTCCTTCGCCTCTTCCCTTAGCTTTTTCTTCGCTTTTGATTTCCGTTCTTTTGGTTTCTCAGGCAGCCTGATGACCGTGGTGGTGGCTATTCGGTCATGCATGGAGAGACCTTGTCTGTCCCACAGAACCTGCCAGAAGCCAAGAGAAGCAAATAGCCCGGAACAGACATAACCATGGGCCCGCTCAAAGCACTGATACCAGCCAAGCTGTTGTTTACCTTCCAAGTCAATCACCCTCAAGCCGAATAATCTTTTTCCTGGCGTCCGTCCGCCATACCTGAAAAACAGGACAAAATAGAGCAAAGTAATAATGTATTCTTTGATGATGTTATAAGCGTCGTTTTTTTCCCGCTGTCTTGTTCCTATCTCTTCTCTCGCTTTCTCAACGGTAGCTGCAGCTATCTCCTTTGGGTACTTATTTACAATTTCTTCCTCGGTCATAGCTGCTGCCTTCTGATATTCTTCGTCTGGTAATCGACCCTTAAGAAGGTCCAGTAGAGCCGTCTTTTTATCCTGATCGGCCTTTATTCCTGTTTCAGTGCTTATGGAGATATTACCACCTTTGCTCAGAGCCTGTATCGTCTGGCTGAGCGGGGATGGCTCATGCCGGATCCTGGCTTTTAATCCAACATAGCCGGAGTAAACCAGCGTGGATAGAATTGCTATAATTACCCCATCTACGGTGAAGGCCAGCCCGCGGCGGATAAAGCCCGCCTGGTCCGGCTGGACTTTGTTCCTTGCAAATAATTTTGGAGACATCTGCCCTCCTCTTTCCAGAGGTCAATCCAGGTATTTCATTTTTCTGGATATTTATAAAGCTATGATAATCCCCGTTAAATTTCCAGCTAAAAAAGCAGAAGGCAAATAATTCTTTGTTTATTTAAAGCCGGGGCTTATTTTGAAGTTTACTCCAGATGGCCGTGGCGCAGAAAATCCAGAAGGGAGGCGGAAAACTCCGGCTGAATGAGGGTGGTAATGTGGTCTCCTCTCGGAATAATTTTGATTTCGCCGTGGCCCAGGAGTTCTCTGGCTGTTTCGATCTTCCCCTTAACATGCTGCGACTCGTTCTCGCCGCGGATGAAAAGAACTGGAGCCTGGCATTTTTTAAGGTCGGCTACTGTCACTGCCAGCTCTGGAAAACTCTGGCCACAGATCGCGAAGGCTTTAACATCCTTTCCGCCATAGAGATACTTGGCCACGGCCTCAGCCTGTTCTCGAGTCGGTTTGGGCCTGTTGGCGGGTGTAATGTCAATTAGATATGAGCCTAAATCTCCACTCTCGACAGCCCTGGCAAAAGACTCGACCTCGGAGAAATCGCCCGGTTTCATAACCTCCGCGATGACCGGTGCTTGTCCAGCGTAAACAACACTCAGGACACGCTCCGGATAGGTGGCCGCCACCTTCCCGGCGATGAAGGCCCCGGATGAATAGCCGACCAGGTGGGCTTTATCAATATGAAGATGATCGAGCAGACGCACCACATCGGCTGCCAGCTCTACCCCATATTGCTTCGGGTCATGCGGTTTATCGCTCTTCCCGTGCCCCCGGCAATCAAGAGCAATAAGCTTAAAACCAGTGCTGGCGTCGAGTTTGGTGTTCCCCTGCTGGTCACGTCCCCACATGGTAGAATCAGCCATCCAGCCAGGGATGAGCACCACTGGTTCGCCCTCACCTTCGGTGACATAGTAAATCTTCACTCCATTCGAATCAAAAAAGCCATCTTCAGCCCTGGCCAGCCCGGCCATCGGCCCCAGGATTAACCCCAGAACCAGCCCGAAGCAGCCGGCCATGATAATCGCTAGAAAACGTTTATTGTTCATCTTTAAGCCTTATCCTGATTTATTCTCAATTTAATCATTTGTCCTGAGTTTAGCTGCTATTTTAAGCCCTTCACCAGCCATGTCAAGTTCTGGTCAATAAATATATGGGTGATCCGTCCTATTTCCCCATTCTATACCTGCTCATCAAGCTAATCTGATTACCGGATCTGGCGAAGGCCTGGGCTATCTCCGTCTTAGCGGCTGATTTGGCCGTCAGGCCTGAGTCTCCAGAAAGCGCCCCGCTCCCCGGTTCACCACTTTCCCACTTGACAAAGGCCCTTTCCGAACTTATCTATTAACTGAACGGTTAGTCAACAGGGGTTATTTTAGAGAAGCCTGATTAATAAGGGTGAAAACATGGGCCCAAAAGAGAACATTCAGACCAAAGAAAAAATCCTCCGGACTTCCGTCGAGCTATTCTCCAGTAAAGGCTTTGATTCAACCAGCGTTGATGAAATCGCCAGAAAGGCCGGCGTCAACAAAGCCCTGATTTATTATTATTTTAAAAGCAAAGAGGACATCCTGGACCAGATTGTCCACTCCCTGCTCGGCCGGGCCACTTCGCTGGCCATGGATTTTGTCCATCAAGGCATCATTCAGCTAATCAAAGAAAACCGGCTGGATATTGAACCGGACAAACTGAGCTTCAAAGATTCGCAGGCCCTCAAGCAGTTTATGAAAAATTCGAATCTGTATTACCAGCGCCTCCTGGATTTTGTCCTGGAATATAAATCTTTATTCCGGATATTAATGCTGGAATCATTAAAGCACGGCAAGCATCATAAAAGCCTTTTTCATGTGCTTGACCTGACTAAAGACGACGAGACCAACCCCATCTTCAAAACCATTTCCGAAGCTGACCCCGATTTTTCCTATTCGGAAGAGATGGTCCTTTTCAGGTTTTTCTTTACCACCGTTCCTCTGATTACCTTTGCCGCCTACTATGACGATTACAAAGAAATCACTGGCTTGAGCGATTCCCGTTTGCGCCAGCTTTTCCTGTGGGCCTTCCAGACGACTTTCGCCTCCTTCATCTCGGGCAATGAAATCTGGCTGAAGCAGAGGAAGACAGCCGACTAACTGCCTGTGATGGCCTGATGAAGCGGTGATGCCTGCCGGCATTTTTATCGGGAGGTAAAGGGATGAACATGGTTCCAAAAAAAGCCGTCAATTTAGCCATCAGGTATCTGTCCGACGATCCGATGAAGAAGCTGCCAAAGCTTTTTGCTCTGGCTGAAGCTCTCGATCGCGGCCACCAGCGGACAGCCGACATCAGGAGAATACGGGGCTTCCTTGAGGATGAAAACAATAACTGGCATATTTATGCCAAAAAGCTATCAGAGGAAGTGGACCCCGGCTGCCTGAGAAAGGTCATGGAATGCTTTTTTGTTAATTCCATGCTCGATGGCATTCCGAGGGGCCGGGAAATAGAACAAAAATACAATATCAACGTCCCCTGGGTTATCCTGATGGATCCGACCAGCGCCTGTAATCTGTCCTGCGTTGGCTGCTGGGCAGCCCAGTACGGACATAAATACAACCTGTCCTATGAGCTTCTCGACTCCATTATCCGCCAGGGAAAAGAACTCGGCATTCATTTTTATATTTTCTCCGGTGGCGAGCCGCTGGTCAGGAAAAAGGACATTATCCGACTGTGCCGCGCTCACCAGGACTGCTATTTCTTTGCCTTTACCAACGGCACCCTGGTGGATGACGAGTTCTGCCGCGAAATGAAAGAGGTTGGCAATTTCTCGCTGGCTTTCTCCATAGAAGGTGATCGCGAGGCAACTGACTTCCGGCGGGGCGAAGGAACCTATCAAAAGGTCATTGACGCCATGGACCTCATGCGCCAGCACCGGCTTCTTTTTGGTTATTCAGCCTGCTATCACCATTACAATACCGAAAACGTCATCTCTGATCAGTTCGTAGATAATATGATTGAACGGGGCTGCCGCTATGCCTGGTATTTTACCTATATCCCGGTCGGCAAACAGGCCCGGACTGACTTGCTGGCCACCCCTGAGCAGCGAGCCTTGATGTTCAAGCGCATCAATGAAATCAGGGCGACCAAACCGCTTTTCGCCATGGATTTCTGGAATGACGGTGAGTATGCCAAAGGCTGTATCGCCGGTGGCAGGCGCTATTTCCACATCAATGCAGCCGGAGACGTCGAGCCGTGTGCCTTCATTCACTATTCAAATGTCAATATCCATGACGTTACTCTGCTGGAGGCGCTGCAGTCCCCTATTTTTAAGGCTTACCGTCAGAGACAGCCCTTCAACGACAATCCGCTGCGTCCCTGCCCGCTTCTGGACAATCCGGAGGTCCTGGTTGACATCGTCAAGGAATCGGGAGCCAGATCAACCGACATGGAAGCGCCTGAAGAGGTGGAAGACCTCACCGCCAAGACCAGAGAAGCGGCCAACCGCTGGGCAGGCATGGCCGAGAAGCTGATGGCTGAAGTCTATGCGGCCAGAGCAGCCGCCGGACAGCCGCTTCGACCGTGGAATCGGCCGCCAATAGAGCAGTCTCCGCCGGCGGGCTGAACAGCCAAGGCAAATCGGAAGAGCAAAGGCCAGTCCGGAGCGTCGGATTACCTGCCGACAAAAAGATAAAGAAGGATATTTCTACTCTGCAGGAAAGTGGCTTAAGGCGATGGTGGTCAGGCCGGCCGCCACGGCATGATTAAGCTGGGGCGAGGCGGGAGAGCCAGGCGAGAATCATAGCCACCGGGCAGCAGATCCAGCCGTTTATCAGAGCCAGTAGAGACGGAGCCGCCAGCCGGGTATCGGAGCCAGCGCTTCCAGGGTTTTAAGGGTTCAAGAGATTTAACCGTTAAAAATATTTTCCTTGACAAATAGGAATTATTACTATATAGTTGAGAGGTGAAATTAGCTCAGCCGGATCTTTCTCCTCTCGATTTCTTCCGCGAGTATTGCCGCCAGCACCACCTCAAAGTTACCCCCCAACGCCTGGCCATTTACCAGGAGTTGCTTAAGTCACCGGACCACCCCAGCGCTGAAATTATCTATGAGCGGGTAAAAAAATCGCTCCCTGACATTTCACTCGACACAGTCAACCGAACGCTTTTGACTTTCGCCCGCATCGGCCTCATCGATACTGTCGAAGGTTATGGCGAGGTTCGCCGTTTTGATCCAAAAACACAACGTCATCACCATTTCCGGTGCCTTAGCTGCGGTAGAATTATCGACTTTGAGTATGAACCTTACGATGCCCTCTCCATCCCCGAATCCTTGCAGACAACACTCACCGTCCTGAAGAAAAAAGTTCTTTTAGAGGGATATTGCGAGCAGTGCCGCCTCAAGAAACATAAAGTCCGGCCTTAAATTAAATAAGGCTTTAAATTGGGATTAAAGCCCTTCGGGGTAACTAATCAATTTATAAAAAAGGAGGTTTAAAATGTCAGAGAAGAAAAAGACCCTGACCACGGCTTTTGGTATACCTGTAGCAGATGATCAGAATAGTCTAACGGCTGGCGAGAAAGGACCTATCCTCATTCAGGATGCCCATCTCCTGGAGAAATTAGGCCATTTCGACCGCGAGCGCATCCCGGAGCGCGTCGTCCACGCCAAGGGAGCAGGAGCCGGTGGCTATTTTGAGGTTATGGCGGACGTCACCAGGTACACCAGGGCAAAATTCCTGTCGGAAGTGGGCAAGAAGACTGAGGTTTTTGCCCGGTTTTCAACCGTCGGCGGAGAAAAGGGTTCGGCTGACTCGGCTCGTGACCCGCGTGGTTTCGCCGTCAAATTCTACACTGAGGAAGGAAACTATGATTTTGTGGGCAATAACACCCCGGTTTTCTTCATCCGGGATCCGCTCAAATTCCCTGATTTCATCCATACCCAGAAACGGAATCCGGCCACCAACTGCAAAGACCCCGATATGTTCTGGGATTTCCTGTCCCTAACCCCGGAATCAATTCATCAGGTCACTATCCTGTTCTCAGACCGGGGCACTCCGGCTACTTACCGTCACATGAACGGTTACAGCAGCCATACTTTCAAGTGGTACAACGACAATGGCGAATATTTCTGGGTCAAATATCATTTCAAAACTGATCAGGGAATTATGAATCTGACCCGCCAGGAAGCAACCCATCTGGCCGGAACGGACCCGGATCATGCCACCCGGGACCTCTTCGAGGCT
>Ga0208695_1003627_pt1 | contig 10279 bp, 9 predicted proteins | sample AD_UKC111_MetaG_FD_184449 | JGI IMG/M metagenome (GOLD analysis project Ga0208695, IMG submission 184449) | Active sludge microbial communities of municipal wastewater-treating anaerobic digesters from Hong Kong - AD_UKC111_MetaG (SPAdes)... | ecosystem: Engineered > Bioreactor > Anaerobic >... | reverse complement strand
AAGAAAATTGCAAATGATCAAGCATCGATTCAATTTTGTCAGATATGGTTTTATCTTTATAAAACTTTAAATATTCGACAATTGTCAACAGCGTACTTGGATTTGGAGTAAAAGGAGTGATCTGATATATAAAATCATTCTCAGCTATTCCATTATACCATTGATGTATGTATGTATCTAAGATTTTCGAACTAATAGTGGAAGGAGACACTTTTTCTGTTATTATTCCTGTATTTAATGCGCTTTTTGATAATTCTTCTGAAAGTTGTTTAAGAAGATACTTTTTATTTTTTTTTGCATCAACAATACTTCCTGCAACTTCCAGAAAATATTCAGGATTACAATCAGAAAAACAAATAATTGGTTTTCTGTCCGGCATAACAAATAAGTTCATAGGGCCAAACGAAAAATCCTGATTAAGAAACAGTAGGTCTAGTGCTATAAGATATGATTCAGGGCTACTTTCTTTATCTTCAACTATACATATAAAATTATCATTCAGAATATTAATTACTCTTGGATCAGAAAAGAGACGTTCTGCCATTTCTCTTACTTTCATATTGCTTATATAACCAATATGTTGAAAAATTAACTTATCCTCTTTTTCGGCTCTTTCAATTAATTTCTGGTCCAAATACGGATACCAATCAATTCCTTTATCAAACAGCAATTTTATGTATGGAGAACATGTGTTAAACATCATGTATATTAATTTGTCAATAAGGAAATGTTAATGAGTGTACAACAATTCGATGGTTATTTTGTTCATTAGAAATTAGGGAAAGAATATTTTCCTGAATATAATCTTGATGTTGGAAGAAAAATAATTATTTTTGCATATGGAAAATGAAAAATTTAGCGAAATAAGACCATTTAATGACTTTGAAACAAGAGAGGCAATGTTGCGTATTTCCAAACATCCTTTGCTCTCTCCCATTATTCAATATCTTTTTCCAGATAAAAATCTGTATGAAATGAGAGAGCATATAGCATCTCTCAAGACAGTGGATGAATTCCAGGCTAAAGTCATGTCCAATGTCATACAGAAGATAATTTCTGATACCTCTAGAAATCTTACATATTCTGATGTTGAACGGTTTAAGGACAACAAGAAGCATTTGCTTATTTCCAATCACAGGGATATTTTGCTTGATTCAGCCATTATTCAGCTGATTTTTTTCGTAAATGGTATTCAAACTTCTGAGATGGCAGTCGGAGATAATCTTATTACTGATGTTTTTATTGAAGATATTGCACGTTCTAACAAAATGATAAAGGTTGAAAGGAATAAAAATCCTCGTGATTTTTATAACTCTTCAATACTACTTTCTCATTATATTCGTGAGACAATAACAAGTGGCCGTAGTTCTGTGTGGATTGCTCAAAGAAATGGGCGTACCAAAGATGGTAAGGACATGACAGAACAGGGACTTCTCAAAATGTTCGACATGAGTGCTCCTTCGGGAGATTTTGTTGAGGATTTTAATGATTTGTCAATTGTACCAGTTTCTATATCATATGAATATGAACCTTGTGATCTCTTGAAAACCAAGGAACTCTATATTTCAAGAAGAAGAAAGTATGAAAAAGCTCCTGGAGAAGATCTGAACAGCATTCTTACCGGAATAATGCAGTTTAAAGGTAATATTCATGTGAATTTTTGTGACACAATTACCCGTGAAGAGTTAACATGGTGTTCAAATATGGAGAAAAATGATCGTTATAAAAATCTTGCAGAGATTATAGACAGAAAGATCATCAGTTCCTACAAGCTGTTTAAAAATAATTACATTGCTTATGATTTGCTTAATCATAGCAATAAATACTCTTCTTATTATTCTGAATCTGACAGGCAGTCTTTTTTAAGTTATATCAATTATAAACTCTCAGGAATTGATGAAGGACAAAAAGAGATGGAGGAAATCTTCCTCACAATATACTCCGGGCCTGTTTTTAACAATGAAAGGATAGAAGTAACGGATATATAGCTACCTGCTATTATGTAATAGTAGGTGTTCTATGAAATGTAACTACGATGTTGTTAAGAACAACTTGTTAGTTACATTCTCTATTGGTGAACTAGTTAGCCTGATCATTACAAAAAATAATATACTGTATAAATTAATAAAATCTTAAAAAATGAATAAGTTAATTAATCTTGAAGAGGCCATGTTAAAAATAAAAAGCGGCATGACTGTTATGGTTGGAGGATTTCTTACCAAAGGTGGTCCAAATTTATTCATGGAGACTCTTGCCGACACAGATGTAAGCAATTTGACTTTAATTTGCAATGACTCAGCCTATGCAGACAGAGGACTTGGTAAATTGATTGCAAATAAAAAGGTAAAAAAATTGATAGTATCCTATATAGGATCAAATTCTGCTGCAATCGATTTAATGAATTCCGGAGAGATGGAGGTTGAATTTTCTCCACAGGGAACCCTTATTGAAAGGATTCGTGCTTATGGTGCCGGGTTGGGAGGTGTATTGACTCCAACAGGTTTGGGTACTATTGTAGCAAATAATAAAGAAATAATTAACATAGACGGCAAGGAATATCTTTTAGAAAAGCCACTCAAGGCTGATGTTGCAGTTGTTGGGGCTTCCATATCTGATACTATTGGAAATCTATTTTATAAAGGAACAAAAAGAAACTTTAATCCTGTAATTGCAATGGCTGCAGATATAGTTATTGTTGAGCCTGAGAAAATTGTAGAATGTGGCGATATTGAGCCAGAACATGTGCATACCCCTGCTATATTGATAGATTACATTATTTCAAAAAATTAATAAAATATATTATGTCAGAAAAATCAATGATTCGCATGAGGATGAGTTCTCATGATGCTCACTATGGTGGAAATTTAGTTGATGGAGCAAAAATTCTTGAACTGTTTGGTGATGTTGCTACAGAACTTCTTATTCAACATGATGGTGACGAAGGATTATTTAAAGCCTATGATAACATAGAGTTTATAGCACCTGTATATGCAGGCGACTACATTGAAGCCACAGGAGAGATTGTTTCCGTTGGTAATACTTCTAGGAAAATGGAATTTGTTGCTAAAAAGGTAATAGTTCCAAGACCAGATGTTTCACCATCTGCAGCAGATATTCTCGAAGAGCCCGTTATTGTTTGCAAAGCGAGTGGTACTTGTGTAACACCTAAGTCTTGTCAAAGAAAATAGATAATTATAAAAATTATAATTATATGGAAAAGTTAATTATTACAGCCGCTATATGCGGGGCGGAAGTGCTCAAAGAGCACAATCCTGCTGTCCCTTATACAGTAGAGGAGTGTGCAAGAGAGGCTAAATCGGCATACGATGCCGGTGCAAGTATAATTCATCTTCATGTTAGAACAGATGATGGAACTCCTACTCAGGATAAAAATAGATTTAAGGAGGTAATGGATGCAATCTATAAATTGTGTCCTGATGTTATTATTCAGCCGTCTACTGGCGGTGCTGTAGGTATGTCTAATGATGAAAGACTTTGGCCTACAGAACTTTATCCCGAAATGGCTACTCTTGATTGTGGTACTCTTAATTTTGGAGGAGATGAAATCTTTGAAAATACTGAAAATACTATTAAGTATTTTGGGACAAAAATGATTGAAAGGGGAATTAAGCCGGAACTCGAAGTATTTGACAAAAGTATGATTGATATGGCATTGCGTCTTCACAAGAAAGGATATATACTAAGCCCTATGCATTTTGACTTTGTAATGGGAGTGAATGGTGGTATTTCAGGAGAATTAAGAGACTTCGTTTTTTTGAGAGGCAGTATTCCTCCGGATGCTACTTATACAGTTGCAGGAGTTGGAAGATATGAATTTCCACTTGCTGCTGCTGCCATTATTGATGGTGGCCATGTAAGGGTAGGATTTGAAGACAACGTTTATTTGTCCAAGGGAGTTCTTGCGAAATCAAATGGGGAGCTGGTTTCAAAAGTTGTAAGATTGGCCGGAGAATTGGGTCGTGACATAGCATCACCTTCTGAAGCCCGCAAAATTTTAGGATTAAAAGAAAAGTAAAAAGAATATTAAAATTAAAATAATAATTTAATAATAAATTAATATGAAAAAAGGTAATAAATATGGGATTCACAGAGTCATAGAACCAAAAGGAGTTCTACCTCAACCGGCTAACAAGCTTGATAATAACATGGATGAGATATATGATAATGAAATACTTATCGATGTCAAGACTTTAAACATAGATTCTGCTAGTTTTACACAAATTGAAGAGCAAGCTGGAGGTGATAAGGCTAAAATAGCTGAAATAATGATGGATATAGTAGCAAAACAGGGAAAGCACAGAAATCCTGTTACAGGATCAGGCGGCATGTTGCTAGGTGTTGTCGAGAAAATAGGAGATGCGCTTATTGGCAAGACAGATTTGAAAGTTGGCGATAAAATTGCGACACTTGTTTCTCTCTCTCTTACACCTTTAAGAATTGATAAAATTAAGGAGATTCGTTCAGATGTCGACCAGGTTGATATAGAGGGTAAGGCTATTTTGTTCGAAAGCGGAATATATGCTAAAATTCCTGATGATATGCCTGAAAAACTTGCTCTTTCTGCTCTTGATGTTGCCGGAGCTCCGGCACAGACAGCAAAATTGGTTAAGCCTGGTGACACAGTTTTGATTATAGGCGCCGGCGGAAAGTCCGGTATGCTATGTTGCTATGAGGCAAAAAAGCGGGCAGGAGTTACAGGAAAAGTGATAGGCATGTGTCATAGTGAAAAGAGCACTCAGAGACTTAAGGATTTGGATTTATGTGATTATGTTTTTTCAGGCGATGCAACACAACCGGTCGCTATTCTGGAAAAAATTGAAGAGATTACAAAAGGAGAAATGTGTGATATTACTATAAATAATGTAAATATTACTGATACTGAGATGACTTCCATTCTTTGTACAAAAGATAAAGGTATTGTTTATTTCTTCTCTATGGCTACAAGCTTCACAAAGGCAGCTCTGGGAGCAGAAGGAGTTGGCAGTGACGTTACCATGATTGTTGGAAACGGATACACCAAAGGACATGCTGCAATAACTCTTCAAATATTAAGAGAAAGTGAGAAGCTTAGAAAAGTGTTTACAGAACTTTATGCATAGTTTTTTTTATGACAAAAGCTTGCAGATATGGAACTCATAGAGTGATTTCCCCTGCCGGTACTCTTCCTCAACCGGCCTATAAGCTGGATAATACCATGAGAATATATGAGAATGAGGTATTGATTGATGTTAAGACTCTTAACATTGATTCTGCATCTTATACTCAGATAAAAAATGCTTGTAATTCTGATGCAGAAAAGATGAAACAAATGATATTATCAATTGTTGAAGAAAGAGGGAAATTGCAAAATCCTGTTACTGGTTCAGGAGGGATGTTAATCGGAACAGTCAAGGAGATAGGAAATGAATTTCCTGCAAACAGGCTTAAAATGGGAGACAGGATTGCAACTCTTGTCTCTCTCTCTTTGACCCCTTTGAAGATTTATTCAATTGAAAAACTATCTCCTGATTCGGATCAAGTTGATGTTAAAGCTGAAGCTATTCTTTTTGAAAGTGGACTTTATGCAATATTACCTGACGATATTCCAGAGAAACTTGCTCTTGCAGCACTCGATGTAGCAGGAGCACCTGCCCAGGTGGACAGACTCGTTACAGAAGGAGATATCGTATGTATTATTGGTGGAGGCGGCAAGTCGGGTATTCTTTGCTGTTATCAGGCAATGCAAAATGTAGGACCTTACGGTAAAGTTATTGTCGTTGAACATTCAAAAGAGAATGCCCAAAGAATTATTGACATGAATCTTGCGACTGATGTGATAATTGCTGATGCCACCAATGTTATGAATGTTTACAATAAAGTCATGGCTGTTACCGGAGGCAGGGGATGCGATGTTACTGTAAATAATGTCAATGTACCTTCTACTGAGATGACTTCAATTCTTGTAACAAAAGGGCAGGGATATGTTTACTTTTTTTCAATGGCGACAAGTTTTACAAAAGCTGCATTGGGAGCTGAAGGAGTGGGAAAAGACATCAATCTTATTGTTGGCAATGGTTATGCAAAAGGACACGCCAATCTTACTCTCAATATTCTGAGAGAATCTAAACCAATACGTGAATTATTTGAAAAAATTTATACCTAATTATGGCAGTTGATAGAAAAAAAATTTTATTTCCGGATGTTTCCGATGAACAGTGGAATGACTGGAAATGGCAAGTTAAGAACAGAATTGAGACTCTTGAAGATCTCAAAAAATATATTAAGTTGACAGCCGAAGAGGAGGAAGGTGTTAAGAAGTCACTTGAGACTCTCAGAATGGCTATAACTCCTTATTATCTTTCATTGATTGATCCAGACAACCCTGATTGTCCTATCAGAAAACAGGCAATCCCTACAGGAGCAGAGACATATCGCTCTGCAGCAGACCTTGTTGATCCTCTTCATGAAGACGAGGATTCTCCGGTGCCCGGGTTGACTCACAGATATCCTGACAGAGTTTTGCTTCTGATAACCGATATGTGTTCTATGTACTGTAGACACTGTACTCGTAGAAGATTTGCCGGCCAAAAGGATGATGAGTCTCCTGCAAATAATATTGACAGGGCAATAGATTACATAGCAAGAACACCGCAAGTCAGGGATGTCCTTTTGTCGGGAGGTGATGCTCTAATGGTTTCGGATGCTAAGCTTGAATCTATTATCAAAAGATTACGTGCTATTCCACATGTTGAAATTATAAGAATTGGCACCAGAACGCCGGTTGTTTGTCCTCAAAGAATTACTGACAAGCTTGTTGACATGCTTAAACAGTATCACCCAATATGGCTAAATACACATTTTAATCATCCAAATGAGGTTACTCCAGAATCAATTGCTGCATGTGAAAAAATGGCAAATGCAGGTATCCCTCTTGGAAATCAATCTGTGTTGCTTAGAGGCGTAAATGATTGTGTTAATATAATGAAAAAACTTGTTCATCTTCTTGTTAAGATGAGAGTCCGACCATATTACATATATCAATGTGATCTCTCAATGGGACTCGAACACTTCAGAACTCCTGTTTCAAAAGGAATTGAGATTATTGAAGGGTTGAGAGGTCACACTTCAGGATATGCGGTTCCAACTTTTGTTGTAGATGCACCCGGAGGAGGTGGAAAAATACCAGTTATGCCAAACTACTTGATTTCCCAATCTCCGGGCAAGGTTATTTTGAGAAATTATGAGGGTGTAATAACAACTTATACAGAACCTGATAATTATGTAAATCAATGCCACTGTCCGGATTGCTTGAAAAATGAGGCTGTTGAAGGAGTTTCTGCCTTATTGAAAGGACAAAAACTATCTCTTGAACCCGAACATCTCATTAGAAAGGAAAGATCACATAAACATTAATAATCCAATGTCACTTGTTCAGGTTGTTCTTAAATACAGAAGTCTCTCAATAGTGGGTATGGAAAAAAATACCGGTAAAACCGAGTGTTTTAATTACCTCGTCCGCAAATTGCCTGATGAATGTTTAAATATTGCTGTAACATCAATAGGTCTTGATGGTGAAAGAGTTGATTCTGTTACAGGAACAAAAAAACCTGAGATTATGCTCAGAAGAGGAATGTACTTTGCAACAAGTGAGAAATTATATAAAAAAAAAGAAATCCTGTCTGAAGTAGTAAATGTTAGTGAATCATCAGGATCCTTGGGCAGGACTATTACAGCTAAAGCATTGGCATCGGGCAAGGTTATGCTTGCAGGGCCTCCTGCTACTGTGCAGTTGAGAAAGTGGATGGAAGAAATGACGATAAAGTTTAAAACCAGAATGTGTATCATTGACGGCGCAATTTCGAGAATGAGTTTGGCTTCGCCTGCTGTTTCGGAAGCAATGATTTTGACAACCGGAGCTGCTTTATCAATGAATATTGATAGCCTTGTTCAGAAAACAAGTCGCATGGTTGATCTAATAAAACTTCCTGTTACTCAGATCTGCTCATATGAAAAGCTGAAAATAATCAGTAATGGTATTTGGGGAATTATTTGTGGAGAAGAATTGATTGATCTCAATATCTCATCTTCACTTGAAATTGAAAAAGTTGATACAGATTTACTGAGCAAATTGGAAGCAATATTTATTTCAGGTGCTTTAACTGACATTTTCTTAAAGATTTTGACAGATAGAATTGACGTAAGCAACTTAGAAATTATTGTTAGAGATTTTTCAAGAATATTTGCTAATCACAAAACGCTTTTTAATTTTGAACGTAGAGGCGGAAAAATAAGAGTTCTTCAAAAGAGCAACCTTATAGCTATATGTGTCAACCCTGTTTCACCAAACGGAGCTACACTTAACTCAGAGAGATTGTGTTCAGAGCTCTCAAAAGTTATAAAACTTCCTGTTTACGATATTATTAGAGAAGATTATGAAGCTTAGAACTTTTTTGGACTCACAGTCGAGTTTTAGATTTTTTGTAGAGAGGCTGAATATCAGTTCCTCACATGCACGTAATGTTTTGTTGGATACTCAATTTCCGGATACTCTTAAAGAGATTAAATCTGCTTATCAGTCTCTCAAAACTTTTTATGACCAGTTTATCAAAGAGGGAAAATTTAAATATACAATTCTCCATGTCCAGGAAAAACTTTCTGAAGTTAGAGATATTAGAGGATCTCTATCAAGGCTTGAAAAAGGGAATTTGTTGGATGATATAGAACTTTTTGAAATTAAATCGATTTCACTTATTTCAGAAGACATAAAGCATATATTTAATGAAACAGGAATAAATACTGAATATTTACATTTTTCTGATTTGTCACCTGTTGTAGAAATACTTGATCCAGAAGGTAACAGGATTAATTCTTTTTATGTTTATGATGCGTATTCTGAGGAGCTTGCGTTGATTCGAAAAGAATTAAAATCAAAGGAAGTATTTGATGCAGAGCTGTATTATAAAGCATCCTTAATAGAAGAAAAAGTTAGAGAGAGATTGTGTGCTGATCTGATTAAATATGTTGAATTGATAGGAGATTCACTTAAAACTCTTGCAAATTTGGATATAATCATAGCCAAAGCTTTGCAAGTAAAAGAATTAAATCTTTGTTTTCCTGATTATTCCAAAGGGACTATCAATTATAAAGCTCTTTTTAATCCAGAAATTGAGGAATATTTATCCAAAGAAGGAAAAGTATTTCAACCTGTTGATATTTCAATCGAGACTCAAAAACCACTATTGATTACAGGAGCCAACATGGGTGGGAAAAGTGTATCTCTCAAATCTCTTTTCACAGCTCAACTGTTATTTCAATTTTCTTTTGGAATACCTGCCAAAAATGCTTCTATTTCATACGTAGACAATCTTTTCCTGATAACGGGAGATAATCAAAGCATCTCTAAAGGATTATCCTCTTTTGCTGCAGAGATGATTGCCATTGATTCTGTTATCAAGGAAGTAGTCTCAGGAAAAAAAATACTTGCATTGATAGATGAACCTGCAGGAACTACAAATCCAACTGAAGGTACGGCGTTGGTTTCTTCATTGTTAAAAAGATTGTCAGGTCAATGCTCATATGTTGTGATAACAACTCATTATAATATTGAAAATAGTGAATGCAGGCGGTTACGTGTTAGGGGCTATATAGATGGAAAAATGGACTATTCTCTGATTCCTGTCAATGAAATAGAGGCCCCCAGAGAGGCTGTTAATATAGCTAGATCTCTTAATGTCGATGATATATGGATAAATGAAGCTGAATTAATTGTTAATCAAAAAAATAAATATGCAAAGTAAATTAGGATTAGATTTTAAAAGAGTTGAGTATGCTCGGCAAATTGCCAAATCCATAGCAGATGATGTGCAGAATTTTGTATCAAATTACACAACTATTGCTGTGGAAAGAACACTATGCCGGCTATTGGGTATTGATGGTGTTGATTCAAATCAGGTGCCTTTGCCAAATGTTGTAACTGATGAACTGAAATCAAAGGGTGTTTTATCTCATGGTGCAGTCTTCTATATCTCAAACGCAATGGTAAACACTTCCTTAAATCCTCAGGAAATCGCAGAAAAAATAGCTAATGAAACTCTTGACATAACAAAATTGAATGTTGTACCCTACGAAGAGAGAATGAAAGCTATTGAGCCATTAATAAAAGCAAGTATTGAAAAAATCAAATCAAACAGAGCGAAAAGAGAGCAATATCTTCAAACTCTGGGAGAAGGCAGCAGACCTTATCTTTATGTAATAGTTGCAACAGGAAACATATATGAGG
>Ga0208695_1003625_pt1 | contig 10280 bp, 8 predicted proteins | sample AD_UKC111_MetaG_FD_184449 | JGI IMG/M metagenome (GOLD analysis project Ga0208695, IMG submission 184449) | Active sludge microbial communities of municipal wastewater-treating anaerobic digesters from Hong Kong - AD_UKC111_MetaG (SPAdes)... | ecosystem: Engineered > Bioreactor > Anaerobic >... | reverse complement strand
GATAGACGAGAAAGTAGGACTTGCCCTCCCTGATGCAATGACTAAGATGTTTGCCGGTATCATGAGCGAGCGCTGGGGATATCTGGCGATAGGTATCCTTGCCCCACTGGCTGAAGAGATTGTCTTCCGTGGAGCTATCCTGCGCACGTTGCTCAAAATCTTTGACAAACGTCTGCATTGGCTTCCCATCATCATTTCTGCATTGTTGTTCGGCCTCGTTCATGGCAATCTTGCACAATTCTCCCATGCTTTCGTCATCGGCTTGTTGCTCGGTTGGATGTATTATCGCACTGACAGCATCGTGCCTGGCATAGTTCTGCACTGGGTCAACAACACCGCCGCTTTCGTGGTATACAATCTCATGCCTGCTGCTGAAGACGCCAAACTGATAGATATCTTTGGTGGCAACGAGCGTGCCGTATGGCTCAGCCTCGGTTTCTCGCTCTGCATCTTGCTCCCTGCACTTTTCCAACTGTCTTTCAGACTAAAGAAGTAACTGAGTCAACCGACTTTGCGAATAAGTCTTAAAGAAGTCAACTAAAATCGTTTGATTATAGTTGGATGATGCTACCAACGGCTAGTAGCCTCACTGCTAGGTGTTACGAGCCTCACTGCTAGACGTTACTAGCTTCGCTACTAGGCGTTAGTAGCCTCACTGCTAGATGTTAGTAGTGTTACTATCAGGCGTTAGTAATTTCATTATTGACTTTGGTGGTCTCCCTGCTAGGCGCTAGTGGGAATATAAACAACAAAAGGGACCGCTGAGCTCTCGTTTGAGCGGCGGTCCCTTATCTACGTTAGTATGTTATGAAAAATTTGAGAGAATTGAAACTTCACAGTTTCATTTTTGTTTTACTAAACATGATTTTATAGAGAAAGCATAGAAATATATCTACTTTAATATGGTGGTGGCAGGCTGTGATGTGGGTTGGATTTTGCCCTGCTGCATCGTGTCGATTACAGCGGAATCGCCCATAGCCACCGATGTGCCCTGTTGCACATGCTCATATCCAGCCACATTGTTGTAACTGTTGGCATCGTCGTCGAATGCCATCTGTGCGGCATTGCCCAACGTGAGAATGATTGCCACCACGGCAGCAGCTTTGAAGAGTGGCATCATGCGTTGTGTGAACGGGATGACGCGTGCTTTTACTGGTGCCGGTTCATCAATCATGGATAATATCTTTTCATCGAAATCATCGCCCAGAACGTTTGTCTTGCGTTCGCTCTGCTCATAGGTGAACAGATCTTTGTAGCTTAACAGTTCGGCTGGTACATCCTTCTGACTGAAGAACATGCGGAGAATCTCCTCTTCTTCAAGAGTAGTCTCGCACTGCCAATAGCGCTCCAATAATTGTTTGATGTATTTATAGTCCATAATTGTCGAATTCTTTAAATTTAGATTTTATACTCTGTCTCGCTCTGAAAATGTTGACTTTCACCTGTTCTTCGGTGATGCCCAGCACATCTGCGATTTCCTTGTAAGGTTTTCCTTCGAAATCCCTCAGCTGCATGCAACTTCGTTGTTTCTCCGGAAGTGAGTCTACGAGTTTGTGAATCAGTTCGATTCTGTCTTTCTGAATCATCTGCTCGTAAGGGTTGCTGGAGGAGTCGTCGGCGCGTTCTGTCGTACTTTCGTCGAGAGTGCCGTTCTGGTTCTCCTGCTTTTTGATGCGGTCTAGTGCGAGATTCCTGCATATCGTCAGGCTGAAAGCTTCAATGGAGTCTATCTCTTCCCATTTGTCGCGCCTGTTCCACACCTTAATCAATGTGTCTTGAACGATGTCTTCGGCTTCTGCGTTGTTGAGAGTAATGCGCAGAGCTAACCGGTAAAGTTGATTCTTCAGCGGCAACACATCGTTACGGAAACTGACTTTTTTCATTGCTCTCTGTTATTATTGACGATTGGGGTGGGTGAAAGTTACAGATGAATATTGAAATGTTTGATATTTAACCGACATTAACGTTCTCTTCATTCGCAAAGTATCATTCACTATGCACAATGATAAAATTCTTAATGGCGCATGCCCAATTATGTATTATGCATTGTGCATTATGCATTGATGATGGTTCCATGTTTGCCGTCGATGGCGGTTGCGAGCGTGATAATCACCTGCGACACGCCTGCATCGATAGCAGACAGCGCATTCTCCAACTTGGGAATCATGCCGCCGGCGACGGTTCCGTCTGCCACGTACTTGTTGAAGTCTGCACGTGTGATGACGGGTATCACGCTGTCGTCATCTTCCGGATTGCTCAGTACACCCTTCTTTTCGAAGCTGAAAATAAGCGTCACATCATAAAACGGAGCCAGAGCCTTGGCGGTTTCGCTGGCGATGGTGTCGGCATTGGTATTGAGGATGTTTCCTTGTCCGTCATGGGTCAACGGCGCCATGATGGGAGTGATGCCTGCCTCGATGAGCGTTTGCAGTTTGGAACCGTCCGCACGGTCCACATCGCCAACATAACCGAAGTCCACTCCGTCTTTGATGGGACGTTTGTGGCTGCGTATCACGTCGATGTCGGCACCCGTCAGGCCGAGCGCATTCACACCGTTGGCCTGCAGTTTGGCTACCAAATTCTTGTTCACCAGCCCGCCATAGACCATCGTCACCACTTCCAGCATGTCGGCATCGGTGATACGACGGCCGTTCACCATCTTGCTCTCGATGCCCAACTGGGCGGCTACCTTTGTGGCTCTGCGGCCACCGCCGTGTACCAAGACCTTGCGACCCGGTATCGCGCTGAAATCTTTCAGCAGCTGTGCCAGCTTCGCCTCGTCCTCCACCACGGCTCCGCCCACTTTCACGATTGTCACTTTCTCTTTCATGTTTATATTCTCTTAAATTCCATTCTGTATTTAATCAAAAAGCTATGTCAATAACATAGCTCATCTATATTATTTACATAGCTTACTTGTTCTGCTGATATAGTTCTGAGATATGTTTTCCGCTTATTCCAAATAAGTGTATCCATAAAGTCCGGAGCGATAGTTGGACAGGAATTCTTTGCCCTCTTCGAGCGAAATCTTACCCTGCTTCACGCTCTTCGTCACCCATATTTCAAGTTGGCGAACCAGCTTTTTCGGATTATATTGCACGTAGTCGAGCACTTCTTCCACGGTTTCGCCGTCGAAAATCTGGTCTATATGATATTGCCCGTCTTTCACGGAAATGTGCACGGCATTGGTATCTCCGAAGAGATTGTGCATGTCGCCGAGAATCTCCTGATAAGCTCCCACGAGGAAAACGCCCAGATAATATGGTTCGTTTTTCTTCAGCGGATGCAGCGGAAGCACATGACTGATATGGCGGTTGGTCACGAAATTGGCTATTTTGCCGTCGCTGTCGCAGGTGATGTCCTGCAAGGTAGCGTTGCGCGTAGGCCGTTCGTCGAGTCTCTGTATCGGTACGATAGGGAACAACTGGTCGATAGCCCAACTGTCCGGAATGGACTGGAACAGGGAGAAGTTGCAGAAATATTTGTCTGCCAGCAGCTTATCCATGTTTTTGAGCTCGTCGGGCACATGCTTGAGAGATTTTGCGATGCTGCTGATTTCATGGCAAACACTCCAGTACATGCTCTCTATCTCGGCACGGGTTTTCAGGTCCACCAAGCCATGCGAGAACAGGTCGAGGGCCTCCTCGCGTATCTGTTCGGCATCGTGCCAGTCTTCCATCATCGAACGGGAATTGAGATTATCCCATATCTCGTAGAGGTCTTTCACCAGTTGATGGTCGCTCTCCTTGGCTTCAAACTCCTCTGGCATCTCCGGCAGTGAAGCCGTCTCCAGCACATCGATGACCAGCACACTGTGATGCGCAGCCAGCGAGCGTCCGCTCTCGGTGATGATGTTTGGATGATTGATGCCGTTCTTGTCGGAAACATCGACGAACGTGTAAATACAGTCGTTGACATATTCCTGAATGGAGTAGTTGACCGAACTCTCGCTGCTCGATGAGCGCGTGCCGTCGTAGTCTACTCCCAGACCGCCACCGCAATCAACGAAATCCACGTTGTAGCCCATCTTGTGCAGTTGCACATAGAATTGTGCTGCCTCGCGCAATGCAGTCTGTATGCGGCGAATCTTGGTGATCTGCGAACCGATATGGAAATGAATCAGCCGCAGGCAGTCGTGCAATCCCTTCTGGTCGAGAATTTCGAGTGCCTGGAGCAGTTCCGAACTCGTGAGTCCGAACTTGCTGGCGTCGCCGCCGCTCTCTTCCCATTTGCCCGAACCGCTCGAAGCCAGTTTGATGCGGATGCCCAGATTGGGCTTCACATCCAGTTTCTTTGCCGCTTTGGCGATGATATCTAGTTCGTTCAGTTTTTCCACGACGATGAAGATGCGTTTGCCCATCTTCTGGGCCAGCAAAGCCAACTCAATGTAACTTTGGTCTTTGTATCCGTTGCACACGATGAGCGAGTCGCTTTGGCACTGGACGGCAATCACGGCGTGCAGTTCCGGTTTGGAACCTGCCTCAAGACCGAGGTTGAATTTGCGCCCGTGGGAGATGATTTCTTCTACCACCGGCTGCATCTGGTTCACTTTGATAGGATAGATAATGAAGTTCTCCGCCTTGTAATTGTATTCCTCGGCGGCCTTTTGGAAACAGCTTGCCGTCTTCTCGATACGGTTGTCGAGAATGTCGGGAAATCGGAGAAGGACTGGCGGCATGACATCGCGCAGAGCCAACTCGTCCATTACATCGCGCAGATCAATCTCTGTGTTGTCCTTGCATGGAGTGACGTAGACATCGCCTTTATCGTTGATGCCAAAGTAAGAAGTTCCCCAACCATTGATGTTGTAGAGTTCCTTCGAGTCTTCAATAGTCCATTTCTTCATTTCAATTGTTTAAATACTTAATAGTTCGCGCAGCTTCTGCACAGATATTTTAATTTTCTCGTAATTGTCCATCAGGTTTACATCGAGCGTATATTTCGCCTTGGTATAGAACGGTTCACGGATTTTCAACTGTTCCTCGATGAACTCATGGACTTCTTCCGTGGTCTTGTCGAGTAACAACGGGCGCACAGTCTTGCCCATTTTCAGATGTTCATGGAGCACTTCGGGTGTGGCTTTCAGATAAACGGTGTCGCCCTGCTGGTTCATGTAATCCATGTTGTCGAAGAAGCATGGCGTGCCTCCACCGCAACTCAGGATGACATTCTCGAATTCCGCCACCTCGTGCAGCATGTTGTGCTCGATACGTCTGAACCCTTCTTCGCCACGTTCGTCGAATATCTGTTTCACGGTCTTGTGCATCCTGCTCTCGATATACCAGTCGAGATCATAGAAGGGGATATCCACTTCTTTGGATAACGCCTTGCCTACTGTGGTCTTGCCGGAACCCATATATCCGACGATGATAATTCTGCGCATCTCTTATTTCTTCTTGGCAGATGCCTTTACAGGCGTACTGTTGACGATTTCCATGCACTGTTCGAACGTGAGCTCGGCTGCCTTGTCGTGCAGATTCTTCGGCATACGGTAATTCTTGCCGTCGTAGGCGATGTAAGGACCGTATCGGCCGTTGAGAACTTCCAACTTGGAGTCTTGCTCGAACGACTTGATGTGGCGTTGCTTTTCCTGTTCCCGTTTCTGTTCAATCAGCTTGATCGCTGTTTCCAGTGTCACCGTCATCGGGTTTTCAGTCTTGGGCAGTGATACATATTTCTTGTCGTGCATCACGTAAGGACCGAATCTTCCGGCACCGATAACCACTGGCGTGCCTTCATAATCGCCAACCGTGCGAGGCAGTTTAAACAGTTCCAGTGCTTCTTCGAGGGTGATGGTCTCCATACTCTTGTCGGATGGCAACTGAGAGAAACGCGGTTTCTCGCTGTCCTCGGCAGAACCGATTTGCACCACCGGACCGAAACGGCCTATCTTCACAAACACAGGTTTGCCAGATTTAGGGTCAGTGCCGAGTTCGCGCTCACCGGCTTTGTGTTCCGAACGGGCGTTCATCACCTTGTCCACAGTGGGTTCGAAATTCTTATCGAATTTCTTCATCATCTTGTTCCACTGCTCCTTGCCTTCAGCAATCTGGTCGAATTGTTCCTCCACCTTTGCCGTGAAGTTGTAATCCATGATGCCTGGGAAGTTTTCCATCAGGAAATCGTTTACCACGATACCGATATCAGTAGGCAACAGTTTACCTTTCTCGCTGCCAGCCATTTCCGTCTTGGTCTTCGGAGTTATCTTGATGCCTTTCAGCGTATCAATTTCATATTGGCGTTCTTCGCCTTTCTTGTCACCCTTCTGCACGTATTCGCGCTGCTGGATGGTGCTGATGGTCGGCGCATAAGTAGATGGTCGGCCGATGCCGAGCTCTTCCAGCTTGTGTACGAGGCTTGCCTCAGTATAGCGAATCGGACCCTGACTGAATCGTTCTGTCGATGTGATTTCGCGTCTTTGCAGTTCGTCGCCGTTGCTCATCGCAGGCAATGTGTGTGAAAAATCGTCCTGATTGTTATCTTCATCATCCGTAGATTCACGGTAAACTTTCAGGAAACCGTCGAACACGATGACCTCGCCACTGGCGATGAATTTCTCGCTGGCGCTGCTCACGTTGATGGTCACGGTGGTTTTCTCTATCTGCGCGTCTGCCATCTGACTGGCAACTGTGCGCTTCCAAATCAGGTCGTAGAGACGTTTCTCCTGTTGTGTGCCCTCAATCTCGGTCATATCCATGTATGTCGGGCGGATAGCCTCGTGAGCTTCCTGAGCGCCCTTGGAATGAGTCTGATATTTGCGGGGACGACTATATTCTTTGTCCCAAAGTTTAATGATTTCGTCTTTGCTGGCATTGATGCACAGGCTAGAGAGGTTTACACTGTCGGTACGCATATAAGTGATACGTCCGTTCTCGTAAAGATGCTGTGCCACCATCATGGTCTGGCTCACCGTGAATCCCAGTTTGCGTGCTGCCTCCTGCTGGAGGGTAGACGTGGTGAATGGAGGTGCCGGTGTACGTTTAAGCGGTTTCTTGGCGATTGCGCTTACGGTGAATTTCGAATCTTTGCATTTCTCCAGAAAGGCGGTAGCCTCTGCATGGGTCTTGAATCGTGTATCCAGTTCAGCCTTCACCTCGGATGCGCTTCCGTCGGCATGGATGATGGCGAAGATGGCATTCACGCGGTAGTATGGCTCGCTCTTGAAAGCCTGGATTTCGCGCTCACGTTCAACGATGAGGCGCACTGCCACACTCTGCACGCGACCTGCCGAGAGTGCCGGTTTCACCTTGCGCCAAAGCACTGGAGAGAGTTTGAAACCCACGATGCGGTCGAGCACGCGGCGTGCCTGCTGGGCGTTTACCAAATTCATGTCAAGATGACGTGGCGTCTTGATAGCTTCTAGAATAGCCGGTTTTGTGATTTCGTGGAACACGATACGGCTGGTTCTTTCCTCATCAAGTCCGAGCACTTCGCACAGGTGCCATGAAATGGCTTCCCCCTCGCGGTCCTCATCGGATGCCAACCAAATCTTTTTGGCAGCTTTGGCATTCTTTTTCAGTTCGCTCACCAGCTTCTTTTTCTCTTCAGGAATTTCATAATCGGGTTCCAACGTGTCTTCGTCTATGCTAAGTTCCTTTTTTTTCAAGTCGCGGATATGTCCGTAGCTGGACATCACTTTATAATCTGCACCTAAGAATTTTTCAATCGTCTTGGCTTTCGCAGGGCTCTCTACAATAACTAAATTTTCTTGCATAATCGCTATATATACTTTATTATAGGGCGCAAAAGTAATTAAAACTTTGGCACATACATTATTATATAGGGATTTTTTCTGATTTTTTAAGAAAAGAAACTAAAATAAACAATAAACTCCGCCCTCTCGATAGGAGGGGACGGGTTTTGTTGTTACATCATTTCTATGAATTTATAAAGTCCTTGTCTCACGGAACGCAGTCCGAACTGTTCGGTTTTTATCTCTTTCAGGGGAATCCACATACATTCGGCGGCATCGTCCATCGCAGTGATTTCAGCCTTACCCACGAGCCGATAAAGGAAAAACATATCCAGCGTGTTGATTTTCAAATCGCTGTACAAATACACATTTGGCAGACTGAATAGGTACTTCGGATTTTCGATGGTCAGTCCCGTCTCCTCTTTCACTTCGCGGATTACGCCTTCTTCGGCAGTCTCGCCGATATCGGTAAATCCTCCAGGTAAATCTAGCATTCCTTTTGCAGGTTCGTTTTTGCGGCGTTCCACCAACAGTTCATCGTTCTCATTGACGATGAACGCTACGTTTGCCGCACTCGGATTCATGAAATATTCAAATCCGCAATTTTCACATTTTCTACTCTTCTCACTGTTGTTTTCAAAGTGAGAACTGCCACACACAGGACAATACTTGAATTTCTCTAATGGATGCATCGTATATAATTGATAATTGATAATTGATAATTGATAATTGATAATTATGATTACTCTGGACTTTTGAGTGATTTCACTATGGAAGTCAGAATCTTCACTATTTCTATGCAATCATTGTATATACTATCGAATTGTTCATTCGTGATATACTCGGTTTCTCGAATCAATTCTAACCAATATTTGGTTTCCTTGGCTTCTTTCAAAGATATATTTATTTTGCTCAGAAAATCAGCACGACTTTGTGCATCTTCTCCTTCACATACATTGGAACCGATACTTGTTCCAGAACGGAGCAATTGCCTACTCAATACGTATTCTTTTTTTTGCTCAACAAGATATTTGTATAAGTTTACTATTCTTATTGCAAACTTATAGCTTTTATCTTTTATCACGTTTTCTTTCATTCTGTACGTTATATTTTCTTTAATCAACTGATGTTTAATATTGATATTCATAGTGGCGTTGTTTGCGTTAGCGCAACTATCAATTATCAATTATCAACTATCAATTATTTAAATCTGTTCGGAATGGGAATAGCGGCAAACCTGCCTGATTCTTCACATTGCCCAACTGGAAGTTGCGGAAACAATAGCGGACTGCCACTGGTTGTTTTACTTCGGGACATGTGATGATGATGCCCTTGGTCCAATAATAGTAGGCGTTGGCCTTATGGAACACCTTGTCGGCACCTGCCACTTCGAATCCCTGAAGATCTTCGTAACGGCTGATTCCGTCGTAATCGTTCTTCAGATGCACGTAGCACGTGTCGTTGGATATCCTGAGGTCTTTGAACCGTGGACTCTCGCACAATATGTTCTTCATCCCGTAGTTCTTGTTCAGAGCGAGATAAGCGAGTCGTTCGCCCACCTGACGCTTCTGAGTAGGATGTATTTGCTGGGTTTCATAAGGATATGCCAAGTCGTTGGTGCAGACAAGACCACTGTTAGGGATGATGTCTGAGGCGCGTACCTGTTGCTCGCGGAGCAGCGCGCCACTGGTTTTGTTTACGTCATCATCATAATAATAGGGCGCTATCTGCACGAAATAGAATGGTATTTCGCCCAGTCCGAACTGCTGTCTCCACTGTTCCACCAGCAGCTTCAAACGGTCGGAATAGCGGTTGCCCGGGTCGCCCACATTGGAACAGCCCTGATAGAAGAGGATGCCTTTCACCGTATAGTTCAGAATCGGATTGAAAGTGCCGTTGCCCCAGAGCAGCGGACGATAATAATCTCTATTGTACTTTTTCACCATCGCCATCGAGTCGAGTGGCTCGTCGGTATATTTCTTCAGGTTTTCCTTGGTCAGCCAACTCTCCACGCGGCTGCCTCCTTTGTTTGCCAATATCAATCCCACGGGGATGTTGAGCGCGCGGTTTACCACGCGGGCGAAGAAATATCCCGTCGCGCTGCATTCGCTCACGGTGTTCGGATCCACCGTTTCCCATTTGCATTGGGCGTCTTCCTGTGGAGTCATCCTCATGGTACTGGGCACTTTCGCGTAGTGAATGCCTTTGGAATTCATGGCATCCGTCACCACTTCGTTGTATCCTTCCACAGGGCAGTTGCTGAATCCGCGCACGGGCATTTCCATATTACTTTGTCCTGCGCACACCCATACCTCGCCTGAGAGTACATTATTTATCGTTGTCTGTTCGCCGTCGTCGAAAGTGATGCTCAGCGGAGTGTAGCTTGCCGCCGGTGTTTTCACGTTTACGAGCCATCGCCCGTTGTCGTCGGTCTTGGCGGAAAACTTCTCGGAAGACCATGATACGGTCACATTTACCATTTTCCCTGGTTTGTCCCAGCCCCACAGACGTGCGTCGGCATTCTGTTGTACGATCATTCCGTCGCCGACAAGATGCGGCAACCTTACTTTGGCCTGTGCACAGACGG
>Ga0208695_1003621_pt1 | contig 10292 bp, 11 predicted proteins | sample AD_UKC111_MetaG_FD_184449 | JGI IMG/M metagenome (GOLD analysis project Ga0208695, IMG submission 184449) | Active sludge microbial communities of municipal wastewater-treating anaerobic digesters from Hong Kong - AD_UKC111_MetaG (SPAdes)... | ecosystem: Engineered > Bioreactor > Anaerobic >... | reverse complement strand
TGTGAAACAAGACGGAACTGGATCACGAACGCTTTCGTTCAATTCCGTTTTCAAGTTTCCCGGAACGGTTGCCCCCACTCTTACTGTAACAGCAAATGCAGTAGATGTTTTGGAATTTGTTTGTTACGGGTCTAATTTGTATCTCAAAAATTTTTTAGCTGATTTACGTTAGGGTGATTGATATGTTACATCATCCATCGAATTATGTATTTTATAAAAATAAAAATCTTACAGATATATCTGGAAACAATAAAACAAAAACAATTTACAATGCATCAGAGATCGTAACGGTTGTAAGTACAATGACATCTAATACTGCTCCATCAGGTACGGCAAGCGCAAGTTCCGTTTATAATGATTTAACAACATACCAGCCGTGGAAAGCATTTAATAAAACTAATACCGGTGATGGTGATTGTTGGGTAAGCAAAACAACTGGATATCCGCACTGGATTATGTATACATATCCAGAGGGTATCGTTGCCAAAGTTACAAAATATGCAATCACAAATCGCAATTATTCAACATCAATAGAATCTGCTAAAAGTTGGCAATTACAGGGATCTAATGATGGTGAGAATTGGGATGTTTTGCATGTTGTAGAAAATGATGTTAATAATAATCAGTCTGCCAGAAGAGAATATGATGTTACTTCACCGGATTATTATAATAGTTATCGTCTTTATATAACAGACGGATATACTTCTACATATGTAATTATTGCCAATTTAGATTTGTATGCTTCTGATTTTGCCAACGAAGAAGATATTTTTATTTGTAATGGGTATAACACATATGCAACAACATTTGTGATGCCACAATTATCTCAATTTACTATGTCTGCTTTTTTGAATATATGTGTTTCTGGAAAAACACAGGGTATTTTTACAAATCACAAAGCTGGATATATCTGGCCCTCATATCATTTTGTTATAAACACATCTGGTTATGTAGACTTTACTATTAATATAAATAATACTGCTAAGTCTAGATATATTTGTACGGCTGCAACACCGTTGGTGGTGGGTGAATGGACGTTTGTTACGATACGATATGATGGTTCTACATTAAAAATATATCTCAACGGTACAGAAGATAAATCTATAGCTGCCAGTGGTACGCCTTATAACAACACACAAACATGCGTTATGGGTGTAGATAGCGTGTCTGGGGGAACGGTTTTAAACTGGTTAAGTGGAGCTATAAAGAATTTCTCTATTTTCAATAAAGCGTTACCCGAAACAGACATTCGAAGGTTGATGCTCAATCTTCACCCAATTAGTATTTAAAGATGGAGAATTGTTTTATGAATAACAGTAATTATGTTTTTAAAAGACCAGAGGAGCTATATTCTTTTTTGATAAGCAACACAACATACAGACCACATGTAAAACACCTAAAAACAGTAGAAGAAATATATAAAGAAAAAACACTGGATTGTTGGGAAGCTGTAGAATTTCAAAAGCAATATCTAATTAACATGAAAGATGTTACCAATGTCAAATCTTTCTTTATGGGTTTTTTTACAAAAAACGAAAGTAATTATGTACCATATAGTACGCATACTGTGTCTTTGTTTATGTTTAAAAATAAAATAACATATTTGGAAGCATCTTGGAAAGATAAAAAAGGAATATATACTTTCAATACTTGGAATGATGCTATACGCTTTATCTTAAAAGAATACGCGCGTTTTGTTGGTAAAGAGAATATTAAAAAGAATAACATAAAGAAATTGTTTCTAGTCGAATATTTCGATATTCCACTTCATGCAACAGATAGACAATTTTTTGATGCTGTATTTGAAGGAAAGATACTATTTGAAAAAGAGTTTTGATATGCATTTAAAGGTGGGTGAACCGCTTAAATGGCTAGAGCAAAGATAAACATAGATCAAATGAAAACGTCTCACAACATACTCAATTCGTATGGGCCGTTTACGTTTTATGCAGATATGTTTGAAAATCCAACAACCGCAGATTGGGCTGTGAACAGTTTAGCGCCCGCCGACGCAGACGACGATCATGTTGGTTTGGTTGTGAGGGCATTCGACGATACAACAGCAGAAGGAATTGGTTTTTCCATACAAATACCAACAACTGCCCAAAAAATAAAGTTTTCATTTATTTCGCGCGCAAAAACAGCTCCAGCATCAGACTCTAAAGTGGGACTCAATTTATATTATAGGGGTATTCCAAATAATTTGGCGGTAGAAACGTGGTCCGCCGCTTTTGCATTAACAGATATCGACATACCAACAAACGAATATTATCAGTACGATTCACAATTATTAGAACTTGGTGGTGTAGGCCAAATCAATTTATCCGCTGGCGTGGAATATCAATTTCAATTGAATAGAAACCCATCTGCAACATCAAACTTAACAGGTGATTGGTTTCTTCGTTTATTGTCTGTTTCTTTTGAATAAAACAGAGTGACCTGTTATGTATGAATTTAATGGTTCTTCTCAGTATATTTCTTTACCTTCCACCGTCAGTCATCTTTCTGGTAATCATACCATTTGTTTTTGGATTATTCCCAGTGTTGTAACGCGAGGAGCAAATGAGGTAACTTTAACAACAGATTGGAATGCTTCATACAGGAATTATCTTTACAGAATCTATGGAAGCAAACTCGAAGCGTTATCTGGTGATGGGTCAAGCAGTCAAGCATCAACTTTAGTTTCTGCGACCACTCTTGTCGTTGGAACGCGTTATCATGTTGCTTTTGTGAGAGACGAAGCAACACTGCGTATTTATATTGGTGGGGTACAAGATGCATCTGGAAGCATTGGGAGTTATAGGGGAGGCAATACTTCATTAAGTAGAAATATTGGAGTAGATTCGTTAAACAGCGTCGCGTATTCTTATGGCGGAAAAATGGAAGATTTTAGAATGTACTCCCGTGCTCTTTCGGCTGCGGAAATTCAAACAATATACAGAGCGTGTGGAAAAGATAATAACGTGTATGGGTTGGAACTTAGAGAACCTATGGATTTTCTTTTAACAGGTAAAACTGTTTGTGATATTGGACCAAAAAAAACACAATCTAACTAATGTAGGTACAGTAACATATACACCGGGAACCATTGTCACAAAAAAACGTTTTGTTTAAAATAAGATCTTGCGTTGTTTATTATTTTTGTTTTATTTTTATTCATTGCGCATAGGGAGTGAAAGTATTCGTGTCAACCAAAGTTAAACTAGAACAAATAGCAGAAATGTCTGTAGCAAGCCCCCAAGACGGACAAGCGCTGGTGTTTGATATACAAAGCCAAAAATGGGTTAATGCTGCCGTTGAGGGTGGTGGCAGTGCTGCGTCCAGCATGCTTCAATTGATGCGGTATGCGGGTGAGGATGTAACCAGTAATACCACATACGAAACCATATTTGAAGCAAAGATGTTTGGCAGTGTATTGCGCCATTCTGTCAACATCAACGTATTCATATGGCACACGGTAGACGCGGGCGTGACAGCACAAGGCAAAATAGAAATAACGGATGGAACTCATACTGTCACTTATGAAACATCTGTTATAGACCAAGAAACCAAACAAGACAACATAACCATAGATACAACCACCTTGGACGATTTGGAAGATGGTGTGGTTTGGACCGTTAGCGTGTTGGGTAAGGTGGTTATGGGTACAGGCAATTACACAGTGAAGCGTGTGGTTATGAAAGCTGCGCCCTCCAGCGTTTTTAGTGAAGTGGGCGTGCTTGCCAGCAGTCCGGATGCCACGTTTAACAGCACAGAGTATACACATTTACAGGATATTTATATACCCTACAGTTTTGCGTATGACAGCGCATCACAAATACGCTGTTTAGCGTTGGTGGACGGTGTGAGCACCATACGCATTCGTCTTACAGCGGATAACGGTGTGGAAAGTGATTACACGGACGTGGAGTTGGTAGCGTCTGCTGCGGGAATAGTAAGTGGGTATTTATCTCTTCCAACTGTTGTGTCCAATGTTTTGAAATTTAGCGTATACGGTAAAACAACTAGCGGTGTTACACAAACATTGCAACACTATGAATGCTGGATGGAGTGTTAACACATGAGTTGGGGTGGAATAATAAGCGGTGGGATTTTCCCATCTGTTATTTTAAGCAAGTACAAAGACCCCAAACCTGTTAATTTGAATGATTACAGTTCATATCGTTTAAATGTGTATGGTACAGCATCGGGCAGCAGTTTGCCTGTTTCCATGTATATACCATGGCAACCCAATATACGCAGCGATTTTAGCAATATAAGCTTTTTTCGAAATGGACAGTTGGTTCCGTTTTTTATTGAAAGATTTCAACCCAATCGCTATGCGCTTGTTCATATCAAACCACCCGTTATCGTAAATGGCACGGACCCCAACGTGAAAATGGTTGTAGATTACAATATGGTGTACAACCAGTATTGTTCTATCAACACATATCAATATTTCTTTCGAGCGACGTCTTACGACCCTTTTTTAAATTACATGAATTTATCCAATCTAACATTCACATCGAATGGTACGCGCATAAGATATGTAGGAACCGCAGTTGGAGGCATGTCCATGGGGCCTGTGTTAACCAATGCGGGTGTGGTGGAATTTTTGTACAACCAACCTACGTGCTATAGAAACAGAATGGTGTTAACAGACCAAATATTTGGCGGCGCGGGCGTTATTGGTATGGATTATGGCGTGTTTGGGTCTACGCCTAAAGTGTTTTGGGGCGCGTATTATGAGACGCTGGCAACAAACACGTGGTACAAAATGCAGTTTATTGTGGACGGTACAACAATGACATGGAATGTGTTGAATGCAGATACAAACGCAGTTGTGGCTACACACTCCTATACAGGTGCGGCTGTAGTTAAAACGTTAAGATATTTATCTTTTGCTGCAACAGAAAGCACAAGCAGCGACTATTATGTTCTGAATATTGTGTCTAGAGATTTAGGTACGCCACCTTATTGGTCACAAATAGACACATATGATTACAAAAATTGTATTTTGGATATGCCTATGGATGTTTTGAGTGGTTCTACTGTATATGATGCCAGACCGAGCGCAGAAACCCAAAACAATGGAACGTTGGTTAGCATGGTGCAATCTCTTCCTTCGGAAGGCAAGATTGGTAAAGCCATCAAATCCAGCGCAGATGCGTCTGTTATAACGCTAACAACACCCATCGCAGAACCAAACCTGTTCATCTCTTTTTGGTATTACGGTTCTAGTGTGGCGCGCGTGAGAACGCTGTTGGCTGCGGATGTTACGTATCAACATTTGTGTTTAAATACCAACAGTAATGAAATTGGTTTTTGGAATAATGGTTTTGTGGGATCTGGTTACAGTTTAACGGCAAACACGTGGCAACATATTGTTGTAGCCAAACAAAACACCGCACAACAGATATATGTCGATGGAACGTGTGTGATGAATGTAACAAACAGCTTCAACAATGCGGATCATCCTCTGTTATATATAGGCAACGCAACAAACAATTCAGGCACGTTGGGGATGAACGGTAGAATAGACCAGTTGCGCGTGTTTAAAGGCATTCCCACAGCAAACCATTTCAACATATTACCTTATGTATAAAGGTGGTTACAATACATGTCTAGAGTATCAAAAGTCACAACAACTGTAGTTTCAACCAGCACAACCATCGTCAAATCCTCCACAACAGTATTGAATGTTGCAGTAGATTTGCGGGAAGCCCTTGCCATGTCTATCCAGTTGACGTACAAATGGAATGTTGCGCCAACTGCTGGAAAAATACTCAATCTTTATGCTATTTATTCTGAAGACGATTCTGTATACGATCAAGTCAACACAAACACAATGATTTGGTTGGGATGTGTTGTTTTAACTGCAGATACAACAGAACACACCGTTTCTATTTTAGTAGACCCAACAAAAATAGCACCCAAATATGTCAAGTTTGTTTTGTCTACAGACGAAGCCACAAACGACGGAACTATATCTTCTCTCAAAGCAACAGTGATGCGGGCGCTGTAAGGTGTGATTGTGCATGGCTGTTAATGCCTATAACGTGCCGTGCGTTTCTACATTGAATGTCGTTGGAACCACGGAGCTGTTTCCAATAAAAAGAGTTTCTGCGTATAATAGCTCAAAAACGGGTTATATAAAATGTAATACGTTTAATCCATCTACGGGAGATATGACTATTGGGATGTGGATTTGTGCATTTCCCACAACAAACGATGGATGTATTATAGCTAAAAGAGACAACTGGACCAGTTTGGGTGATATGTATTGGCATATTAGTCGTACAGCCACACATATCAAATGGTGCTGGTATGGAAGTGAACGCACTGCTTCCGCCAATGCGCCATTGGTTTGGGAATATGTAACCGTAACGAAAAGTGAAACCACTGCAACATTTTTTCAGAATGGAGTCAGCAAAGGTAGCGGAAGCATAACGATGGGAACCAAACCCACCGCCACAATTTATATAGGCAATGCGGGAGCACAGGCAGAAGCGTATCTTGGATATTTTCTGGATGTAACTATCTATAACAGAGTTTTGACCACGAATGAAATTTTATATAATATGAAGAGCAGGTTTTCACCCATACATGATGGTTTACAAAATCATTGGCCTTTGAACGAAAATGCGCTAGATAAAATACACAACTCCAATGGTATTTTTATGGGTGGTATGAAGTTGGGTTATGCGCCATTCTATCCACCGTATTAAACTTTTTATTTAAGAAAGGGGGATTTGAATGCCTGTTAGAAAACTAAAAAATGTTGTCACCAACAATCCATTTGGGAATTTATTGGCGAGAGTTGGACTAATAAACCATTCGTTTTACGACAGCAATTTACAGTTTCCGTCCATCATAGAATCTTCTGATATTGTTCCTGTTCATTTAACAAGACAGTTTCCCGGACAAAACAGTTCTATTGGCAAAATCACAGCCAGCAACGATACAAATTATGCGTGTGGCATACTGGATTACACCAACGTGCCAGACAGTTGGTTGTGGCAGCCCGGTGGCAACGGCGTTAACCATTGGATAAAAGTAAAACTGCCTAGCGCTAAACGGTTGGGTGCCTTTATTCTGAGATCCAAAAGCGATTCATGCCCAACACAAGTAAAGGTTGAGGGTAGCAATGATGACGATACTTGGTTTGAAGTTTTCAATTCTAGCGATTTGGGTGTGTGGGGTGCTACGTATGAATCCAAGGTGTTTGCCATTGATGGGGGTTCGACGGACGAGTTTCTCTATTACAAGCTAACCATATTGGCTAGCTCCGCTTCTATTTTAACCTTAACATTGTTGCGGTTTCTACGTCCGGCGTCTGAGGTTGAACGCACGGGTATGATTATTAATGCATCTAAATCCACACCGCTCACCGCGTGTTTCGCAACCAAACCAATACCAGTCATAGGTTCTTTGGAATCTCCTTTAAAACTAACACGCCAAAATTTGATAGATGCTGCCATCAATCAAGATACAGCGGACGCGCTGAATGCGGTAACACCAACTAGCACGTTGCCGTTGGGTGTGTTTTTGGAACGCAATACACAAACGGGGGATTTGTCTGTAAAGGTAGCCTTATTGTGGTATTACGGTTACGGTCAGGGTGTACAAATTAGTTCCTATCCAACAAGCGGAGGCATTCCATTTACAGATGCTAACCCATCCATTGTTGGTGCGTGGAAATGTACTGCATACACCGCTGGGTCTACTATACGACCAGCTAGGCAGGCGTTTGATGGTGATGATGGAACGTCTGCGCAAATATCTTGGAATGGCTATATCATGTTATCACGAGCAGACAATAGAGCGTTTTATGTTAAAGATGTTTATTACGCTTGGGCAGTATATGGTGGATACAGTTCCCGTTTGGAGGGAATAAGACCAGACGGTACGGGCATTACTTTTCGTGATACGCCTAGCTCTGGTCAGGGCGTGTACACCAAAAACAACATGAGCGGTTTTGTTCCCGGTTGGTATATTGGTTTGCGCGTTTGGGGTACAGATGGTTGTTATGTTAAAACTCTTATGCCTTATACCATCACTTCTCCCATTCGTTCCAAAGTAGACAATGGGGAAATTTATTACATGTTTGACGATACGGGTACATGGGTTAAACGTCAGTTGATACCTATTGGTAAAATTATTGTTTCGTCTACAGATATTGTTCCTGTTAGTACGCCCAACTTGGGGATGAGTTTGGATACGTTTGGTGGGTATTACCAACAGTCTTTGATATAAAATAAAAACTGTTTTTATGTGCGGAATGGGTGCGCTTTCTCCAAATGAAGCGTACCCATTTATTTTTTATTTTTGGGAATATCACATAAAAAATCTAAAAACGCGCTTTTTGTCAGAACAAATATAGGATAGCTAGAAGCAATTGCACGCTAAATTCGTGGGGTGATGGGTACGATCATGTTTGATAAATGTAAATATGATTCAGATTTTTATGACAAACCACTAAAAAATATTATTCTTTACACGCATTTTTACAAACCAGCCACCCTCAATGCGGCGCGCATGTTTTTAGAAAACAAGATAGGTTACGAATGGGCGCCCATTGACAAGGTCTGCAAAGCATCAGAAACACCATGTTATTGTATTATTGCAGATGACGCATTGGAGGAAACAAGACCGTACATAGAAGATGAAACCGTATATTTTGCTGTTATTGGTCGTGCTTCGGCAATACCGGCTTTATATGAATCTGGTGAAAAATATCAAGGTACACTACCCGCCGCCCATACACTCAACCTCATCGGTACAAATGATTTCTTTATACCAATCGAAGACATACCTATAAAACGAAGGTTGAATCATGGGTGGTTTCACTGGCGTGTTCCTTCCAAATACAATGAGTTTCCGCTAGATGTATCAAATCCAGAAACATTGAACAGAGATGATTGGTGGAACGTGTTGGCGTGGCGGGATGAGAGTGACAACGGAATGGATCGTCCGTTTCAATGTACAAGTTACGCTGCATTTGCATCAGAATTTGAACCATTGAAACATAAGATACATCACAAAGATATTGTAGTGCTTCCTTTTAACGGATATACGTTCGACGACGTGGAAAAAGATATGATTATTTGTGATTGGGCTGTTATGTGTGGTATATCGTGTGTGATAGGCACATATGCGTTAGATACGGCAACGTGTCATGCCGTAGCTAAGCGCATCAGTTTGGATAAAGGTTTGAACGAACTGTTGGCAGAATTTCAATATAATTCTAATTTTACTAAGCGAGGGTTAGATAAATGATTGTTGTTATTGAAGGTGCGGACGGTGTAGGGAAGACAACGTGTATCAAAACCCTTATTCAAAAGTATAATTACAAACCATTTCCCACAGCATTCCCCACATATAAACTGGAAAAAACTTCAGCAACACCAATGCATGTTCGAACACTTCTCAAAGATTATTTGATGGAAGGAAAACGAGAAGAAATAGGCGATTTTCTTTTTCAAATGGCAAACGTTGTTGATAAGGTTGTTCACGCACCGCTGATTGAGGAACTAAATCAAAGCACAGATATTTACTTGGTTGACCGGTATCGAACAACAGGATACGTGTATGGCGTAACGTCCATGATAGAAAGCAAAACGTTTGATGAATATACTATACGCATGATATGTGAAGAATCTTTAAAATTGATACCCACTGTTACACTGGAAGTTTTGTTATGGGCAGATCCACGAATACTCATGCAGCGCATTGAATTGCGGAATGAAGTTAAATCTACATATGAACGTTATGCATTTTTGGATTCCCTTTGCCAAGAATTTAAGAATTTTTACTCTAGGCATCCAAAAATTAACCAATGCACTGTGTGGGCAGACCAAGAACCAGATGATTTGGCGAAATGTGTAGATAGCAGCATTCGTGCTTTTTTAGAACTACCTACATATGTTGAGTCCGTAATTCATGCAGAACAAATTATGTAGGTGGTGTTATGAGTTATGGAACGCTTTAGTAATTTCGATTTGGATTTGATTTATAAAAATAACAATGAAACCGATAGAAAGGCGCAAATAAGAAAATACATTTCAAGTCAAGCTTTTCAAATGTATGTATTGCCTGTCCTTAAAACGTCCGGGTGGTTCCCCGGACTTTGGATAGTCAATGAAGGTAAAACAGAAAAAGCATGCTTTTCTTTAGATGTAACTTCTGGTATAGATTATTTTTTTAGACCCGTTGGACAAAAATACAACATAGCTGTGGGTTCTCGGATGAGATTTGAAAAGAAACCATTTCGTTGTTTTGGTTTTAAGTTTTCAGAATATGAAATGGTCAAA
>Ga0208695_1003619_pt1 | contig 10293 bp, 6 predicted proteins | sample AD_UKC111_MetaG_FD_184449 | JGI IMG/M metagenome (GOLD analysis project Ga0208695, IMG submission 184449) | Active sludge microbial communities of municipal wastewater-treating anaerobic digesters from Hong Kong - AD_UKC111_MetaG (SPAdes)... | ecosystem: Engineered > Bioreactor > Anaerobic >... | reverse complement strand
CTTCCGATCTACTAACGATGATATTAATGAGGCAGGGGCAAAAAATTTGTCTCTCGTTTCATTAGATTTTAATTTTATAGACTTTTCTTGAAATTCTTTTATATCGTTCTTAATTTCATCTATATGAACTTTTCTTTTTTCTAAAATTTCTATATAATTGCATAAATCCCTATATTTTGTATTTACATTTTCTAGTTCTGTTTCTTTATTCTTAAGCTCACTATTAAAATCGGCCAATCGCTTTTCAGATTCAATAATTTCTTTTTCACAATCACGCCATGATTGATAATCATCTTTATTATAATTTTCTAAGGCTTTGATTTTTTGTAAAGATTCCTTGAGCAAATTAAAGGCTTTATTGCAAATTTCATATTTTTCACGTTTTTGAGCATCGACAATATTCGACAGCTTTTCTTCTATAATTCTTAACTGTTCCGTATAGAAAACGGTATTTTTTTCGAGCTTATCCAGATCCTCGGATTTCACCTTTGTTTGAAACTTTTCAATCTCTTTTAACAAAGCCGTTGCATCCTCAAATCTCGATTTTATTCTTTCATCCTTAGTATCTTTGAATAAAAATGTTGGAGTTATACCACCTATGTCTAATATTTCTTTTTTTATTTTTTCAATTTCTCCACTACGTAATCCTGTGAGGTGATCTATAATGCTCAAGTAAAAATCGCCTTCTGTTGATTTATTTAAAAATGGAGCAAGATTACTATCTCTAACGATAAATATGTTCGAGCATTCTCCTGAGGACAAATCTATTATTTCTGGTAAATAACCATTTTCCGGTATTTTGATATTCTTTTCCTCATTATTAATAATTATGTACCCTTCTGGCAATTCTTCTACTCTGTTAATTTTTTCAAATTCTTTGGTATTTCTTCCAAAAAGCAGTTTTACCAACGCATCGATCGTTAATGATTTTCCTTCCTCGTTTTTCCCCCAAAATAAATTGAAATTCTTTAGTTGAACTCTTCCTGTATCAGCTAACGGTCCATAGTGTAAAATTGAAAATTCCTTTATTTTCATTTTTTCGCCTCAATAAATGCACTTAATGCCATTTCCATCATTTGTTTCTTTTTTTCCTCATCAAAATTACGTTCCTCTAGTTTTAATAAAAAGGCCTTAAAGAGATCGTCCTCGAGAAAATCACGAATATCTTTAAATGCTATGTGTTTTTCTACACATTTACTCCCAACAATTTCATTAATTTGTCTTACTATATCGCTTTCAGAAGAACCTACCTTTTCACGATCAAGGTAACCCTTAATATTAAGAATAACTTTTGCATTTGGATTAAGATTTGTTAACTTTTCTTGAACTAATTCTATTGGTTTAAATGTCATGAATGGATCAAATTCTATATCAATATCTTCATAAAAAGGGCTATTTACTAAATACTCCTTTGGCGGAGCACCTACTTCGAAAATATTTACTTTTCTTTGCCCAGTTTCTTTTTTGGTTATAGAAATTGGAGAACCTGGATAAACGAAGAATCCCTTGTTTGGAATCGACCAAATGGTAAATTTCGTGTGAAAATGACCAGCCAAAATATACTCAAATCCAATATCTTGAAAATAATTAAGTTTAACTGGCATATAACGGCTTTCGCCCTCTTCGCCAAAATCCGTACGAGAAAAAAAACCATCTGTCATTTCACCATGGAAAAGTAAAATATTATGCTTTTCTTTATTTATGTTCTTCTCGATCATATATAATCGACTCAATATTTCATCTCCATACACGTGTTCAAATGGCATTCCCCAAAAAACAACATCTCCGAAAATATAAGGAACTAAGAAATCATTGATAACTACAATATCTTCACCAAAATATGAACCTTCTTGGAATGAATCAATATCGTGATTTCCAGGTATAAGTAAAAATTTAAATCCACTATTAGTGAAAATCTCTCTGATTTTCGGTCTCAATCTTTCAGCTTCAGCACCCTGATCAAACAAGTCACCACTAATAATGAAACAATCAATTTTTTCTTCTTTACCTGACTCTATTAGTTTCTCAAGGGTCTGCCATCTTTCATCTTTGTATTTTTTCAAATGTATATCAGCAGTATGGAGTATTTTCATAAAAAACCTCTTCTATGATAGAAATGACGAAAGACCTGATTGTGGGTTTTCTATTTTCCCACTGCCTCATATTATAAAAGAAAGCTGTAAAAAAGGATAGGTCTCATCAGTCTCTCCCCCCAAAAACCAAAAAGCCGCCCTTCGGCAGCTTCCAATGCAAACTCGGCGCGCTTGCCAATGGCAAACGCCCAACCCCCTCTCAGTTGTAACGATTCCCGCGGCGCGCTTGCGCGCCCTTGGCAACCCTAAAGCTTAATTTCGATATCCACGCCCGCCGGCAGGTTCAAGCGCATCAGCATATCGATGGTCTTGGAGTCGGGGTCCAGCACATCAATCAAGCGGTTGTGTGTACGGATCTCGAAGTGCTCGTGCGAATCCTTATCAATAAAGGTGGAGCGGCGCACCGTGTAGCGCTCGATGCGCGTGGGCAGCGGTACCGGTCCAACCACCTGAGCGCCACTGCGTTCAGCCGTCTCCACAATCCGCTTGGCGGATTGATCCAGGATGCGGTGGTCATAAGCTTTCAAGCGAATACGAATTCTTTGTTTTGCCATAATCTTCCTAAATCAGTTCTAATTTTTAGTTCTCTCAAGCAGTTTCCTGCCAGAGGCGTTAGCCTATTTCAATTATCTCTCGCCTAAAATGGCTTTCTTCTTGCTCTCCGAAACTTGGGCATAGTGTTTGAATTCCATCGTAAACACGCCCCTGCCTTGCGTAGCAGAGCGCAGTTCTGTGGCATACCCAAACATCTCCGAGAGTGGTACTTCAGCATGGATTAGCTGAGCATTTCCAAACTGCTGCTCCATGCCCAGAACGTTACCAGAGCGGGCATTAATCTGACCTAAAACATCACCTGTATATTCTTCCGGCACGGTGACCTCAACCTTCATGATGGGTTCGAGTAAAACTGGTGCTGCTTTTTCTGCCGCCTCGCGGAAAGCAAAGATTGCTGCCATGCGGAAAGCTAATTCACTCGAATCCACTTCGTGGTATGAGCCATCCACCAAACTTACCTTGAAGTCGGTCATGGGGTAGCCGGCTAAGGGTCCGCTCTCAGCAGCTTCGTAGATTCCTTTTTCCACCGCCGGGATATACTCCTTGGGGATGACGCCCCCACGGATTTTATTTTCGAATTGGATTCCGGTGCCATTTGGGAGAGGTTCCATATTAATGACCACATGCCCATATTGCCCGTGACCGCCGGTCTGCTTGGTATATTTATAGTTGACATTTTCCACCGGTCGAAGGATGGTCTCCCGGTATGCCACTTTGGGTTTACCTACGTTGGCTTGCACCTTGAATTCGCGCAGCAGGCGGTCAACTAACACGTCCAAATGCAGTTCGCCCATTCCGGAGATAACCGTCTGACCGGTATTCTCGTCCTGGCGGATTTTGAAGGTGGGGTCTTCTTCCGAAAGCTTCTGCAGCGATTCAGCCATCTTCTCCTGATCGGCTTTGGTTTTGGGCTCGATTGCCACCGAAATAACCGGGTCGGGGAAGGTGATGCTTTCCAATAACACAGGAGCAGAAGGGTCGCTAAGCGTATCACCGGTAAAGCTAAACTTCAGCCCTAATATGGCGCCGATATCGCCGGCACCTAACTCGGGGATGTCTTCGCGCCTATCGGCGTACATGCGCAGCAACCGCCCGATGCGTTCTTTCTTATCCTTTGAGGAGTTATAGACTGCTCCGCCTTGAGTAATTTTCCCGGAGTAGACGCGCACGTAAGCTAACCTGCCCATATAGGGGTCTGTAACAATCTTAAAAACCAAAGCAGCCAGGGGTTCGCTTGAGTCGGGGTGACGTAACACTTCACTGCCGTCCTTTAGCAGTGTAGCTTTTACGGGAGGAATATCCAATGGTGAGGGCAGATAGTCCACCACAGCATCCAAAAGGGGCTGCACGCCTTTATTGCGTAAGCTCGTGCCGCAAAAGACGGGAGTAACTTTATTGGCAATCACGCCTTTGCGTAAAGCCGCTTTTAGCTCAGGCAAGCTGAGGGGTTCATCATCTAAATATTTCTGTAAGAGCCCATCATCCAATTCAGCGATCTGCTCGATTAGAGATTGGCGTTTTTGGGCGGCTTCTTCTTGATATTCAGCCGGGATAGGCTTGATTATCGGTTCTTTGCCTAATTCGTCCTCGAAGTAAACTGCTTCTTCTTCCAGCAGGTTGATCACACCCTCGAAGGCTGCTTCTTCGCCAATGGGGATCTGCATAGCGATTGGCTCAGCGCCTAAGCGGTTCCGAATGCTCTCGACGGTGCGAGCATACGAAGCCCCCTTGCGGTCCATCTTATTGGCAAAGCATATCCGCGGCACCTCATAGCGATCTGCCTGCCGCCAGACGGTTTCGCTCTGCGGCTCGACCCCCTGTACCGCATCGAATATGACCACGCCGCCATCCAATACGCGCAAAGAGCGCTGCACTTCAGCGGTGAAATCGATGTGTCCTGGCGTGTCAATTAGGTTGAGGCGGTAACCTTTCCATTCGGCGGTTACTGCCGCCGAAACGATGGTAATGCCGCGTTCACGCTCTTGTGCCATCCAATCGGTAACCGTTGTGCCTTCGTCGACGTTGCCGAGGCGATAGGTTTTACCCGTATAAAACAAAATCCGCTCGGTCGTCGTGGTCTTACCGGCGTCGATATGGGCGATGATGCCTATATTACGATATTTCTCGAGCGGAAATGCTTCCATTAATAATCCAATTGGTAAGGTACAAAATTAAATGCGGAAATGGGAGAAGGCTCGGTTTGCCTCTGCCATTTTATGCGTTTCTTCCTTGCGGCGAATAGAAGCGCCCTGATTCTCGGCAGCGTCCATGAGTTCGCCTGCCAACTTTTCCGAGAACGATTTGCCACTGCGGGCGCGGGTTGAAGTAATGATCCAACGGATAGCTAAAGTGAGCCGGCGGTCTGGAGAAACTTCCATTGGCACCTGATAGGTAGCACCACCCACACGGCGGGGGCGAACTTCCATCACTGGGCTAACGTTTTTGATAGCCTGCTCCAATACTTCCACACCGTCCTTACCCGTTTTCTCAGAAATAATATCAATCGCATCGTAAACCATGGTGGTAACCGTGCTTTTCTTCCCATCCAGCATGATGTGATTGATCAACTTCTGAATGTGCTGGTTATGGTAACGCACATCCGGTGGAACTTCGCGTTTTTCGGGTTTAAATCTTCTTGCCATAATTGCTCCTCATTAAAATGCCCAAGGCAATCGCGTTCAACGGGTGAGCGCCTGCCTCATCTCATTTTCATCCAGTGCTATTTACCGCGTTTAGCGCCGTATTTGGAACGTCCGCGCTTACGGTCAGCCACGCCTGTCGAATCTAACGCACCGCGCACAACATGATAGCGCACGCCTGGCAGGTCTTTCACTCTGCCGCCGCGCACCAACACCACGGAGTGCTCCTGCAGCTGATGACCTTCGCCGGGGATGTAAGCGGTAACTTCCATCCCATTGGAAAGACGCACACGGGCAATCTTCCGCAAGGCTGAGTTCGGCTTTTTGGGCGTCATCGTGCGCACAACAGTGCAAACGCCGCGTTTCTGCGGGGCACCTTTAGGTTGGCGCGTACGGCGCTGCTTCTTTGCGTTAAGCGTGTATTGCAAAGCAGGCGACTTGCTTTTTTGTTGCTTAGTCTTGCGACCTTTGCGAACTAATTGATTAATTGTTGGCACATTGCCTCCGTCCAGTTTCTATAAATTACCAATTATTCATCAATCAAGGCCATCAATCTAACCTGATGGCCTTGTTCATTACGACTTTCGCCAAACAAGGCTTACGAAACCCTGCCTGGCAGGGCGAGGATTGATTTTATCACGCCCCAAATGGTGAGTCAAGTAAACCTGTCGGGATGCGCGTGTCGCGTTTGTCACTATCCTTACCATAAGTCTCAATCTCGCCATCTTCCATGATGGATTCGACCTCTAACCCTAAGCTCTGCAGTTCCTTGACTAAAACTTTGAATGCTGAAGGTAAACCTGGGGCTTCAATCGGTTTATTGGAGACAATAGCTTGGTAGGTTGCATCGCGCCCCGCCACGTCATCGGATTTAATTGTGAGCATTTCCTGCAGGGTGTAGGCGGCACCATAAGCCTCCAGCGCCCAGACTTCCATCTCGCCAAAGCGCTGTCCGCCAAATTGTGCCTTTCCACCCAAGGGCTGTTGCGTCACCAAGCTGTATGGACCAGTCGAGCGCGCGTGCACCTTATCCTCGACCAAGTGGTGCAGCTTCAAAAAGGTCATATATCCTACGGTGACTGGTTGGTCGTATGCCTCACCAGTCTTCCCGTCGCGCAAGACTTGCTTTCCAATAATTGGGGTAGGCGTATTGGTTTCCACCATGATGGTCTGAGCAGCTTTCTTAAGTTCCTCCGTGCTCAGGTCACCAGGCAGCTGCCTGCCGAGGCGCTTTGCCCAGAGTTCTAAGCATGCACGCACCGCGCGCTCGTCCTGCACCTCGCGTTCCTTCACCGGAATATTATCTTCTGGGAAGGCAGTGATCAGTTTTGGATCGTATCCTTCGCTCTCTAACCATTCTTTCATCGCCGTGCGACGGGCAACAACATTGTTTTCCTGTAAGGTGAAAATATCGTAGCCTTTATCCCCTAAGCGATTCGCTAAGTAAATCAGGCGGGCTTCTTCATCATCTTTTATCTGCTCGGGTTCATAGCCAACAGAATTCAACCATTCCCATGCCTTCTCGCCAGTGATGCGCCAAGCTTCGTCGATCAACCAAGCCCGCGCGAGCTCAGCCTCAATTTCACTTTCAGAGGCACCATCAAAGACCGGGGTAATCGCCCGGAAGCCTAAACTGTTCGCAGCCCAACCTAAGTGCGTCTCCAAAACCTGGCCGATGTTCATACGCCCAGGGATGCCTAACGGGTTCAGGATAATATCTACTGGTCTGCCATCTTCCAAGAAAGGCATATCTTCGACGGGTACGACCATCGAAACCACACCCTTATTCCCATGCCGCCCAGCCATCTTATCGCCAGCCATAACCTTGCGGCGCTGCGCCACAGAAACACGTACCATCTTATCCACACCAGCAGAAAGATCAGCATCTTCTTCACGGGTGAAAACTTTCACATCCACCACAATACCATGCTCGCCGTGGGGCATGCGTAACGACGTATCTTTGACGTCGCGGGATTTCTCGCCAAAAATAGCCCGTAAGAGCCGCTCCTCTGGGGTCAGCTCTTTCTCCCCTTTGGGGGTAATCTTGCCGACTAAAATGTCATTGGGTCCAACTTCGGCGCCAATGCGAATGATGCCTACTTCGTCTAAGTTGCGAATAGCATCATCCCCCACGTTCGGGATCTCGCGGGTAATTTCTTCGGGACCCAACTTGGTATCACGCGCTTCGACTTCGTACTTTTCGATATGAACGCTGGTATAGCGGTCTTCTTCCACTAATCTTTCCGAAATCAGAACCGCATCCTCGAAGTTATAGCCTTCCCAAGGCACAAAGGCGATCAACACATTTTGCCCTAAGGCTAATTTGCCATCTTCCGTTGAGGAGGAGTCGACAATCACATCACCCTTATGCACGATTTGTCCTTTACTCACCGCTGGGCGTTGATCGATACAGGTGCTCTGATTCGAACGCTGATATTTGCGCAGTTTATAATCTTTCTCAGTCCCATCAACTTGGCGAATTACGATGGTATCGCCGGTGACTTTAATCACCTCACCATCTTGTTCAGCCAAAATGATTTGGCCTGAATCAGCTACAGCTGCAGCCTCCATACCGGTCGAGACCAACGGTACCTCTGGGCGCAGTAAAGGCACTGCCTGCGTCTGCATGTTTGAGCCCATCAAAGCTCGATTGGCATCATCATGCTCTAGGAAGGGGATTAGCGCAGCACTAATACCAACTACTTGATTGGGGGCTACATCCATGTAATCGATATACTCATAGTCATAAATAGCAAATGTCGAGTAGTAACGGCAAGAGTTCCGTCGGATGAATTCTCCGTATTCATTCAGCGGTGCATTCGCTTGTGCGATGACATACTTGTCTTCCGCATCCGCTGAGAGGTAAACATACTCATCGCTCACATAGGGGCGAACTAATACTTCCTTAATCCCTAACTCGCGGATCTTCGCTGCCATTTCTGGGGTCACCCGTGTTTCCGCAGGATAGATGATTTCTCCAGTCTGGGGATCTTTGATATCCTGCCGCAGCAAGTGATTGACCAAATTCGGGTCAGATCCTTTCATCGAGCGGTAAACTTTACGGTATGGCGTCTCAATGAAACCATATTCATTGACCGTGGCGTAAGAAGCTAATCTGCCGATCAAGCCGATGTTTGGACCTTCTGGGGTCTCGATTGGGCAGATGCGCCCATAGTGCGAAAAGTGCACATCACGCACATCGAAACCAGCACGTTCGCGCCGCAAGCCACCAGGTCCTAAAGCAGAAACGGTGCGCTTATGGCGCAGCTCACTGAGCGGATTGGTTTCTTCCATAAATTGGGAAAGCTGGCTGGAACCAAAAAATTCGCGCAGCGCTGCCACCATCGGGCGGATATTCACTAAGCTCACCGGAGAAAGGCTGCCACCAGTATCCCGCAAGGACATACGTTCCTTGATTACACGTTCCATACGGCGCAAGCCAACGCGTAACTTGTTCTGGATAAGCTCACCGACAGTTTTAACCCGACGGTTGCCCAAATGGTCGATATCATCGGGGGGCAAGACACCATTGTTGATCTGGATCATGTGACGAACCAAGCGGATGACATCCAACTTAGTTATTGTGCGATGTTCAATCGGAATTTCACTCTCGAGATCCAGCTTCTGGTTAAGTTTATAACGGCCAACTTTTTCCAAATCGTAATGGCGCGGATCGAAAAGCTGCTCAATGATGTGATTGCGAGCATTATCCAAGGTGGGTGGTTCACCTGGGCGCAACTTCTTGTAAAGCTCAATCAGCGCTGCCTGGGCAATTGTCAAACCACCGCTCAAATCATACTCAGGTTCTTCTTCGAAAGAAGATTCGATAAAGGAATGATCAGGGTTATTATCAACATCCTGGAAAAGCGCTAAAATCTCTTCGTCTGTGCCACTGGTCAGTGGTGAATCAGGAATACCATCATCGATGGCAGCCATTGCGCGTAAAAAGACGGTGATTGGGACGGTGCGTCTGCGGTTGTATTTTAAGGAGATGCTGTCGTTCTTGCGTGTCTCAAACTCCATCCAGGCACCGCGGTCCGGAATGAGCTTAGCACTAGCCATCTGCCTGCCGGTGGTACGGTCCAGCTCAGCCTCAAAATAGACACCCGGCGAGCGGATCAATTGCGAAACGACCACGCGTTCGGTTCCATTAATAATGAAAGTGCCCTTAGGGGTCATCTCGGGGAAGTCGCCCAAGAACAAGTCCTGCTTGATTTTTTCGCTGAAGTCGCTGCTGCGACCTTCGAGCAGAACCGAAACGTACAGCGGCGAGGAATAAGTTAAATCACGTTCCAAGCATTCATCGATTGAATTTTTAGGTTCATCGAACCAGAAACTCAATCCGAATTCTTGAGCGATCGGGTCATCGCTGGGGAAATACAGCCGCAGATCACCCACATACGATTCAATTGGGGAAATTTCATTAAACAGGCTCTTAAGCCCTTCCCTTTTCAACCTCTGAAAAGAATCCAATTGCACTTGGATTAATTGAGGGAGCGACATCCCTACCGGGATACGAGCATAAGTTTTTGGAGGCATCAAATCCGTCATCCAGTTCTCCTAAACGTTAAATGCGTGGTGAGACAAAGGCTACCACGCCAAGGTAAGATTTTTCCAACGCAAATTTTCAGTATATACCAATATAATTATTCAGTCAATGGTGAAAAGTTCTACATGTACTGGCAAAGTGGTAATGTCCTAAAGTAGCAAAATAGAAATGTCCTAATTATGATTAGGAGCTATGAAATGGACAATCGAAATGACAAGTAAGGAATTAGCCCGGAAAACAGAAGTAGAACGGGCGTTGGATCACCGGATCACCCAAAAGGAGGCAGCGGAAAGGTTAGGGATAAGTGAACGGCAGTTTCGGCGCATTTTGCGCAGATATCGCCAGGAAGGAGATGGTGGATTAGTATCGCAGAAGCGCGGGAAGCCCAGCAACCGAAAAACAGACGAGAGAACCCGAGAGTTGGCGAGAGAATTTATTTGTGACCCCATGATGAAAG
>Ga0208695_1003614_pt1 | contig 10308 bp, 8 predicted proteins | sample AD_UKC111_MetaG_FD_184449 | JGI IMG/M metagenome (GOLD analysis project Ga0208695, IMG submission 184449) | Active sludge microbial communities of municipal wastewater-treating anaerobic digesters from Hong Kong - AD_UKC111_MetaG (SPAdes)... | ecosystem: Engineered > Bioreactor > Anaerobic >... | reverse complement strand
CACCGCCGCGGATTACCGATCAGAGACCAGGCACGCTTATGTCGAGCCAAACAGTTGCTCGAGCACCGGGAGGATTAACCGGGCAAACTCAAGCGCACTTGCCCGCGCCCCGGCCACATCCGCTTCCCTAACCAGGGCAGCAACTTCCACTAGCGCCACATCCGAACGCCGGTAACGCACCAGGTCCGGCAACAAGCGTAGTTTCGTCGTAACATAGGAGTCCCAGACCCGGTCCCGGTTCTGATACCAGAACAGCACCACCTGTTCTGAAGAATCCTTCTTGAGACCGTAGCAATTGATGCTCGCCTTCTTCTGCGCACCGGCCGCAGCAAGGTTGAGCACTTCTTTCGACTGCACTATCCAACCATGGCCGGGCAGGCAGTATTCCGGAGGGTGCGGTCCGCCGCTGCCAGCCAGGGACTTAAAATAAGTGACAACAAGACCGACCGACTGCCCTCGGCTCACGTGCGTATAAACAGGAAGAGCATAGGCATCCGGGCGCAAGTTTTCCCGCAACCACGGATTGAGCTCCCTGTCTCCGGTAACTTTCCAGTCGCCGATCTGGCTGGGCAATGATTCAAGGGTGGGAACCGTGACACTACTCTCGTCGAAAGACAGGCTCTGAAGCAAGACTGTTTGCAGACCCAACAGTGCACTAATAATAAGCAAAGGTTGGCGATGGATGAGACTCGGCATTCGCACGATGAGCGCCCGGCTTGCGGCACATTACTGGGCCGGGCGAAGGTAAGGTACACGCTCCAACACTTTGTGTAGCAATACGCCCGCAACAGCGGAGAACATCACCGTCAGCCGGCCGGCTATGCCGTGATAGAAGCCCGCCGCCAACTCGTGATCGTAATGTGAAGCGACGCCCGTCATAATAATGCGAAAGGCATTCCCGAGAATGGCCAGAGGAATCACGCTGATCAGCAACACAACTTTCAGACTTGGTCCGCGGACCAGAAAGAAACTGTAAACCCAAAAGAAAAAGAAGAGCGTAAGTAATGAGCGGATTCCACTACACGCCTCGGCCACCGACAAACGCACGCCCGCTAACTCCAGGATATTGCCTTCGCGCAGAACCGAATAATTCATTATGTCCAGTGTCAGTTCGGCGACCCTGCTGGCAACCAACTGCAGGCGAAAAGTGATGTCGGCATAAATGAATGTCGGGGGGGTGATCATGAAGAGCAGTGTAACCAGAGGAACCCAGACCTCACGGAGCGTCGCAGGACCGCGCAAATAAAGTACACAACCAAGAAGCGAGACGACAACAGCCAACCGGCTGAGAAACATCCACTGAGCAACAATGCCGACCGTGACCAGGATTGTTGAGAATGCGATGAGAACGGCTCCCCACCCGCACGTGGACGGCGCAATCTGCCTCAACGCGTCACGTCTTGACCAGGCCATCGCTCCGGCAACGATTGGAACAAGGAAGCCATGTTCCATGTCCGCTCCCGGGTCGAACCAACTGCCCACGAGTCCCGGCAGGACCGTGCTGAATGCGGCTCCAAGCAAAATGCAAACCCATAACGCCGCGAGCACCGTCCGGCGCTTTGTCGCATGGTGGCATTCAGGGCCTCCGTTCCGGTTCGCGAATGTTTCCGTTCTGACAATCAAGGCTTATTCACCAGAGCCCGAGTGCTTACCCGTTATCGCGGCCTTGATGTTTGCGATAGTACTCGTAGTAGCGGTAGTAGTGTCTGCCGGCAGAATCGCTGGGGGTCCAGTCATTCAATACTGTGCCCAGGACCACCAATCCGTCGCTGGCAAGCCGGCGGCAAGCGTCCTGAGCACTCAGCCGGTGGGTCATGCCAACTCGCAGGACAAGCACTACACCATCCGCGAGTTTCCCCAGCAGACGGGCATCCACAAATTGGAGCATGGGAGGAGCATCCACCAGCACAGCGTCAAATTGAGCGCGAAGCTGCTCGAAGAGCGACTTAAGGCGCTCTGAATAGAGGACCCTCACAACGCCAAGCGGCGGTGGCCCGCTCGGAATAACATAGAGGCCAGGAAAGCGAGAGGGAATCCCCAGGCTGCCCTGTTGGAGGCCAGAGAGATCACAGTTCAGTAAAGTACTCAGTCCCTCGTCGTTTGGGACATCAAAGACCCTGTGAAGCCGCGGGCGGCGCAAATCGGCGTCCACTACCAGAACGCGCTTTCCGGTTTCTGCGAGCGCGACTCCCAGATGGGCGACCATGGTGCTCTTGCCTTCACCAGGGCCAGGACTGGTGAAAAGAACTATTTTCGGACGCTGCCCATCTGAACCCTCGGACAGAATAGAGGCAAGGGTAAACCGAAACGATTCCGCCAAGATGGATGTCTTGCCATCCCAGACAGCTGATGCGGTCATGTTCGTCGGAGCTGCCGCCCTCGCATTCCCAGGCAACAGAAGCTCTCGTGTTCTCTTCAGACGTGGCAACTCCAAGATGGCCGACGGGATAACCCCCAGCTCAGGCAGATTAACCCACCGCCTCGCCTCGCCCGGCCCTTTGAGGCTCTGGTCAGCACGTTCGCGGAAATACGCAATGCCGCCAGTTAGGAACAGGCCGGCGATAATTCCAAAGCCGATATTCAAAACCGGCTTGGGCCGATAGGGCTCATGCGATGGCGATCCGCGATTCACAACGCGAACATTGCTGAAAGGCGTACTTTGCATCATGCTTGCCTGGTTCACTTGGGCGAGCATGGATGAGTAGGTCTGCCGCAAAGTGTCAACTTCTCTCCGCAAAGCGTTGTAGTCGGCAGCACCAACAGCCTGGACCGAAACTTGACCGGCTTGCGTGGCATGCGCCGCCGTCAGAAGTTTCTCCCGCCTTAGCGCTGTCTCATAGTCGTTCTTAATGCGTTGCAGCACGTTCTTAACGTCCTGCTGATAGACCGCTTCGAGTTGCGCGATCTGGGCAGCGACTTTCTGTACTTTATAGTGCCTGGGAGTGAGTGTTGCATTCAGTGCAGCATATTCTCGACGAAGTTGAGTCAGTTGTGCCTGGTAAGCCCGCAGGTTTTCGTCGTCCAGCACGTCGGGTAGTGACTCGGGAGCGCTCGTGCGAGCCAGTTCATACCGGGCCTGTTTCGCGATGCGGTCTGCCTGAATCGTGGAAAGCTCTCCTTGGAGTTGTCTCAGCTTTGTGTCGGCTAGTGTATTCTCTTGCGTGACGAAGATGTTCCCCGATTTGCGAACGAAATCCTGAAGGCGCTGTTCTGCCTCTTGCAGCTTAAATCTCGTCTCTTCCAATTGTTCTCCCAGATGCTGTGCGGCCTGTTGCCTCTCCTGCATCCGGGATTGAAGAGTCTGCTGAATGAACTCATCAGCAGCTAAGTTGACAAAGTTCGCCGCAATCTCCGCGCTCGACGACTCGCACATCAATTCAACAATCCTTGTCCCATTCACAGGTCGGGCCTCGAACGATGCGAGCGCCTGGTCAACACCTTCCCTCAGTAAAGTCATCGGATCGCGCGCATCGGGAAAGAAACGGAGCCTCAGTTTGGAGAAGATGTCAATGGCAAACGGCGCCGGCGGGAAGGTTTCCGTCTGCATCCGGGTCAGCACCGAGTTCAGAAGAGCTGGCGCGGTCAGTACCCGGATCTGCGTCTGAATGTAAACCTGATCCGGTGCTCGATCCGCCTGAAAACCCTGAAACATTGCGGATGGCTCAGGCGTAGCTTGAAACTCAAGCATCGTTTGTGCCCGGTAGACCGGTCTTTGGAGAACCACGGAAAGGGCACCAAGCCCAATTCCCAGGATTAACATCAGCACGCCGAGCAACGCGTAGCGGCGTAGCAAAGCCAAAAAGTCGTGCGACTCCAGGTCAATCGCCTCCCGATACCCGTCGTAGCCGGCAGAAAGAGGCTGGTAGCGGGAGTCCGGTTCACCGGGTTCCAACATGTTTGTCTTTCTTGGTGGAATCTGCATGCAACTTCCGCTACCTAGCAGCGATGACGATTACTGTAGGGAGCACGGCAAGGGCCACCCACCCGACCCTTGACCAGAGGACTCTCCGTCCGCTCCGCGGCACATAAAGAAGATCATTGGGCAGAAGTGGAAAATCGTTGTCCTTTCCCGCAAGGACCCGCGTCAGATCGATGGGAATTTCAGCCCGCTTGGAGGAGTTCAACACCGGACGAAGCACCCTGGCCTTGCTGGCTTCGGCGTCCCTGCCCAAACCGCCCGCCAGGGTTAGCAGTTGTGAAACAGAGATCGAGTCCCTCTCGCCCAATTCGAAAGCCCCAACCTTGAGGACTTCCCCGTTCACATAGACCATTTCCGCCCGGTCCACAGTGATTAAGTCGAACGGCTCCAGCACGATGTCTTCAACAGGACTGATGCTCTCCCGCAAACGTCCGATTCCGATCTCGACTGTACTTGTCTTGGCCTCCGCATTTTCCACGGCGTTAGGTAGTGGAATCCGTCCCACCTCCAACCGCCGCGTCACCTTGATCCTGCGACTGGCGTTTGGCTGCAAGCCGCCAACGGCTGTCAGCATCTCTATCAAGGTTCGCCGTCCTTGCAACGGATAGATGCCAGGCGACTTGAACGCACCCGAAAAAAACACCGGTTCGCTCCGGAACTGAACCACGCTCACAACAACCTGCGGGTTTCTAACGAATTGCTTCAGGCGCGTGTTCAACTCGGACTCCAACTGCTCGACCGACAATCCGCCAGCCCTCAGTCTTCCCACCATCGGCAGCGTGACGAAGCCGTCAGCGTCCACGCGGAATGGTTTGTCACTGATTTCGTCGGCTTCGAAAGCCCGGATCAAGATCTGATCGCCCGGCCCCAAAACATAGGTGGGACGCAATGCCTCGGCAACCGGCTGCGCTTGGGGTGCCGCGGGTTGTGCCGACATGGGAGTCGGAACCTGCGATCCGGAAATCGGATTGATAAGAATCGCCGCCAAGGCGAGCGCTGGGACCTTCCTGAGCATCATTTCCCCCAAATACTCTGGATGATATTGACATTCTCGTCGCTGCATAAGAGATCTCTAAGTATCGTCCTGTTGTTACATCACGAGGTGGTTGAATTGTCCGCTTACCCAGGAACGGTCAGAGCCTTTAGTACGTAGCTCCGCCCCGTCAGTCCCATTTTTGCTCTCACTAAAGACGCTTTTGGTCCTTGCTTTGAGCACGTTGCTGGAACTCCCAGTTCTGATACTCTGACTCGCCCACCTTATCATAAAACAACAAAGGTGTTTGTCAATTGAACGAACAGCCCCTTTGTCGTTGTAAAGTACTGTACAGTCATGCCTATCCAATGGATCGGATAACGTCGTTCTCCGGCGCATAAGGGATTAGGCGCAGGCATCTTAAGTGGCTACTTTGACTTCTTTCGATTCAAGCGCTTTCGCGCCGACGCGGCGGAGACTTGTGCCATCTCAGGAGCGGTCAGCCTCGACGGATCGCAAGTTGAGAGCCCTTGGATACAGTTCCGCAGGTTGCGCTCTCTGTAAGCCGCTGCCAATGATGCAGCTTCAGAGGTAGTCAACATGGTGGGGTCGCATCTCGAAGAACCCGTAAGACAATAGCTCAGGTTTCTCCTTCTGCGAGCGGCGCCCACGGTCGCAGCCTCGGAGGGCGAAAGACGGGTGGGATCGCAGGTCGGTAACCCACTGTCGCATTCGCCCAGATTGCGACGCGACGCAGCGGTTTCCGCAGAGGCCGCCTGCTCCCGCGTCAGTTGCGTTGGATCACAGTTCGGGGCACCCAACACGCACCGCTGGAAATTGCGGTTTCTGGCAGCTTTCGCCACAGCCTCCGATTGTGCAGGCGATAACACCGTCGGCCGGCAGCCCGCCAACCCCGCCAAGCAACGCTCCATGTTGCGCTTGCGGGCCGCCGACGTAACCAACTCGGCTTCCGTTGAGGAAAGTGCCGTGGGATCACATACCATCGAGGCCTGCAGACACCGCTCTAAGTTACGTCGCTGAGCGGCCCGGCTCACCGCCTCCGCCTCCACCTCCGAAAGCGCCATGGGGTCGCAGGAAGACATTCCTTTCAGACAGCTTTCAAGGTTGCGGCGCCGGTACGCGGCGGCTACTTTTGGCAGATCCTGGGGGCTTAGTGCAGAGATATCGCATCCTGGGATCCCATCCAGACATCGCCCCAGGTTATCCCGCTGGTACGACGATGCGGTTTGCCCGGGTACGGGCCCCACGACAGCCACGGTGATTAGGAAGATTTTCATGCCAGTATTCATCACCGGACCTTCGCGCCGGCCGCTAGCCGATCATACGGAGCAGCTCCCTTATCTTGGATTCATCATCGCTTGAAGGACGGTTAGCCAGTGCGCCTTCCAACTCCTTCCTTGCGCCCTCCTTGTCGCCTTTCTCCATCAGTGTCTTGCCTAAGTGGAACCGGTAAGCAGGATTGTTGGGCTGTTGCCTCACAAGATTGCTGAACACCTGGCTCGCGCTATCATGAAGACCCTTTTTCAAGTAAACCCACCCCAGGGTGTCGGCGAACTCCAACTGCTGTTTTGAAGCCCTCTGAGTGGCGCGCTGCGCCAAGCGAAGAGCCTCATCGAGATCGCCTCCATGATCCGCTAGAAGAAGGGCCAAGTTGTTCATAGCGATAGTGTTATCCGGCTGCAACTTCAGCGACTGGCGATAGTGTTGAATGGCCTCCTCCGGACGGCCGGCCTTCGCACTCGCCATTCCCAGAAACAGAGGCGGCAAGGGGTTGTTAGGCGCCACTTTGGCGGCCAGAGCGTACTGGTCAAGAGCCGTATTCAATTCACCCTTGGTCTGGTAAACCTCCCCCAGACGCATATACAGATCCATGGAGGATGGGTCGGAGGCCAGCATGTGCCGGTATTGCTCAATCGCAATATCGTACTTGCCGCCTTGCATCGCGGTGGAGGCCAGCAGGCGCCGCATCGTCGAGGACTCCGGCGAACGGCTCAACTCCTCCTTCAGTAATTGAATGGCGTGGTCGAATTGTTGTTGAGCCGCGTACATCTCCGCCAAGCCCAAGCCGGCCCTTGGATCACCGGTCCCGGTTTGCCGCAGCCGGGTGAATATCCGTTCAGCCTCCAGGAATCGCTTTCCCATCAGTGCCAGGAGTCCCTGCTGAAGTTGCACTGCCGGAGTGTTGGGAAACCGGCGGGCCAGCGACGCTAACTCCTGCCGCGACTCATCAAGACGCCCCTGGTTCATGAAGACTGCCGAACGAAGCAGCTTCGCGGATGCGTTGTTAGGATCGGCGGAGAGGACCGCGTTGATTTCGTTTTGGGCGTCGTCAAGTCTACCCTGGCGGAGATTGGTTGCTGCCAACAACAAACGAGCGGGTATGGAGCCGGGACTCCGGCGCACCACCTCCTGGAGTTCCACGCGGGCAGCTTCCGGATCGGATCTCGCCAGGTGCGCCCGGCTCAGTTCAAAGCGGAGGCCGACATCGTCCGGATTGTTCTTCACGAGGGCCTCATATTCCTGTACAGCAGCCGCCGCGTTCGCGAGCGTCCCGCTACCCAACAGCAGTTCTGCGCGCATCCGGCGTGCTTCCGTGTCCGCCGGCTGATCTTTCAGAATGCCATCCAGGGTCCGTAAAGCCTCGTCCCGTTTTCCCATCGCGAGGTAGACTCCAGCTATCCTTTTCCGGTACTTGGGCGACTCCTTAGGCCCCTGCCGGGACCCGGTTTCGAACTGCTGGATAGCTTCCTGCCACCGTCCTCTACGGGCGTAAAACTCCCCTGCCAGCAGATACGCTCTCGGGAATACCTTGGGCTGGTCCAGCAACCGCTGGATCGTGCTTACCGCTTCATAGCTCTTTCCAAACCGCCAATAATGTTCCGCTAATTGAACGAGGGCAACATCCTGGGTAGGATTATTCGTTACTCTGAGCTTGGCGATGTTTTCGGCATCAGCCGCTCTTTTCGACTCCAGGTAGTGACGGTAGAGCACATCGTACATCGGGCCGAAGTTCTTCTCTCTGGATACCAACTCCATCGCGAGCTGTTCTCCGCGCGGGACTTGATTGACCTGGAAGAGCGCCTGCACATACACGTGGACCAGTTCGCGATCGAACGGCTTGACCTTGTTGGCCTTTTCAAAGGCGTCAATGGCTATCTCCGGCTTCCGGTCGAGTAAAGCCAGGGACCCCTTCAGGCGCAGGCCATGGAAAGATTGGGGATCCCGGGCCAGTAGCCCGTCAGCCAGCTTGTTTACCACCTCGTAAAGCCGCGCCTGGTGCCGGGGATCCACGATATAGGCAGCCAAATTCATGTCCGCGAGCTTCACGATAGCTTCGGTATGATTGGGCGCTAACTCGACTGCGCGGGCTATCGCCGCATAGGCTTCCCGCGACTTCCCGGACTGCATTTCGGCAAGTCCAAGCCGGTAGCAGGCTTCCGCGGACTTCGGGTCTTTCTGAAGAGCTCGCCGGAACTGGAGAGCGGCATCGGCATATTTACCCGTCTCGTAAAGCTTAATGCCACGCTGGAGGTAGACGTCGGCCGTCCTACCGCAACTCAGCAAAAGACTTAGAGTGAAAAGCACGGACAGGGTGCGGGTGCGCCAGAATGTCATCGTTCCCCCTATCGCTATCCTAATCCAAGTGGTTGGGAACATCCAGATCAGTTAGCATTGACCCAGTACTAATAGTATCTCTTTTGTGTTATTTAGTACTTGACCCTTAGGGCCTCCCATGACAAACTCTTCTTACACAAGAAGTACAAGAGGAGCTACGCAGATGAGGAAGCTTCTTCTATCGATTGTTCTTTTGGTGACGGTAAACCTTGCCATGGGTGGGGATTTCTCTGTCACTTACACACAGGGCGTCTATTCGGCCTATGCTAGCTTCGTGATGAGCGGGAGCAACCTGATTATCACGATGGAGAATGTAGCGAACCCCGCGAACGTCACTGCAAATCCGTATATACTCCAGGGGATTTTCTTTGATTCAACGGGGACCGTCACACCCAACACCTCCGTACCGGAAACAGCTTACCTCGAACCTAATCAAGCTGTCCTCCAGGATGTCATCAACAGAGAGGATGCGTCGTGGTACGGAGACAGCCATACAGACGTCGGCAGCGAGTGGGCTTTCAGGTACATCTCTGGCGGGTTCGTTCCGGTTCCATATAGCCCGCATTATGGGATCGCCTCTGCGGGTTTTTCCGGAATCTCGCCTTACGGCTTCGGCTCGGGCGATATCATGGACCCAACCGGTTACCTTTGGACCGGCACCGGAGGGACTCCCCCAAATGGCGGAGATTTTGGTCTTGTGCCTGAAGGATTCGGTGGCTACACCGGTGGAGAGGGTTACACCCCCTTGGTAATGGGGCCCGTGCATTTTGTATTAACAGTACCTGCCGGTTTTGACCCCTCGACGGCCATCTCCAACATTGTGTTTGCATATGGTACGGGGCCAGAGTACTTCTTGGTTCCGGAACCCGGAGTTGTGGGCTCGCTGAGCTTGTTGCTGGCGGGATTGGGATTGTACCTGCAGCGCCGCAAAAAGGCTGCCTGACCTTAGGTGTTGTAACATACTGTCCGCTTCATGATGCGGGCAGGAGGTTAGCGAAGATGGAATGGATAAGTGTGAGCCGAATTTCGGCCTCATAGATCTCTTCCGGAACTGTAAGAATCCCCCCGGGGCACGCTTCCGATCTCTTTCCGCTGCAACCACTTCCCGCGAAAACCTCAACCCGCCACTTTCGCGTGATCGTCTTTCACCTCGGATTGGATGGGCAGAACGCGCCCCCGAAGAACTGTTTCTATCGCCCTTCCGACCGCAGAGAGGGCCATAGGATGTAAGCTCAGACCAGCCTGGCAGTAGAGGTTCACATATTGCGAATCCGGAAGCGGAACTCGCAACTGTAAGGTTGGTTTATCAGTCGCGTCTGTTTCATACTCCTCGAAAACCCGGCTCTGAACCTTCAGGCGGACGCCGCTGAGGCCAAATTCTTTGCAACCATGACGGATGACTTCCCACTGCTCCTCCAGGTTTCCCGCCTGAGACAGCGCCCGTTCGAATTCCTGAAGGCGTATCTGAAAGTCGATGATTCCCCTCAGGGTACCGCGAACGAGCGCCCGGCCGGCCAGCCCCAGTTCTGCGTAGCCCAAATGCTGGATTCCGATCCACGATGCCCCGCAGAAGAGCACAATGACGAGACCGCCGAACCGGTTGTAAGCCGTCTCATGCAGCAGAGATAAAACGGCTGCCAGGGCGCAGACTCCATACAGCAGCAAGGCTGCTCTTCGGGGGGTGAGGCCTTGCTCCAGCAGCTTATGGTGGATGTGTCCCGCGTCGGCGCCGAAGACGGGCCGGTTTCGCAAGGCGCGGCGCAGGATCGACAAACTGGTT
>Ga0208695_1003612_pt1 | contig 10312 bp, 7 predicted proteins | sample AD_UKC111_MetaG_FD_184449 | JGI IMG/M metagenome (GOLD analysis project Ga0208695, IMG submission 184449) | Active sludge microbial communities of municipal wastewater-treating anaerobic digesters from Hong Kong - AD_UKC111_MetaG (SPAdes)... | ecosystem: Engineered > Bioreactor > Anaerobic >... | reverse complement strand
GGAAACTCCAACATTGCCCTCGGGTATGAAGACAACTTATGCGTAAAAGCAATAAAAGAAAAAAAACAATGTGTATCCGAGCATTTTTTTGACTTTCTTGGACCGGCGGTAACTTTTGACACCGCAGGAGAAATACAGGAAATGCTCGGAACAGAACTAAACGTAGCAACCCCGTTAATAGTCAGAGAAAAACCCATCGGAGTACTTGTCATAAGCATGTCAAGAGACACAAACAATTTAAGCGATTTTGAAAGAGAAATGTTAAGAAAATTTTCAGAAAACGCCGGAATTGCGCTGGAAAACGCTAAACTATACAAAAATCTAAAAGATGCAAAAGACGAACTTTCGGAAGCTTATGAAAATCTTCTTGCCCTAAACAAAATGAAAGATGAATTTTTGACGGTTGCATCCCATGAATTAAGAACACCCATGACTATAGTAAAAAGCTACCTATGGATGCTGGGACAGCAAAAAGCAGGAAAATTGAAAAAAAAGCAAACTGAATATTTAGAAAAAGCGATGAAAGGAACCCAGAGAATGATAGATTTAATAAACGACATGCTTAACATCTCAAAATTTGAACAAGGAAAAGTATTTTTTAATATTCAACAAGTCAATATATGTAAATTAATAGAAGAAATAATTTCCGGCTTTGAAATAAAACTAAGCACTAAAAATATTTACTTAAAACTTGACGATTCATGTAGAGATATTTTTGCAGATATAGATAAAGAAAAGATGAGAGATGTAATTACAAACTTAATAGACAACGCAATAAAATTTACCGAAAGCGGAGGAGTTGACATTAATGTAGAAACAGAAACAGACAAAGTAATTATCTCAATAAAAGACACGGGAGCGGGCATAAGTAAACAAGACCTTCCAAAACTCTTTCACAAATTCGGAAGAATAGATAACTCGTACACCATAGCATCGGACACGGGAGGCACGGGACTTGGACTTTACATAGCAAAATTATATGTGGAAGGAATGGGGGGGAAAATATGGGCCACATCGGACGGAGTAGGGAAGGGAAGCACTTTTTGGATACATCTTCCAAAAAGTAAAATACAGACAAGAGTTCCCATCCCTGATTATGAAATACTAAACAGACAAAACTTTCAAAATCAAAAAATTACATCTATTAGATAACAAAAGCGCTCAAATTTGAATACCACTCCCAAATGGCAGGTCCAAACAAAAGAGTAATAACACTTCCGATAATAAGAAAAGGACCGAAGGGTATAGTATCTTTCATTGTTTTCTTTTTCACAGCCATTAACAAGAGACTATAAACAGCTCCTATTACAAAACCAAGAAAAATTGAAAAAATACCAAAAGGAAATCCATTTATAAGTCCTATCAAAAAACCTAATTTCACATCCCCAAAACCCATTCCTCTTCCTTTGGTAATAAAAATAAGAAAAAGAAAAAACAGAGAAATTATGAGCGCACCCAAAACCACAATTCCAAATTCCTTCAATGCGTACAAAGAGTGATTGCTGAGATAATCCGTTTTTAACAAATAAACCCCAAACTGATCATTAGCCAACTCCCTTTTCAAATTTACAAGATCAAAAACTCTAAAAAGCACGGAAGATAAAAAGACAAAAATAATTGCAGGAATAATAACAGAATCCGGTATTAAAGAGTACTTAACATCCGTGAGAAAAATTATCACAAAAAAACCAAAAACCACAATGTAATAGAGAAGCAAAATAGCACTCTGCACGCTTGGATTATAAACAAAACCGGACAAATGACCTGCAATCAAAAAAGAAACACCTGTCATGAGCTCTGATAAAGGATACAAAAAAGACAGCTTTCTATGGCAAAAAGAGCACTTTCCCTTTTGAATAATAAAGGAAAAAATCGGAACAAGATTTTTCGGCTTTAATGATTTATGACAAAAATCACACTTAGAACGACCGAAAATAAACTTTTCTCCATTAGGAAGACGATCGGAAACAAGATTCAAAAAAGAACCGACAAAAAGACCGATTATAAAAAGATAAAAATACAACGCTATTTGCACGTTTTTTATTTTACATTAGAAAAACTATATTAAAAAGACTAAAAATTAAAACAAACACCCTGACTACAGAAGATTAAAAAATTAAGTATAATCAAAACATGAACATAAAAGAAGAAGAAAGAAATAGAGGCTTCATCTGTATAAACTGCAAGAAGTGGGTGGTAGTAAACAAATATAATGACACCGAAAATAGAAATCACTGTCCTTATTGCCTGTGGTCCAAGCACGTGGACAACATCATGACCGGAGATAGAATGTCATCCTGCAACAGCGGAATGAGACCGATCGGATTGACTATAAAAATTCCCCGGATTGATAAATGGGGGATGGAGGTGAAGGGAGAAATAATGATAATTCACGAGTGCATGTCCTGCGGAAAAATATCAATGAATAGAATATTGTCTCAGGATGATGAAAAAGAAATAATGAAAGTTTTTAGATATGGAATTAAATTAGATGATGAAAAAAAGAAAAAATTAAAAAATCAAAATGTAAGGGTTTTGGAGGAAAATGATAGAGAAGAGGTAGAAAAACAAATCTTCGGACTTAAAGACACGTCCAAACCAAACTTTTTTCAAACTACCAAATTGTAAAATTGTAAAAATAAAAAGTTACAATTACAAAGAGAGGGGTCACGCCTTCGGCGTGACCCCATCTTCTTTTCTCTTTTATATTCTTTCCCCGCTAGCATTCTCCCATCCAACGTAACGACACAATTCCAAATTTTTTACTAATCACTTAATCACCTGTTACTAGATCAATAATGGTTAAATTTGTTCCCACTTCAAAAACAGCGTCATCGTTACCTCCATCGTTTTCCATTTTTTCTGTATTACTAGCAGACTCCAATCTTGCGTTTATTTCATAATCATCAGCAGAGGAACTAAAAGTATAAACGTAATCCCCACTATTAGTAGGGTCCTTTGGAAGAGCAGGAATATACTTAGCTAGTCCGGTACCAGTAGGGTCAACTTTAGTATATTCAATATAACCGGTTCCATCAGCTGCTTGTGAGCCAGTACCACTATTTCTTGTTGCGCCATTTAAATTCTTTAATGTTATTACTCCCTCTGCTAAAGCCATATTTATAGCGCTTCTTAACGTATCCATATCGCTAAGTCTGGTGCTGTCTCTAGACTTTCTCATCGTTTCTGCAGGATTTATAGCCAATAAAACTGCGCCTGCTAATATTGCGATAATTGCAATAACAACAAGCATTTCAATTAATGTAAAACCTTTTTGCTTATTCATTTTTTTACATTTCACCCCCCTTCATATTATTCATTTTATAAATCAACTTAATTATATATTTTCAAAAAACAAATCATTCAATCTATTAAAGATTGTACACCAAATTAGATGGCACTTGTCAATTTATAAATAGGTGTAATAACAGAAATAATTAGAAATCCTACCATAATACCAAGTAGTACAAGTATTAATGGTTCCAAAGCGGATGAAAGACCTTTTACTAAATTGTTTACTTCTCCTTCATAATAAACCGCGACTCTTTCCAAAACTTCATCGGTTCTTCCTGTTTCCTCTCCAACTCCCATCATTTGTCCAACCAACGGGGGAAATGCAGAATTACTTTTGAAGAATGTTGAAAGAGCTGTTCCTTTTTCTACTTGTTTTGCCGCTTCCTGAATTGCCCTTTTTAACTGCATTCCTGACATGGTAACCGAAACTATATTTAAAGCATCAACTATCGGAACACCCGCGCTTATTAATAAAGAAAGAGTCCTGCTGAAACTGGAATAATCCTTCATGAGAGTTATTTTTCCAAAAACCGGTATTTTAACAATTATTTCGGAAATAAATCTCCTGCCCTTTTCGGAAGTAAAAAACGATCTTATAAAAATAAATAAACCAACTATGACTAGTAATATCAAGTAAACATATTTAGCCATAAAATTGGATACATTTATAATTATTTTCGTTGTAGCAGGCAGTTCTATTTGCATACCTTCATACATTTGAGTAAGGTTAGGCATAACAAAAATCATTAGGATTATCATTACTATAACCATAGCTACCAAAATCACCACAGGGTATATCATTGCGGATTTAAATTTGGAATTTAACTCCCTATCCGCTTCCATATTATCAGCTAGCTTTTTTAAAATAGTATCTAATTTTCCTGATGATTCTCCTGCTCTAACAAGTGAAACATAAGTACTAGAAAAAACTTTAGGATAAAGGGAAAAAGAAGCTGATAAAGAAGCTCCGCCTTCAACAGATTTCAAAACATCCGCAATTACTTTTTTAAACTTTTTATTTGTGGCTTGAGAAGATAATACTTCAAGAGCTCTGGAAATCGGAAGGCCTGCAGAAACCATTGTGGAGAGCTGTCTTGTAAAAGTTGCTACTTCCCCCTGAGGAATACCTTTTAGGTCAACTAAAATATCGGTGAATCCGGCGGATTTTTCTTTAATTGATACAACTGTAAAACCCTGATTTTTCAAAAGGCCTACTGCCGTTTCCCGATTTCTAGCTTCCACATCACCATTAACAGTCCCCCCAATATTGTTTTTTGCTGTATAAGTGTATATTGGCATATAAATTTATCTCTTGCTTATCAACCTTTTTACCTCTTGAGGTTTAAGAGCATACTTCAGACCATCTTCAACCGTAATATCACCGGACAATATAAGATTGGCTATGCTTTTTTCAATGCTCATCATGCCGTATTGAGCACTTGTACTTATTATATTGTCTATCATGTGAGCTTTGCCCTCTCTGATTAAATTAGATATTGCATCATTATTAATCATTATTTCACAAGCCGGGATGGATCCTTCTTTTGTGGAGGGTATTAATCTTTGCGAAATTATAACTTCCACAACCTGTGAAAGCTGCGATTTTATCTCATTTTGCCTCTCTTCATCAAAGGAAGCTATAATCCTGTCTACTGTTTGAGAAGCGGAGTTAGTATGTAAAGTAGTAAAAACCAAGTGCCCGGTTTCTGCAATTTGAAGTGTGGATCTAATTGTATCCAAATCTCTCATTTCACCTATAAACACAATATTCGGATCCTGCCTCATAACCGAACGTAGTGCTGTTTCCCATGAATGAGAATCCAAAAACATTTCTCTTTGTTCTATCAAAGACAATTTATTGGTAAAAACATATTCTATTGGATCTTCAATAGTAATTATGTGCTCAGATCTGGTTTTGTTAATATTTTCTATTATTGATGCAATTGTCGTTGATTTTCCCTGTCCGGCAGGACCAACTATAATTACAAGGCCTTGTTTCAGGTTGCAAACAGTATTGAGTATAGGAGGCAGGTGTAACTCTTCGATTGTTGGTATATTCATAGAAATATGTCTTAAAGCCACCGAAGGATAACCTTTTTGAAAAAACGCGTTTACTCTAAATCTTGCCTTTTGACCTAAAGAAATTGAAAAATCTAATTCTTTATTTATTTCAAGAAGTTCTCTTTGTTTTGCATCTAAAAATTGAGAAACCACAAATTCTACATCATCAACCCCCATAACGGGATACTCACTTAAAGGTTTTAAAATGGTATTAACTCTGATATAAGGAGGGGCTCCGACTGAAACATGAAGGTCAGAAGCATTCATATCAACAACTTTTTCTAATAATTGAGTTGCATTAATTTTCATTTTTTATTCCTTTCCTACTAACCTTAAAATAATCCTATACTAACTTTAAAATTAAATAAACCTTATTTCAAAAGACTTTACTTTATTTAGTAACTCTCATTACTTCTTCAAGTGTTGTCTGACCCTCCAAAGCTCTAATATAACCATCTTGCAAAAGAGTAACCATTCCTTCCTGCTTTGCTATTTCCTCTATTTTTGTAGAAGGAAACTTATTTAGTGTCGCCTCTGCTATTTTTTCTGACATTGGCAAAAGTTCAAAAATTCCTATTCTTCCTTTGTAACCATTATCACATTTAGGACAACCCTTACCCCGGTATAAAGTAATATCTTCTTTTCCCATAATTGTTTTAATTGTTTTTGCAATCTCAGTATCTTTAGACATTAAAACGGAATTAGATGATAATTCATTCAAAATAGCTTTAACATCATTTACAATCTCTTTTGGAGGAGAGTACTCCTCTCTGCAGTAAGGACATACTTTTCTAACCAATCTTTGTGCTAATACACCCAATACAGTTGAGGAAAGGAAAAAATCCTCAATCCCCATATCCAAAAGTCTAGGAATTGCTCCCGAAGCTGAGTTTGTGTGTAAAGTTGACAAAACCAAGTGTCCCGTTAAAGCGGCGTGAACTGCAAGTTCAGCAGTTTCACCATCTCTAATTTCTCCAACCATGATAATATTTGGATCCTGCCTTAGAAAAGCTCTTAAAGCTGAAGCAAAAGTAAGACCCGCCTGAGGATTAACTTGTACTTGATTTACACCGGGAACTCTTATTTCCACAGGATCCTCTATAGTAACTATGTTAACTCTTATCGTATTTAGTTTTCCTAAAGTAGACGCTAAAGTAACAGTTTTTCCCGAGGAAGTAGGACCTGTTACAAGTATCATTCCATTGGGTTTTAGCGTCATTTCTTCATATCTTTTTAGAGTGAGTCCTCTCATCCCGAGATCCCCATAGGTAAAAACAGTTCCTTCCTCTTTTAAAAGTCTAATCACTACTTTTTCACCAAAAACTGTGGGCAGTGTTGAAACTCTAAGATCAGTCTCGGTTTTCCCGACCTGAACTTTAAATCTGCCGTCCTGAGGCACTCTTTTTTCATCTATCTTCATTCCCGCTAATATCTTTATTCTTGCTACAACAGAATCCGTCATCTCCCTTGGAATCTTTACTTTTTCGGATAAAATTCCATCAATTCTATATCTCAACCTGCAATAATCCTCCCCGGGTTCAATATGCACGTCCGACGCTCCGGATTTAACCGATGTTTCAAGTATCATCCCAACAACTCTCGCTATAGGGGCATCTCTTATGGTTGCGTCATTCATCTCAAGCTGACCTTCTTCAATCTTTACAGTATTTTGCGTAATTTCCTCCATTGCAGCTGAAATCTCTTCTCCAAGCTCCTTGCCTTTTTGCTCATCTAAAACTCTTTCCATTATTTTTTCTGTCGTTATAAAGGGGATTACTTTATATCCTGTTCTTCTTTCTATAAAGTCTATTGTTTGAAGATCCAAAGGGTCTATCATTGCCAAAGATAAGGCATTGCCATTTAATTCAAGGGGGAAAACACGATATTTTTTAGCTATATTAAGACCAATTTTTTCAAACAACTCCTGATTTATTTGACCTGAGCCGGGGTTTGCAAAACCAATTCCATAGACCTCTCCAAAAGCCTGGGCATAATCCTCGCTTTTAACGTAGCCTCTATCTTTTATTATGGACTCAACACTTTTTCCTGTATTGACACTTTCAAATTTAATAGCAGCGAGTTGATCTGAATTAATCAACTTCTTTTCGTAAAGAACATCAGCTACTGTTTTTATTTCATCTACTTTATTCATAGGGCAGATTTATACACATATTATGTTAACAAGCGTCAAGGATAAATTCAATAAACAAAACGCTTTTGTTTTAAAATTTAATCTAATTTTTTTAAGGTATAATTTCAACTATGAACGGGTCTATATTAATATCCGGGGGAAATAAAGAGAGCAGGGAAAAGAAAATAATCAGCATTGTAAATAAAGAGGAAGAAAAAAATTTTGAGGAAATCCAAGAACTTGAAAATAAACCGGATATTTTAAATATAAAATTGGAAAAAGGAGAAAAATCAATCGGAATTTCTAAAATAAGAGAAGGTATTAATTTCCTTCGCGAAAAACCTTTATCCTATAAAAAGAAATTTTTGATAATTCAAAACTCTGAGAAAATGACTGTCCAATCTCAAAACTCACTTCTAAAAACATTGGAAGAGCCCCCATCAAAATCAATAATAATTTTGTCCGCAAGAAACCATAACTTTATTCTGGATACAATAGTTTCAAGATGCAGATTAATAAATATAAAAGAGGATGAAAAAGAATATCGAAAAGATAGCAAAAACCCATCATTAAAAGAAATAATAAAAATGGATTTAGGAAAAAGACTTGATTTGTGTTTAGAAATTTCAAAAGAAGAAAAGGAAGATGTAATAGATATATTAGAAGACTGGATTAGGGAGGGTAGAGAAGACATGTTAAAAAATCCCAAGAACATCTCTTTATTGGAAAATATCTCAAAAATTATTGAAATAAAAAATGACCTGGAGAATTCTAATGTTAATCTTAGATTGTCCTTAGAAGCGCTTCTTTTAAATCTCTCTTAAAAAACTTTAAAAGCCGGATATCAATGAAAATCCTTGTTAAGTGCATATCTAACGCGTAAAATATGAGGGGTTGTAATTTACATCCTAAAAGTGATATTTTTAATCCTGCCGAATTTTGAAACTTATGGAAGATAAAAATAAAAAACAACAAGATGAATACGGAGCCGATCAGATACAGGTACTGGAAGGTTTAGAGCCGGTAAGAAAAAGACCCGGTATGTACATAGGATCCACAGGAGAAGAGGGATTAAACCATCTGGTAACAGAAATTGTAAATAATTCTATGGATGAAGCGATAGCCGGATATGCTACACACATCAAAGTAGAATTTAATAAAGACGGCTCTTGTACTGTATATGACAATGGAAGAGGAGTTCCAACGGAAATAAAAAAAGAATACGGAGTCAGCGCGCTGGAATTAGCTTTTACAAAACTTCATGCAGGGGGTAAATTCGGAAGCGGGGGGTATAAGGTATCCAGCGGATTGCACGGAGTGGGTTCTTCTGTTGTAAATGCACTATCAGAATGGTTTAGAGTTATAACAAAAAGAAATGGAAAAACCTTTATACAAGAATATGAAAAAGGCGGGAATAAAGTAAGACCGGTAGAAGAAATAGATCCCAAAAACCCAACCAAATTGAAAGACGTTGAATGGAACATAAATCTAGACAGTTGGAACTACGACACCATGACCATAGTACAATTTAAACCCGATAAAGATATTTTTGAAACCACAAATTTCGATCTTAAATTCTTCGTAAACCAAATAAGAGAATATGCATATCTTACAGCAGGAATAAAATTCGAGGTTTTGGATCATAGAAGTGATCAAAAACATGTTTTTTATTTTGAGGGAGGGATAAAAGCCTATCTGGATTCATTAAACAAAAATAAAGAAGTTATAAACAAAAAACCTTTTTACGTTCAAAAACAATATAGAGATGTAAATGTAGAGGTAGCAATGCAATATAACGATACTTTTAGAGAAAATGTCATTTGTTTTGCAAATCACTTGAAAAACCCTGAAGGAGGTACTCATCTAACGGGCTTTAGAACAGCACTTACCAGATGTCTGAACGACTATGCCAGAAAGATAGGAGCCTTAAAGGATAAAGATGATAATTTATCCGGGGATGATCTAAAAGAAGGTTTGACGGCAATAATTTCCGTTTCATTAAATTCCTCAGATATCCAGTTTGAAGGACAAACTAAATCAAAACTCGGAAACACATCTGCAAGAATAGCGGTAGAAGCGGTTGTAAAAGAAGCGTTAGAACAATATTTGGCCGAAAACCCCAAAGATGCCGCTGCCATAATAAGCAAAAACATTCTTTCGTACAAAGCGCGAATGGCCGCAAAAGCCGCCAGAGATACAGTTATAAGAAAAACAGCCCTTGAGAGTGGGGGAGTGTTACCGGGAAAACTGGCAGATTGTTCAGAAAAAAACCCCAAATTGACAGAATTGTTCTTAGTGGAAGGAGATTCAGCCGGAGGAACTGCTAAACAAGCAAGAAATAGAGAAACACAAGCGATTTTACCCATTTTCGGAAAAATCCTAAACACCGAAAGAGCAAGATTGGACAAAATCGTAGATTCGGAAAAATTCAAAGATATTATAGTGGCAATCGGATGCGGAATAGGAGACCAATTTAATGCCTCAAAACTAAGATATAACAAAATAATTATTATGGCAGATGCTGATACCGATGGAATGCATATAAATTCGCTTTATCTGACATTTTTTTACAGACACATGCCCGAATTGATAAAAAATGGAAATATTTATGTGGCTTTTCCTCCGCTTTACAAGGCAGTTTGGGGAAAAGAAAAGAAGTATCTTTTTACTGACAGAGATAAGGAGGAATTTCTAAAGACTGAAGAAGGTAAAAAAGCAATTGTCCAAAGATTTAAAGGTCTTGGGGAAATGAACGCGGAAGAACTTTGGGAAACAACTATGAATCCCGAAACACGAAGGTTAAAGAAAATAACCGTAGAGGACGCG
>Ga0208695_1003610_pt1 | contig 10314 bp, 7 predicted proteins | sample AD_UKC111_MetaG_FD_184449 | JGI IMG/M metagenome (GOLD analysis project Ga0208695, IMG submission 184449) | Active sludge microbial communities of municipal wastewater-treating anaerobic digesters from Hong Kong - AD_UKC111_MetaG (SPAdes)... | ecosystem: Engineered > Bioreactor > Anaerobic >... | reverse complement strand
CCTTTAAGACCTTTTCAGCTTCAACATTTATTACACCGGCATTGCCAAAATTATCGTCTGTTATAATTCCTGCATTTCCCCCTGTCAAAACTCTCGTCTTATATCCTCTTCCAGCAAAAGCCTCTGCCATAACAACTGCAGAAATGATTTCGCCGCAGGACATCAGCAGATCGGCTTCCCGTTTATCCACATTGCAATCTTTACCGTTTATCAGTGATAAGAGGCTGTCGGTGGCATAGGGATCCCCTTTCCTTCCCATTGCTGATACTACCACAACGGGGCTATATCCTTGCTCTACCGCACATATTACCTTATCTACCACCATATTTCTTCTTTCTTCTGACGCAACCGAGGTGCCTCCAAATTTTTGAACTATGATTCTCATGATAATCCTCCTAATTAAATGTTTACAACACAAGCCCCATTGTGATCGGACTTCAGCTCTTTTATTATCCATTTGTGCTCAAGTTTTGACAAATATTCTTCCATTTGCTTGCTGAAATCCGTCTCTTCCTCTTTTAAAACAGCCATGATGGTGGGGCCCGCTCCGCTGAGGAATACGCAAAGGCTGTTCAATCTGTTGCACTCTTCTACTATTTCGTTGTAATTACCGATAAGCTTGCCCCTGTATATCTCATGAAGCCTATCCTTGCATGCCAGCTTCAACAACTCAAAGTTTCCGTTTGAAAGGGCTGCTATAAGCAGTGATACCCTTCCCACATTATAAACGCCGTCCTTGTATGGAATACTGTCCGGAAGGACTGCTCTTGCTTCCTTTGTAGACAGCTTAAAATCAGGAATTATCGCACAGAACTTCAGCCCCGGAGGAAGTTTAATTTTTTCAAAATAAACCCTGTTTCCGTCTTTTATAGATGCTGTCATCCCTCCGAATAGTGCCGGGGCAACATTGTCCGGATGCCCTTCTATCTCTGAAGCAATCTCCAAAATCTCATTCTTGCTCAGGTTTCCTCTCCCTATTTCATTGGCTGCCAGCACTCCCCCCAGTATACATGCCGCACTGCTTCCCAATCCCCTTGATATGGGTATGTCACTTTCAACGTTGATTCTCAATCCCTTGTACCTATTGCCGCAGCCTATCTTCTCAAAGCATTTCCGCATTGAAACATACACAAGGTTTTTTTCGTTCCTGTAAGTTTCATCACATCCGTTAATTAATAACCTGTTTCCATTTTCTTCGATTTGAAAACGGTTATACAGATTTAAAGCGACTCCAAGACAATCAAAACCCGGACCCATATTTGCGCTTGTAGCCGGAACTCTGACTTCTACCACTTCTATCACCTGCTCCTTTATGTTTTTTATTCAATACAAAAAGCTCCCGTCCCCGAAAGGGACGAGAGCTAAACTCCCGCGGTTCCACCCATATTGGTATAAACCCACTCAAAGCTTTAACGCAGCCAACGTCATTTCTTACTTGTATTTCAGAATGCTACTCCCGGGTGGTTTTCAACCATTCTTGCCAAGGAAATCTTTCAGCCGGTGGATCTCCGTCTCTGTTAACCGAACATGGTTTACTCGTCCCGTTCATCGTTATAAACATATATATAATTTTATTTTTTGGGGTACCGGAAATATAAAAAGCCCCCGTCCCTGAAAGGGACGAGAGCCTGACTCCCGCGGTTCCACCCATATTGGTATTAACCCACTCAAAGCTTTAACGCAGCCAACGTCATTTCTTACTTGTATTTCAGAATGCTACTCCCGGGTGGTTTTCAACCATTCTTGCCAAGGAAATCTTTCAGCCGGTGGATCTCCGTCTCTGTTAACCGAACATGGTTTACTCGTCCCGATCTCAGTATTTATAAGTCACATTAACTATTTTTAATAGTTTATATCATTTTTATATTCTCGTCAAGGGCTTTTTTTAAATATTCACGTATTACTCAGATTATTCGGAAGAAATCTCTGCTTTTACCAAATCAGCTGTATTCCATATCTCCGTATGAGCATAATTAATGCTGTAATTTCTTATTGTGACAGTTGCCTTTCCTTCCGTACCCGCAGTTCCTAATGCCTTCTCCGCTTCATCGTGGTTCATGAACATGAACCACACATACCTCTGGTCATGGGCAAGCTTTGGGAGCAAGGACTCGGATTCTTCATCAACCTTGAAGCTTATTTCATGATCCAAAAATTCGTCGTTCAGATTATGCTTGAAGGTGCCGCTAACCGTCACTTCCCCTTCAAAATCCACATAAGCTTCATAGTCCTCTTCTTCGGGAGAGTTTACTTCAACTCTGATGATTTTTAATCCGGCTACCATATCTCCCTCCTTTGCTTTTCTTGCATCAAACAGGTTGCTTTCTTCTTTCTTAGCAGCAAGAGGACTTTCTGCTTCAGCCTTCTGCTCCGATGCAGTATTTGCCGGCTCAGCTGCCGGCTCTGCTGCAGGCTGTACGGCAGGTTCAGCTGTCTCCGCAGGCTCAGCAGGCTTTTGGGAACATCCCGCTAAAAGCATGATTATTAAAATTGCTGACAATATCCCTTTCAATTTATCACCCCTCACATGTTAAAGACGAAAAATATAGTAAAAAGTTACAAACCAACTACAATAAACCAAGGGGCTGAATAATAAAATTCAGCCCCCGCAGCTAAATTTAAATTAATTCTTATGATAGAACACTCAGTTTTCTGATGTTTCGTCTTCTTCCCCGTCTTCTTCTTCCTCTTCTTCCTCTTCCTCATCTTCTATCTCTATGGTTCCGTCTTCCGGATCTACTTCTGACTTAAGTCCAAGCTTTTCTGCAAGGAAACCAACAGGCATAACAGTTCTTCCGTTTATATTCTTTACAGGCAATCCTAAATCAGTTTCTACACCATCTACGTATACTATACTGCTGCCTGCTGCAAATTCTATTTTTACTCCGTCTTTTAATATTGTAATTGTATGTGTTTCGGAATCATACTGTACTTCTGCTCCGTACGCCTGTGAAAAAGCCCTTACTGGTATTAATACCTTGCCATCCTTGATAACAGGAGGTATATCAAACTTCAGGCTTCTGCCCTTTGCTATAATCTTTTCTACAGGCAATACCTCCAATGTCGGGTCTGTTGTTTCGATATCTTCTCCTGCCTGCTCAAGCTGCGCCATTTCTTCTTCCGTATAGCTGTTCCTTACCATTAATTTAAGCTGTTCCTTGTACTCTTTTAGCTGAGTCAGCAGTTGTGCTTCAGCTTCCGTATTTCCTGTCTTTCTGGCTTCAATTAACTGTTTCATCAGAACTTTCTTCTGCTTCATTACCTTGTCTTTTTCCTTTACAGCCTTCTCTTCTTCCGTTTCTTCTGTCACTGTTCTCTCAACCTTATCCTTGCCGTTCTCTTTTACTTTTTCAGTCTCTTCTGTCAGACTCTTCCCATTGCCCTTTCCATTACCATTATCCGCTGCTGCAAGAACTGCTGAAGACATTACAGCCGTAAACAAAAAAACCAGTACAAAAACCATTGCCAAAACTCTCTTGGTATTTTTCATAATTGTCCCTCCAATCGTTATTTGTAGATATATTAATCTCCCATACGCATATCTGCTTTTATCATAAAAATTCGAAAATTATTCCATTTTTTTGAGGTGGAAATAAAAAATAGGACTATTGTACTATAGTCCTATTATTGTCTGCCATACATCAAGATAATTTTCATTGCCCTCAGTATCCTCAAAGTCAGGGATGTTACCCAGCCGCCAAAGGGATATGCCGTTTATACCGAAAAGCTTTGCCAGTTGTACCTTGGCATTTATGCTTCTTGCGTCCTCATACCATATGATATTGTCTGTGCCGTCGCTGCTGTTATAATATGTCAGCCATGGATTCTGAAGCCTTTCAGAATATTTCAAGCTCAGATTACTGCCGGGTTCATCCTTGTTGATACGCTCTCTAAGCTGCAAATAGGAAGGGCGGTAGGCATTCTTATTAATTACCTTCCCCTCCCTCATTTTCCACTGTACGGCATCAAAGGACAATTGAAGCCATACCTTGCTCAAATCAGCCACTCCCGTATCTTCATCGGTAATGGCCTTAAGGGCATAGTACACTTCATGCAAAGGTGTAAGAGGCGTATCGTTGTAGCCTGCAGCCATCTCGGCCTCCGTGAGGCTTACTGCGTTATAATCATGAGCCATAAGTATGATCCTGTCTGCTATTTCACCTATGGTTCTGTAATCGTATCCGTCATAATAAGCTTGCCCTCCGGTTCGTTGGGGATGTACCGCCACATAAAGTTTTTTACTGCTCGCTGCAAGCTCTTTTGAAAGCTCTGACAGGAATTTATTGTAAAGCTGCTTAATCCTTTCCCCTCTTAAATTTTCGAAATCGATAACTATACCGTCAAAAGAAATCACGTCATTTTCAACCTTGATACCATTAAGTGCCCGGACAATCTGGCCAATAACCTCCGACTGCATTTTGGCATCCGTAAGAAGGTATTCAATTATTCCCATCTGCCCCTCACTGGATGGATTCTTAACCTTTGTTTCATTGGAAGCAAAAAGATTGAGCTGTATAGGCACACTGCTCTGCTTCGCTATATTTACCGGCTCTGAATATCCTGCCGGTATGAAAAAATCGCTTTCCCCGTTTCTGGCAAATGCCACTGCAAGCCTGTCATTACTTTTATCGTATTCCAGCCTGCTCCATCCAAAGCTGACGGAATCCAGATCCTTTATCATTTCAACCTGGTCATAGGATTTTATCGCGTAAAAGCCATGAAGCTCTTCAATCCCTGAATTTAATCTTTGATACATTCTTGTGAGCATTGCTACAGCTTCTTCCCTCTTTGCAGTGCTATCGGGAAGGAACCTGCTCCCGTCAATTCCCTTTGATATTTCAAAGTCCTTTACAATATTTGCATATTCCGCGCCTTCCGCAACATCCGCAAACTCATTGGGCAAATTTCTCAGCTGATCTGCCAGTTCCCCATATCCAAGGGCTCTCACTATTGCTTCTGCAATCTCCAGTCTTGTTATTGGGCTATCAGGGCTGAAGCCGCCCCCATCCTTCAGTATTGCTCCATGGGCAGCCGCTGTCTCAATATATGAATGATACCATTTATCTCTGCTTACGTCAGAAAAGCTGCTGATTTCCGGGGTATAAGGCTTCCATCCCATAATCCTTACCAGCATTGTGATGAATTCACTCTTCGTTATTTGCTGTCCCAGGCCAAACTTGTTTCCCTCCATTCCCCGGGTAATATCCAGATATCTGAAATAGTGAATCGGCTCATAAGCCCAGTGCTTCTCCGGCACATCTGAGAAACTTTCGATTTCATAAGGCAGTTTTGCACCTTCTGCTTCTGCCCTAAAAGCTCCTGCCGGTAAAGAAATAATCAACAATACTGCTGCAAATAATGCAATATACCTTTTCAAAATTAATACCCCCGCACAATAATCCTATACAATAAAAAAGTGATATAATACTTTCCAATGTATATTATATCACAGTATGTCCTGTTTGCCGCAGCTGTGTATTATTACCATAATTGAATTCTTTAGAAAGCTACTATTATGCCTCCTTGGTTTGCATAAACGCTGGTAAGGCCTGCAGCCTCTACAATAATTATATCCTTGAACTTATATTTTTTCAGAAGCTCTTTCTTAAATTCTTCCGCTCTTCCAAGGCAGTTGCAGTGAGCTATTCCTATAACCTTATCCTCCAGTTTCTCTCCCTGCTCCCCTATAATATCAATAAAACGCATAAATGCCCTTTTGTAGCCCCTGACACTCTCTACAAGCTTTATATGCCCATCGTCAGTTGCCCCCATTACGGGCTTGATATTCAGAAGCGTTGCAATTCCGCCTTTTACCCTGCTCATCCTTCCATTTTTTATGAGGTTATCCAGGGATTCAAGAAGAAACAGCGTCTTCATGCTCTTAATATATTCATTAACCTTCTCTACTATTTGCAGATTATCATACTTTTTCCTGGCAAGTTCAAATATTTTGATGCTAATAAGTGTTTCCGCTATTGAAGCGCTAAAGGAGTCAAAAACGTGAATAAATTTATTCTCTGCCCTTTCCAAAAACATCTTCTTTGCAAGCATTGCACTTTCATAGGTTCCGCTAAGGTTTGAACTTAATGTAACAACGAAAACACTATCCTCGCCCTCATAAGCTTTAATAAAATCACTGGGTGAAGGACATGCAGTTCTGGGGGGAGTCGGGCATGCCGCCATTTCCTTTATCATGGCTTTAACATCCAGGTTTTCATCATCCCTATAAACATTGCTGCCTATTTCAAGAGTAAGAGGTACCAGCTCAACACCAAGCTCCTTTTTCAAATCTTCATTCAGGTCACAGCTGCTGTCTGCAACTATTTTGACACTCATTTGCATATCCTCCAATTAAGTATTCTATTTCTATTTTTAACATAAGTTATCAACATATACAATCAAAAGCTGCAGCTTATAGTACGAATGTGCATATTATCCGGTATCAAACACTATTACGACACTGCTTCATTAATAACTGCCCCAAGCCATGGCTTCTCTTTCAAACGCACTTTATATGATTGTATAAAAATCTGCATTTTTCGACATAAAAAACAAAAAACCTATTGTTCGGGAACAATAGGCCATAACTACTTTATTACCACACCATGGCAGGGGTTTCAACTTTTAAATAACCTCTCTCATGCATTTCTATCAGATATGTATAGGGCATCTGTCTGTACGATCCGTCTTCCTCAAAGATCTTCACAATATTGTTGTCTACCTTTGATATCCTCCATCTTTTGGTCATGTTGTCAACAGCGAAAACCAAGGTATCACCACTGCGTATATCCATTCAATCCACCCCTATGCCATATAATACTATTGCAAATGCTGGTAAATGCTGTCAAATTATTTGTTATTATACTATATTATATACTACCATCTCATGCTGTTCTATAGTAAAAAAGTATTATATTATAAAAAAATTAATAGTAATATATATCCATGTCTTCCGTTATGCTATAATCTGCCGGATTTTCAACATATCCAGTTTTATTCTTTCAATAGCATCCATCAGCAATTGGTATTCCTCAAAGAACACAATAATAATATCTCCCGGTACCGCATCCAGAAAAGCCTTTTTCAGCGCTTTTTCCTCGGCAAGCTCAATAAGGATTTCCGATGGCTTTATGCTTCCCATCCTGCAGCCTTTTTCAAGCAATGCCGCAATCTCCCCCGATTCACGTCCTCTCTTGTCTCTGTCCTCTTTTATGTAAATTCTGTCAAAACAGTTGCCGCACATATTGCCTATGGCTATTGTGCTTGAGTCCGTCCTGTCCCCGGGCACTCCGATTATTCCAATAAGACGGCCGGATTTCATTTGCTTCAGGGAATCAATAACCACTCTATAACCGTCAATATTGTGCCCATAGTCCAATATCACCTTTATTCCGTTGATATCATGAATATTGAATCTTCCGGGATTACCGGTGCTGTCGCATCTAAAGGTTGAAAGCCCTGCTATTATATTTTCAATGGGGATATCCAACCCTATTGCACCGGCTATTGCAGCCATGCTGTTGCTTATGTTGTGCTTCAGTATTCCATTCATGGTGGCAGGAATAGCTTTTACTTCAATAAACGGCAGCTCCACTCCTCCTTTATTCACAAATATGCTGCTGCCGTTGCTGTATACGGCAATTCCACCGTTTGTGACATGGTTCTTTACTATTTCATTATCTGTTGACAAGGAAAACAGAATAACATTTGATTTAATCCTTTCCCTCATGCTAAGGCAATATTGATCATCGGCGTTTAAAACCGCATAGCCGTTCTGTTTAACCGCTTCTGCCACCAAGGATTTCACATAGGCCAAATCCTCAAGTGTATTGATATCATCAATTCCCAAATGGTCTTCAGTGATATTGGTCACAATACCGACGTCAGCCATATCGTAGCCCAGCCCCCTGTTCACTATTCCCCCTCTGGCAGTCTCCAGAACGGCATATTCTATCCTTCTATCCATCAGAACTGTTCTTGCACTTATGGGTCCTGTGTTATCCCCATATTTTATCAGCTCATCATTTATATAGATACCGCTTGTGGTAGTCATTCCTACAGTACGTCCCATCCGCTTTATTATATGAGCTATCATTCTCGAAGTTGTAGTTTTTCCGTTTGTCCCTGTCACTGATACTATAGGAATCCTGCTTTTGCTCCCTTCCGGAAACAGCATATCCACTATTGCTTTTGCCACATTCCTGGGGGTGCCCCGGTATGGATAATGGTGCATCCTGATACCCGGTGCGGCATTTATTTCAATTATTGCTCCTCCTGTTTCAGTCAGAGGCCTGGAAATATCAACCGTACTAATATCAACTCCCGCCACATCCAGGCCGACTATACCGGCAGCCAGTGTTATCAGTTTTTTGTTTTGCTCATGTATCTCATCAGTAACATCAATTGCTACTCCCCCTGTGCTCAAATTGTCATTTTCGCGTAAATATACTATTTCTCCGTCATCAGGAATGTACTCAAGAGTCATGTTCCTTTTTTTCAGGTGCTGTTCCACCACTTTATCTATGTTTATCTTCGTCAAAGGCTTTTCATGACCTTCTCCGCGCATGGGATTGCTGTTTTCCCTTTTGATCAGTTCTCTCAGGGTGCTTGCTCCGTCTCCCGTAACATTTGCAGAAATCCTTTGTGAGGCAGCCACCACCTTGTCTCCTACTACCAGAACCCTATAATAGCTGCCTTTTATATATTTTTCCACCAGAACCGTATCTTCATATTCCCTGGCTATTTTATATGCTTCCAACACTTCCTGAGGATTTTTAAGATTTATGGATACACCCTTTCCATGGCTTCCGTAATTAGGCTTCACTACAACGGGATAGCCTATTCTTTCACAGTATTCCAAAGCGTCCTGCTCATTCTTGAATACCTTCCCTTCCGGAACCGGTATCCCATACTCACTCAGTATGCTCTTGGTAAGTTCCTTGTTACAGGCAATATCCACCGATACGCAGCTTGAATTCTCAGTCAGTGTTGCCTCTATCCTTTTTTGATACCTGCCATATCCCAGCTGCAAGATACTCCCGCTTCCCAATCTTATCACAGGTATATCCTTTTGCTGTGCCTCCTTTACGATTGCAGCAGTACTGACCCCAAAATCTGTTGCAATACAAACCTTTTTGATTTCTTCCAGCCTTGTATTTACATCCGGCAGATCCCCTGTCAATATTCCCTCTATGATTTCAAATGCAAGCCTGCCTGCCTCCAATCCTGCATGCTCGTTTTCATATCCGTAGATAACATTGTAAACACCTTTTTTGCCGGCCTCCCTTGTCTTGCCGAACCTTATGTCATATCCCAGCATGACTTGCAGTTCAAGTGAAATATGTTCCATTACATGTGCAAAATATGTTCCTTCCTCAAGCCTCTCTATAAAGCCTCCTTCATGTCCCTTGCAGCAACAGTGCTTTTTCAAACCTGGCAGAAGCTCCTGAATTGCATCATTAAAACCCTCAATATCCTTGGTCGGAGTGTCTGCATATTTACCCAGGTCTACTACCAGCTTCACCACAGGTTTATAACTGTAAATGTTTTTACCTTGATAAGCATGACTGCTTACAATAATCACAATACTTCCTCCTTGTGTTTTTGAGAAAAATGATTTTCTTTCATCTTCTAAATATTATTTCCTGTTTTTTTATTAAATTAAACCCATATCCTCTTGGCAAAATATGTATCTTTACGTTGGTTATGGCAAGAGGATCATCCTGGTATTGCTCCGATATATTTGTATATGAGATTTCTCTCCCGTCAACAATTGTAACTACCCCCGAGCCTTCCACCGAAAATTCCAGCTCCTTGTTTACTATCATGGCGGTATCCTCATCTATTCCGATTCCTAAAACATTCGGGTTTTGCGCCACAGCCGCCAGCAGCCTTCCAATCCTTCCCCTCTGATTAAAATGCTGGTCGATTATAACTCCTTCCAAAAGGCCCATACCGGGAGCCATCTTAAGCGTACATTTTCTCGGAGCTTCGTCATCCTTTCCTTCCACAACCATTATTTCGCTCATCATGGAAGCACCCGCACTGGTTCCCGCAATTACTCCGCCATATTTATACGCCTGTTTCAGTAATCTATGCACTTCAGTGCCGCCCAATATGCTGGAAATCCTAAGCTGGTCTCCCCCTACAAAAAATATGCAGGTTGCATCCTCCAGAATTTTCAAACCCTCTAGATTATTTGCAGTCTCCCTGTCTGTTATATTAATTGTCACCACACTTCCGGCTCCCAATTCTCCAAATAGCCTTTTATATTCCTTCCCCGCCTCCTCAGGACTGTTAGTTGCCGTAGTAATC
>Ga0208695_1003608_pt1 | contig 10317 bp, 10 predicted proteins | sample AD_UKC111_MetaG_FD_184449 | JGI IMG/M metagenome (GOLD analysis project Ga0208695, IMG submission 184449) | Active sludge microbial communities of municipal wastewater-treating anaerobic digesters from Hong Kong - AD_UKC111_MetaG (SPAdes)... | ecosystem: Engineered > Bioreactor > Anaerobic >... | reverse complement strand
GATAAAGATATGACTTTTGTTATTTTACCCTTTCACCGAATACAGGGACAATACCCTCCATAATATCCCCTGTAACTGTATTGTCGTCTTTCCGGTTAAGGACCATGGCTACCTCACCCTGACTGCCAATGAATTTTATTGTGGCCTGTTTTTCTCCAGCTGTTGCGCTTACCACTTTGTACATTTCTTTTCCGGATGAGTCCCTGATTGTGGAAATTACCTTGTCTTCATTTTTTTCAAATCCTACAAACATTTTCACATCACCATAGGGCGATGATGCGGTTACGTTCCATTGTCCCCTGAAATATTCAATTCCCGTTTTGGTCTGTGAATTTACCGTTGTGGAAAGCATAAATAAGATCCCTGTTAAAATCATTAAACCTTTTTTCATAGTTCTTAAAATTAATTTGTACTGAAATAACTCTTTTCATTTATAAATCCTGTGATGCGAATGTAAAGGCAGATTTGCCTGGAGGCAAGGTCAAAAAGAATAGTATTTTGGACTATTTTCCCTTTTTTTTAGTAATTTTACAAAATTTTAACACAAATAATGGAAAGTTTGAACCACCGAATAATAAAATCAGATTTGCATTACCGGTTGCAGGACCCGGTTACCGACACAATAAAGAATCAAATAACCCTTCTGGCTTATCCCGGCCAGTTTTACATGGGAAATTATCCGGTAAAGCTGAAAGAAGTGATAGCAGTTATTTGTGAGAAAGGCACAATGGAAGGAACTGTAAATCTAAAGAAATTCATGGCAGTCTCACCATGTATTTTCATTGGCCTTTCGGGTCAGATCCTGCAATTTGAAATTTTCAGCGACAACTTCAGGGGCCTGACAATAATAATGTCAGAAGAATTCTGGGATGGTTTCCCATTTGACAACAGCCTCGAATTTCCATTATCAAGGTCGATCCGCGATAATCCTTCGATATCATTGAAACAGGAAGAACTGGATTCCGTGAAGCAATTTTTCAGACTGATGCAGAAAACTATCAGGCAGGAGGAAAATCCAAACCGGCCGGATGCCTTGAAATATCTGACAATGGCATTATTCTATGGGTTTGGCTATCAGTTCCATCAGATAAATGAAGAACTGAACAGGAAGAACAGGGACAAACTGGTAGAAAATTTCCTTTCACATGTGAGAGAAAACTACAGGGAGCATCGCGAAATGGAATTTTACGCCGGAAAACTTCATCTTACTCCGAAATATCTTTCAAAAGCGATCAGGCAAAAAAGCGGCAAGACAGGTTCCGAATGGATAGAGGAACATGTGATGCTTGAAGCCAGGGCTTTACTGAAATCAACAGACAAATCCATAAGTCAGATAAGCGATGAACTGAATTTCCCATCACAGTCATTTTTCGGGAAATATTTCAAAAGACGAGCGGGATTATCTCCATTGGCATACAGGAAAATGCAATAACCACGCCAGATTGATCATTTGTATTTTTTTCAGGCTGTTTGCTGAAGTACAAACAGATAAATATAATATATCCCTGTAATTATGAAAATTACAGCAACTATTCTGTTGAACCAGGTCTGTAATTCTCTTATCTTATTGTAAAAGATCCCGATACCAGCGATGCTGTATGCAAGCAGGTAAGCAACAATTGCTACCGGAAGACCAGTGGTTATTGAATAAACAAGCGGCAGATACAAACCACCCGAACTGGAAATTGTCATTGGAATAAGCATCCCGAAAAACAAGGCTGCATTATAAGGGCAGAATGACAATGATAAAATGAAACCAAGGAGAGCTGAGTCGGTTTTGTTGCCCCTGAACTTACTCTCCTGGGTCATTTTCATTAACCAGCCTCCTTCAGGAAATCTTATCTTTATTATATCGAGCATCAGAATCCCTCCTGACAGCAAAATAATACCTATCACAATGTTCCCTGATGAGATGAGGGCTCGCGACACATTGAATTTGCTGGCGCCAACATAAAGAATTACTCCTAACAGCATATATCCGGCGGCATTGCCGAGGGTATAGAATATACCGTTAACAAATACTTTCCAGGGATGCTGTATGTCGCGGCTTATATAACCTATAGCAGTTATGTTTCTTGCAAACTGACATGGACTTATAGCAGTCAGAAGTCCAAGTATAAGGGCATAAAAAAGCGGCACTTCCGTTCGGCTAAGTAGCTCCTGAAGATGATGCATTTCAATTAAGGTTTTTATCGATCTCTGCCTTAAGCAACTCCTCAAATTTCGAAGGATTCATATTTGCATAATTCATCGAAGAGTTAGTAAAGTCGGTGACATCACCGTCTGCCCTTATTAGAAGAAGGCTTGTATAGCTCACCTGGTACTTTTCGGCAATGTTCTTGTTCTCCCTTTTTTCAATATTTATTGATCTGAATACTATCTTTCCGTTATTTAGCTGCTCACTAAAATACTTGGCAAGCACTTTACGTGTATTTTCCTCAATTGCCGTACAGGCGTCACACCGTTCAGTCAGATGGAAGAAATAGACGTTGAGTATGGCGTTCGTGGGCGTCTCCTGCTGATTTACACGTGTACGATGGCAGGCCACAGTGAATATGGAGACATACACCAGTGCAGCAGCGAACAATAATAACTGCTTGTTATTCTGTGCTTTACCAATCAAACTAATATTATTATTCATTCATTCAGAGCTTTAGCAATGAAATTACGTATCTCCTCCCTTGACGGAACCCTTCCGAAAGAGACAACTTTTTCGTTTATGACCAGACCTGGCGTTGAAACAACCTGATATATAAGAATTTGCTCAATATCGCCTGCTTTATGTATTTCTGCATCAAATCCATATTCCTTGACCACATCCGCAGAAAATTCAGCCAGTGTGTTGCAACGCGTACATCCTGTACCAAGGATCTTAATTATAACTTTCATGTTCCCTTTATAATTCGCAAAGATATTCTTAACGCATCTGCCGGGTCTTTTTCAATATAGTTGAATTAATCAAAAGACATGGAACTGAACTGTAATGTGAATATACCTCACAAGAATGAAACAAGGAAATGGTTTGACCTTAAAAAGAAAATTGCATAATTCATTAAGAAAAAAAGAAACAAGTTTCATCCTTCAAAGATCGGTTTTTCGCTTTTAACCAGCATAATTTCTTTTTACCTGTATTGCAGAACCAGCTTAAATAAAAATCAATATTTTCATTTCTGGTTAAATTAAATCAGGAATATGAAACAAATTGCTTTTTGATCGATTTTTCAATGATTCAAATATAAAATACATAAATTCTGATCACTGATTCATCTTTAAATGAAAGTAAATGCGATTATCAAAAGAGTTTAAGGGAGAATTGCTCGGCACTTTCGTTCTTGTTCTGTTAGGTTGCGGATCGGTCGCAGTATCCGTACTTTTCAATGCACACCAGGGGCTGATGCAGATAGCCCTTGCATGGGGGATCGGAGTAACCCTGGCAATTTACCTGACAAGGCATCTGTCGTGCGCTCATCTGAATCCCGCAGTAACGCTGGCAATGGTTATTAGCAGAAGGATGTCCTTAAAGAAACTGCCTGTCTATTTTGTCGCCCAGTTTCTTGGAGCATTCATGGCAGGAATTGCGGTTTACCTTCTTTTTTCACCATCAATAGGCACCTTTGAAAGCGCCCATGGGATAATACGCGGATCAGCAGAGTCGGTTCAGTCTGCAAAGATGTTCGGGGAATATTATCCTGATCCGGGCAGCGGAGCAGAAGCTTCAATGATGCTTGCCATTGGGGCCGAAGCGTTTGGAACATTTCTGCTGTGCCTTATGATCTTTGCCCTTACCGAAGGATGCAACGTCGGCCGTCCTGAGGATGCAATTGCTCCTCTTTTTATTGGACTAACGGTAAGTTCAATAATCTGCCTGATAGCGCCTTTGACACAGGCAGGTCTGAATCCGGCCCGTGACTTCGGGCCAAGAATGGTGGCATGGATCATGGGTTGGAGATCCGCTGCTTTTCCAGATCATTCAGGAGGATTTTTCCTTGTTTATATCCTTGGACCCTTTATAGGAGGAGCCATTGCATCCCTGTTTTTCATATATGCTTTCGAACCTTCATCTAAAAGCTCGTCCCCAAAATGTAATTCCTGATTTTAATAATACACTGGCACTATTATTTCTATGAAAAACATACGTCTGATTTTTGTTGGAGGATTTCTAGGAGCAGGGAAGACTACTTTGCTTTATGAACTCACAAGGATCCTGACTGAACGTGGTAAAAAGGTCGGGCTTATAACAAATGATCAGGCTCCAGATTTGGCTGATACTTCACTTCTTGAGCATACTTCAGTTAAGGTCGCCGAAGTTGCAGGAAGCTGCTTCTGCTGCGATTTCAAAGGACTGAAAAGTGCAATAAACGACCTGGGCAAAGATGAAAGGCCTGACATTATTATAGCCGAACCGGTAGGCAGTTGCACAGATCTTTCCGCAACACTCATAAACCCCATTAAGGATATTATGAAAACGGAAATATCATTGGCTCCTCTTACCGTGCTTGCCGATCCCGGAAGGCTTACGGGCATACTGGATGGAAATTCAGCAATGCATCCCAGCGCAGTATATATTATTAAAAAACAACTTGAGGAAAGTGATGTTATAGCTGTATCAAAATCCGATATGTATGATCATGATCATACAACAACGCTTACCGGAAGATTAAAGTTGCTGTTTCCTGAATGTGAAATCATGACATTGAGCGCAAAAAGCGGTGAAGGATTACAGGAATGGCTCGACCTGATACTTACACAGGAAGAAGCCGGGAAAAACATTGCAGAAGTCAATTATGACAGATATGCTGAAGGCGAAGCCGTGCTTGGCTGGCTGAACTGTTCCGCATCATTATCAGGGGCCGGTATTGATTGGGATCGGTTCACACAGGATCTCATGAAGGAGATAGCCCGAAGAATTGAAGAGAGAAATCTTACTGTAGGTCATATAAAGATGTTGGTTGAAAACGGCGACAAATATATATCGGCCAATCTGACAGGTAATCGTGAAACACTCTCTTGCAGGTGGTCGGCAGGGAAAGGAGATTATGCGGAAATGATCTTCAATGCAAGAGTGGAGATGTCTCCAGGGAACCTTGAAGTATTATTCACGGATTCCCTTAAAGTCGTAACCGATGGACTGATTGAAGTAAAAATCAGGAGGTTGAAAAGCCTTAGCCCGGGCCGTCCCCAACCCACTTATCGTTACAACCGGGAAGCAGGAAACAAATAAGATACAGGTTGTTTTTCCAGCCCATTCAGGAATCCTTTTTACTTTCTCACTTGTTTCCTGTCGAGAAATTTTCAGGAAAAATATTAATAAATTTACAGGATGAAAAATCGTTTTGCCGCCTGGCTAAACAGGAAATATCCCCGTAATTATTTGATTGAGAATCCATTTACCGGAGCTGTAATAATTGCTTTATTTTGTTTTCTGTTCACGGTTTTATATAAACCACTCCACGCACAGGCATCGCCAGATCTTGGTTTCGGGTATACAATGGCCCTTTACAGTTTTGGATCCGGAATTTCCCTTTTAGTATTCATAAGGATATTGGGGTTTTGCAAATGGTTTACTGATATCAAGGGGTGGACTGTTTTAAGGGAAATTGCAGCTGTCATTCTTATCCTTACCGGAATCGGTACAGTGATTTACCTGATGGGATTTTTAATTGAACCACCGTCGGGAAGGCTTAATATGCAAACATATCTCGATTCTGTAAGCAGGGCATTCCTTCTGGGACTGATCCCCTTCACCTTCTTCTCGGCAATGAATTACAAACACCTTACAGCCGACCCTGCTCTGACCAGCCTGAAATACGATACAAATACTTCAAACGGAAATTTGCCGGTCGATAAGGTTATCAGGATCAGCTCCAGGCTGAAGAAGGAAGAACTCAGTTTCTGTCCTGACGACTTGCTTTATGCAGAATCAGATGGCAATTATGTTGTCTTCCATGTTTTAAGGAACAATATCCTGAAGAAGGAAATAATCCGCAATTCTATCAGTAACATTGAACAGCAACTTGCCGATATCCCCTTCATCATGAGAACTCACAGGGCTTTTATTGTGAATCTGAAAAAAGTTACAGTCAGGCAGGGAAATATTCTCGGATACCAGCTAAAGTTATCAGGTATAGACTTTATTATTCCGGTTTCAAGGAACAATATCCGTAAATTCGACGAAGCTTTTATTAAGGTACGGTAAAAGCCGGTTACCGTTCATCACAGATTTTTGCTTTTCATAACAGAATCATTCCACTCCGGTTACTCTGTATAACAAATCCTTGCTGTATATCCCAATTACTTGTAACATAATGTCTTATTGATTCACTTTGTCGTGGATTTCCCGATAAGTTCAAAATTAATAAGACAATTATGAAAAGAGTAAGATTAAGCAAGAGGAGTAAAAACCTGTTAAACATGATGGTTTTAATTCTGGTTTTAATGCCCGGTCTCACAGGTCAGGAAAACAAAAGCTTTCTGATCAGCGGAAGATTGCTGGATAGCCTGACCCGTGAGCCTATTATGTTTGCGACCGTCGCCGTAAGGCGTCAGAATGATGCGGCATTTCTGACGGGAGTATCTGCGGGACAGGACGGAACCTTTACAACAGGACCACTTGGTCAGGGGAATTACGAACTGCAGATAAGCTCCCTGGGCTATGAAAGAAAGATCGTAAAGATTGATAATAAAGACGGTGCCGTTCTTGGCGATATTCTGTTACAGCAAAAAATTGCCCGGCTTGAAGAAGTAACAATTGCAGGAGAAAGGATTAAAGCCAGAAATGACGACGGCAAAACAACCTACTTCATGAACGAAAAGTTATATGGAATTTCAGGAACCGGGGTCGATTTATTAAGCTATATACCCGGCATCCAAATAGATCTGGCAAAGAATATTTCAGTCAGCGGCAGTTCTGATGTAATTATCTGCGTCGATGGAAAAGAGAGAGACCTTAACTTCATAAGCCAGCTTGATCCGGAAAGAATTGATCGTGTCGAAATCCTGAATGCTCCGGGAAGCCTGCACGATGCAACTGTATCGGGTGTTATTAATATATTCCTTAAGGAAAGGCCGGAACACAGGATTGACGGTCATGTCTTTGCTGATATACCTGTATTAAAACCGGTCGTTTATTCCTTTCCTGATTTCAGCACAGATTGCAATCTGGGGGATTTCGATCTGAGTGCATCATATTCAGGGGCATTCAGCTATTTCAACATTTTCGAATCGGATTACAGGAAGATTGAAAAAGATTCAGCCGTTACAGAAGTCAATTCCGGGCAGTCAGTCAGACAAAAAGACTGGTCACATACCTTCCATTTTGGAGTTGATTATAAACCAGATAAAAACAACCAGCTAAGCTTCTTCTGCCATATAAATCCCTTTTCACGTGAATTTGACGGAAATGTTGAATACCATTCAGTTGATGTCAAAAATGGCGAGAGTATTCTTAAATATAAAAGGGACGACACCGATAAGAACATTAATTCTCACATATCTTTATGGTACAGGCACGCTTTTAGCAAACCGGGAAGGGTGCTTACCATCGAAATGAACTACAGCAATTTCAAAGCATATAATCGCACAGATTATTCTGCAAATGACCCGGCAGACCTTAGAAATGATATTTCAAACCTTACAAAACCACTTCAAAACTCATTAAGTTTCCGAATTGATTATACAATCCCTTTCACGGAAAAACTGAGAATAGATGCGGGGCTCAAAACAAGGGTTCAGGATATGAAGGACAGGCTGCGGGAGGGGTTCAACTATGGTGAGAATGTCTATGCTGCCTTTGGTTCCGTTTCCGGAAACATTAAAAGATATTCATTTACTGCAGGATTAAGGGCAGAAAAATCCGAAACCGGGTTAAGGGATAAGGCAATTTACTCAGGGATAAATATCCTTCCCCGGATATCTCTTGTCAGAAAGCTTACGGATAAGCAATCTCTTGAATTTTCATACAATGCAACGCTTTACAGGCCGAATATATATGAATTGAATTCCCTTACCAGCTTCAGCGATCCGCTTTCGTCCGTCACAGGTAACCCGGATCTTGACAGGGAGATCACCCACAAACTGAAACTTGCATGGTCAAAATCGTCGGAAGGTAATTTCTTTACATCGGGTTTATTCTTTGAAATTGAGAAAAACTCGATTAACAGATATGCCGTAGTGCTTGAAAACGGGATCGTTGAGTCGCGTATAGCCAACCTTGGGAACATTGGCAAATATGGCATTGAGTTTTCCGGATCATTCAGGTTGAATAAAATTATAACATTGAATAACTGGTCAGGAATATACAATATGTATTCAGGGGTAAATGAACTTGCACGCATGAATAATATATCAGACAGGCATAAGTATGCCTTTGAGACAAGCGTTTCGGCCATAGCTTCGATGAAACACGGATTTGCCCTTTCAATGCAGTTGCAATACAGCAGTCCGTCATTAAGAATGCAATCTGACTATTTCAGTGATGCCCTGTGGATGGTTTCGGCGGAGAAGACTATTTTGAAGAGATTTAAAGCCGGTATTGTTACTGCGCTTCCCTTTACAGGCACTTTTACCTATCAGGGCAGCAAAACAGAAACGGCTGCACTTTACATGCATTCCGAAGGGAACCTGGACCTGCCTGCTTTTCCGGTATGGTTCAGGCTTCGTTATCAGTTCAGCTCAGGAGAAAAGAATTCCAGGAAAAATGCTGACAGGGAAGATATAATTAATATTCCAAAGAAAGGCTTCTAGGCAGCTGACCGGATTTTGTTTACAGATATTGGTCACATACTCAACGCATAAACGGCAAAACTGCCAAGCCAATGCTCTCCTCCGTAATTCCCGCTCATGATATTCATAAGAGCATTCTGAAGGAATGCGGAGGATGCTTTCTCAAAAAGGATCCTCGTCTTGTTCTTTTCCGGCAGTTTCATGGCAACGCTGTGCATGCACCATGCCCTGCTTATTGTAAGCCCGTCGAGATGTACTATCTGATAATCGGTTCTGTCACTGACTACAGGAATTTTAACCAGGTTATCTATACTCCTCTTTTCATAAAACCTCGCGAACCACCTCTTAAATTCTCCCGGTTGAAGTATCCTGCTCATAAGATCGGCAATTTCGAGGCTCGGACTCAGGAAGTCGGTGCCATCAGGCTCAAGGTATGCCGGTGCGGCAACATTGTTCCCATAGTAATTTCTGGCTTTGCTAATGATCTCAGCTTCGAAGGCTGTGTCGTTACTGGTTCTTGCCCAGTCGAGCGCAAAAACGAGCGCGAATGCAGTATTGGGATGTACACCGGTGCGGTTCGGGTATGTCTCCTTTTTAAGATATGCTCTCCAGAGCTCTGTTATTTTCAATGTAAGAGGTTTCAGGGTTACAGCCCACTGCTTCATCACCGGATCATCCGATGTATTAAGCTCCTGGTCAAGTTTAAGGAGCCAGGCCCAGCCATAAGTTCTTTCAAATATTGCGCTGTTCTTAAAGTCATTGAAGTAATTCACTTCCCTCTCTATCCTGGTTTCGGTGAAACTGTTTTGCAGAACAGATATAATACTGTCCCTCAGCCGGATATCGGGAAACATCTTCAGTATTTTAACAAGCATCCAGTGGCCATGAACACTGCTGTGCCAGTCGAGACAGCCATAAAATGCAGGGTGAAGCATACCGGGGGTCATGACAGCTTCAGACCGGTCATTTATTATGTGCCCGGTCTTGTTAGGGTATTCGGTATTTATGCATCGGAGTGGCAGCCTTGCAAGTTTAACGGCCTGTTCCTCTGAGAGCTGCGCTGAGACTCCAGCAGTCATTATGAGACAACCGAATAAAAGAATGTACATCTTCATCCTTAAAATATTTCAGTCAATATATTAAATGACAGAAATACTGCTGCCATTGGTAAATTTAACAAATAGATCTCAGATTTATTTCTGCCCGAAAGATTAATTAACCATCACTAAGCTGCCTGATTTATAAAACCATTATTAATTGAAATTGCGGAAATCATTATCTTGTGATAAATATATCTTTTAAAACTCAAAATCATATCCTGAATGAAGAAGCTCTGCCCTCCGGTTTTTGCTATGTTATTGATTGCCTTTCTTTACTTTGACTGTTCAGGTAAAAAGAAAGGCTCTCCCGGACCTGAAGAAATGTCTGATGATTCCCTCCTTACTCTTGTCGAGTACAGAACATTCCGATATTTCTGGGATGGCGCTGAACCAAATTCCGGGATGGCAAGGGAACGCATACATGTTGACGGGATATATCCGGAAAACGATATGAATGTTGTGACTTCCGGTGGCACAGGATTCGGGCTGATGGCCA
>Ga0208695_1003606_pt1 | contig 10327 bp, 7 predicted proteins | sample AD_UKC111_MetaG_FD_184449 | JGI IMG/M metagenome (GOLD analysis project Ga0208695, IMG submission 184449) | Active sludge microbial communities of municipal wastewater-treating anaerobic digesters from Hong Kong - AD_UKC111_MetaG (SPAdes)... | ecosystem: Engineered > Bioreactor > Anaerobic >... | reverse complement strand
AACTTTAATCATTTTTTTGATATTAAATATGTAATTTAAAAAAAAGTCAAAAACCCCACTTTCGATAAAGATTAAAAATTTTACAACAATATGCAATAAAATTGTAAAATGGTTAATTTATTAGATTTATATAATAATCAGGAAAGAAAAGTTTGACTTTTAATATGTAAAAAAATCTTCTCTTCAATTTTTTTTAAGAGTAATAATTTAAAATTGAATTGCAAAAACAAAAATCAGAGTATATGGATTCATTTGTTCAAGACGAGCGATAATATTTAGTGAGTAATTTTTTCAGCTTTGACTATAGAATACTTCTGGCGATGCCCTATCAGCTTTCGGAAGCCCTTCCTTCGTTTATACTTGAAAGCATAGACCTTTTTATCTTTAAAGAGAGGCTCAATGACTTTGAATTCAACTTTTGCATTGTCAATAAAGGGTTTACCAAGAATAATCTCTCCACTATCATCTTTAACAAGAAGAACAGAATCAATGCTGAAGGAGCTATCTTTTTCCAAATTTAAATAGTCCACTCTATATTCTTTTCCTTCTTCTATCTGATATTGTTTACCTTTAATTTCACAAATAGTATACATAGAAAATGCCTCCAAAGAAAATATGCTGTGGAATAAAAATTAATGGAATATATATTTTTGTCAATAAAAAACTGAGATGACCTTTCCTCTTATTTTTTTGTATAAACTGATGAAACTACTCTTATAAGAATTTAGGTTACCATTTTAAAGATGTTTTTGTCTTATTATTAAATAATTATTGTAATAGCACAAAAGTAAACCTGAAACTCAGATGAAATATTTCCATATAAATTTCAAATAAAAAGATGTTTCTTTCCACACAACAATTTTTCATAAAGTCGAAAAAATGGATCAAAAAAAAGATTCTATTAGTGTTTTGATATTTGGAAAGATTGATTTACAAATTAGTATACTGGATAGAGAACTTATAAACCCTATAAGTATACCGCAAGAAATATCTACAAAGTCATGTTGTCTTGTGTATATTTTTAAAAAAATAACAAGAGCTAAAACAACTAAAAAGATAATAAAAGAATTATTCTTAAAATAAAAAAATATAATGGCAAATGAAAGAAGAGATGCTGTATGTCCTGAAGGAAATGAATATTTATTACCAAATGCCCTATTTTCATTTAAAGTAAGATCTTTTCTTTCTTTTTTGACAATATTTTTAATAGAAATAACCAATAAGGATGAAAAAAAAAGAGAAAATAATTGATAAAAACCAAGGTCAAATCTATAAAAACACATCAAAATTGATATCATTAAAAGAGAATAAAAACCGGTAAGAAGATTTATGATAATAGCTAATTTTTTTAGTATTTTGATATTCATAAAAAGAAGATATAATCTTAACAATTATTTAATAATAATTTTAAAAAGTTCAGATGTTCTGATTTTCTTTGCATCTCTATCATAACTCCAGTATATTAAAAGTGGGGCTGCAAAGATATTCTTTTTGGGGACGAACCCCCATTCTCTAGAATCATAAGAGTTGTCCCGGTTATCACCCATGACAAAATAGTGGTTTTTAGGTACAGTTATTGGACCAAAGTTTGGTCTAACGAAATCAGGGTTGCTTTCATAAAGAGGATCACTTATATACTGGGTATATGGTTCATCAAGTAGCTGTCCATTGACAAAAACATTTTTTCCTCTTATTTCGACTATATCACCAGGTAAACCGATGACTCTTTTAACATAGTACTCTCTTTCATTAAGAGGGAACTTAAAAATGACTATTGATTGCCTTTTGATCTTTAAAATGGCAGGCATCTTGATATCGGTGAATGGGATATATCCTCCATAAAGTATAGGTAAACCGATTAGTTTTGTTCCTGTCATTATTGTAGGTTCCATAGATGGAGTAGGAACTTCATATCCAGCAATAATAAGAGGTCTTATAATAAGAAAAAATAAAACTGTTATAATTATTAAATCTCTAAGAAAGAGAGAAATTTTTTCAAGCTGGGTCATATCATCTGCATCTTTTTGTATTTTGCCAAGCATTAGCTTCCAGAAATCTTTGTTCATAAAAATCCTTTTACTCTGTTTTTAGGGCAAAGCAATAAAAAAAATTGATTTATTTTAAATACTGTCTTAAACAAGTTATAGTAACGAATTAAAATATCAAAAGTACAAATAAGTAACAGTAAATGTTAATTAATAAAATTAGGTAACTAAACTATAAAATTATAAAGTGTACACCCAGATGGATATACAAAATTTGTCTTTTTTTTACTAAAAAATAAGTACAATTAACTAAATAATTAAAATAGATAAAATAACCATAAAAAAGAAAAAAGAAATAAATTAGTTTACTTATTGATATTATCTTATAATTATAAAAATCCTAAAAACATTTTATTCGAAAGATAAACATTTTCAATAAATATTTTATAGTTTAAGCTAAATTTAAAAAATTATGTGGATGATTCACTTTAAATAAGTTATCTGTTGTAATAAAATTATTTTAAAAAGATATGAGAAACTCACAAATTATTTTTTAAAAATCTAAACTAAACTATAAAAAATATAAAAAATCCACTAAAGGTAAATTTTAAAGTTGCAAATTTTATTTATTAATATAAAATGTAATCGATAAATCCTTCCATATAATCCTGGAAATTGGTCCGGGAGTTTCTACCAGCAGACCTAAATCTGCTGACTATGGAGCGATATTTTATTGCTCTTCGAATTTTAAGAAGAGCCATATTTTATAATGGCTTTGTTTGGTTGTCATCCTCTTCATAGAGAGTATCAATAAACTTAAGTCATACCTACCTCCTTCGCAGTGGCTATTCTTTCTCTATCGCTTTAGGAAACTCCCTCGATCAATTTTTCACATGGATTTTATTCAAATTTAGGTAAATTAAAATATAAGAAATTTTTCTATTTATGTCTAATTTTTTAATATATCTATTTTACTTTATCTAAGATGCACATTTAATATTCAGATATTATTTAATTTACTTTTGTTTATTTTGAAAAAATTTAGGTTCATCCAACAAATTTGTACTTTACTTTTTTATTTATAAACATCAGAAAATCTACCTTTTTTAAACTTTTGCAAAAGTAAAGATTGACCATGTTTTTAATTTATACACTGTTTCTCTTTCTTTAATTTTAGTTTTTCTTTAATAAAAAAAGCCTTGGTTTTCTGTTTAGAATGATTTATTTATTTTTGGAGGATTGATGCAGTCTTTCAGGATGCTCTTAGAGAAAAAAGAGCAGATCGATATTGAATCAAAAAATTTATTAAATGAAATCGTTAGTTATTTACATATTCCACAGGTTGAGAAGGTTAAAATCTTTTCTATTTACGATCTTCTTTTCCCTGAAGATATTCCTTTTGATCTGGCTAAAACGATAACATTATCTTCGCTTTCAGAAAGAGAAGTTGATAACACATTTTTTGATTTTTCAAATCGGATAGATACAAAGTATATCTGTGATCATTTGATGAAAGAAAGTGATATCAGTAAATTAAATAAAATCAATGAATCAAGTAAAATCAACCTCATTCCTATAGCCTTGCTTGATGGTCAGTTTGATCAAAAAGCTGATTCAGCAATATCGTGTTTAATGCTGGCTTCGAATAACGATAAAATCCAGGTTAAAACTGCAAAATTGTATTGTATTATAGGTGAGCTTACTGCTGAGAAACTTTCTAAAATAAAAAATTACCTTTTAAATCCTGTGGATTCATGCACTATCAATATCGATGCTCCGAGGGAGTTTCTAAAGGCGAAGAATGAAGTTAAATCCTCAAGGTCATATAAGATAAATATATTAAATGATTTTAGCTCTTACGATACTGAAAAGCTGGAAGAATTGTCTAAAAATTATAAACTGGCAATGAGTATTGATGATCTTCATTTTTTGCAACATTTTTGCATTGCTAACAGCAAGCAAATTAACGAATATGAACTGAAGATACTTGATACATACTGGTCTGATCACTGCCGACATACGACTTTCAATACTTTAATAGAAGATATCGAGTTTGAAAGCTCAACTGATATAAGAGCTAAAGCCTTAGAAAGATTCAAAAAAATAAGAAAAAAGTTTATCGATGAGAGTGAACCTGTAAGTTTGATGCAAATTGGTACCATTTATGCTAAATACTGCAGGGAAAATGGCTTGATGCCTGATCTGGAACAGTCAGAAGAGGTAAATGCCTGCAATATAATTGTTAAGGATAAAGACTCACGGGACTGGCTTGTGGCTTTTAAAAATGAAACTCACAATCATCCAACTGAGATAGAACCTTTTGGAGGTGCTTCGACATGTCTTGGCGGAGCGATAAGGGATCCACTATCTTCACGAACCTATGTGTTCGCAGCTATGAGAGTTACAGGTAGTGGAGATCCAGGGCAGCCAGTTGAAAAAACAATGAAAGGAAAATTGCCTCAAAGAAAGATAACTACATCGGCGGCAAAAGGTTTTTCATCTTATGGTAACCAGATCGGTCTGGCTACAGCAAATGTTGTTGAGTTTTATCATGATAATTTTACAGCCAAGAGACTTGAAGCCGGAGCTGTGATAGGTGCGGCACCTAAAGAAAATGTTGTGAGAAAGAAACCTTTAAATGGAGACCTTGTTGTTTTAGTTGGGGGCAGAACTGGAAGAGATGGTATAGGTGGTGCTACTGGCTCATCAAAGGTTCATGATAAAGATTCCATAAATGTGGCAGGCGCAGAGGTCCAGAAGGGGAATGCCGTTGTTGAAAGAAAATTACAGAGGTTTTTTGCAAATCGAGAAGTGGCTCGTAAGATAAAGAGATGCAACGACTTTGGCGCCGGTGGTGTTGCAATAGCCGTTGGTGAGCTTGCAGATGGGCTTGATATCTACCTTGATAAGATACCTTTAAAATACGATGGACTAAGTCCAGTTGAAATAATTTTATCAGAATCCCAGGAGAGAATGGCCTGCGTTGTTGCAAAAGATGATGTCACCGATTTTATCAAATATGCCAACCAGGAAGATTTACAGGCCACAATTATTGCAAGAGTTACAGATAAAAAAGAACTTTGTCTTTATTATGATAAAAAGAAAGTTGCAGGTATTCCTGAAAACCTGCTAAATTCCAATGGTGCACAAAGAAAATCAAAAGCTTTACCGGGAAAATTTGATCTTGAAAGTTTGCAAAATCTTTTCAAAAATATTGAACAGTTGAGTTATTGTGATCTTCTATCAAGCCTTAATGTTGCATCGCTGCAGAAACTTTCCGAATGGTTCGATAGCACGATAGGGGGCTACTCGCTTTATCTTCCTTATGGAGGACTCTACCAGAACTCTCCCTGTGAAGGGATAGCCAGTGTTTTACCTGATATCGATATTATATCTGATAATAAATATCTTTCATCAAGCGAACAAAGTAAGCAACATAATCAACACAATCAGTACAATCAGCACAGTTCACAAACGGCAGTATTCATGGCTTCTGGTTACAGCCCACAATTCATGTCAGCAAATCCTTTTGTTGGTGCGTATTGGTCGGTAGTGGAGTCTATCACGAGAATTGTTGCTATGGGTGGTGACTTCCATAGGATCCGCTTATCACTGCAGGAGTACTTTGGCAAACCTTCAAGCAACCAAGTGAAATGGGGTATTGCCCTGTCTGCGATGCTTGGTGCTTTCATGGCTCAAGAAGATTTCAGTTCTCCTGCAATAGGTGGAAAAGATAGTATGTCTGGCTCTTTTGATGATATCGATGTTCCTCCGACTCTTATAAGCTTTGCAGTTTCAACATCCAGCGAAGATTCTGCATTATCTGACTATTTTATCAAATCAGACGATCATGTGTATCTTTTATTTACCCCCTTATCAGAGGACTTTCTTCCAGATAAAACGCGATGTTTGTTAAATTTTGAGTTTTTTAATTATCTTAACAGAAGAAATCTTATACTTAGCGCCAGGACTGTTCGTTATTTTGGTATTCGCGAGGCAATCTTCAAAAGCTGCATTGGTAATATGATTGGTTTTAAATTTGATGATGTCTTTAACATGATCGATAAGTTTAGATTTGCTGATGGTTTGAATTCTGCTGATCAATTTAAATTGAAGAATGATTTCCAAAATAACTATGATTATAAAATAGACATAAAAACTCCGATGATAGGATCTATAATATTTGAAACAGGTTTAACTGAGTCAGAGATGGACGATTATCTTGAAAAATTTATTTTGCAACTTAAAGAATCAAAAGAAGTGACAGATTTTATCGGGCATCAAGCTATAGAGCAGGATTCAGCTGTCTTTATTACTCATTTAGGCAAAACGATTTCTGAAAGGATCATTTCAACAAAAGATTCACAGAATGATCTGGATAAACTTCTTTACTACTATGAAAAACCTTTGCTATCTGTTTTCCATAATGAAACATCACTACTTGCAGAGGCTCAAACCTTGAAATGGAAAAATGAAATAGAAAAAAATAGTAATTTTTGGGGTTACTCAAAAAAAAGTGTGAATATAGATATCGGTGATATTGAAAAGAAAATCATAATTCCTCAATCTAATTTGCCAAAAGCAGTGATAGTAGTATTTCCAGGCACAAACTGCGAGTTCGATACAGCAAGAGCATTTCAGAAAAGTGGTATAAGAACAGAAATTATCGTGGTTAAAACGCTTACAAGAAGTGCTTTAAAAGAATCCATAGATGATTTTGCTAAATCAATAGAAGATTGTCAGATATTGAGTATCCCTGGTGGTTTTTCTATGGGTGATGAGCCGGATGGCTCGGGAAAGTTTATTGCGGCTTTTCTTAAAACCGAAAAGGTAGCTGACTCTATAGAAAGACTTTTAAATAAAAAAGGTTTAATAGTTGGTATTTGTAATGGATTTCAGGCATTGATTAAATCCGGTCTTTTAACAAGAAATGTCACATTTTCAGATGGCGTTTCTAAGCCTACCCTGACACAAAATTCAATTGGTAGACATGTCAGCAGGATTGTTAAGATTAAAGTTCTTCCAAATAGATCTCCCTGGCATTTACTTTCAAAGCCAGATGAGGTATATACTATACCTGTATCTCATGGAGAAGGGAGATTTTTCGCAGATGATGAAGTATGCTACAAACTTTTAAAAAATGGACAGATTTCATCGGTCTATGTTGATTCGCAAAATAAAATAGCATTGAATTATCCAGATAACCCAAATGGATCTTGCTTTGCTGTAGAATCCATGATAAGCGAAGATGGACTTATACTCGGAAAGATGGGGCACACAGAAAGGGTAATAGATGGAAGATTAAAAAATTACCCATACTTAAAAGCTGAACCTATTTTTGAGTCTGCGAGTTATTACTTTAAATAAAACTTACTCTTATCTTTTTTTATAAAAGTTATACAAACGAAGCTTTAGGTAAAATTTAAAAAATAAGCTTTTTTCGGTTTTTCGTCGCATGTCTAAGCCATGCCAACAAAGTGAAGAGTGAAAAATAGTTAAAAAAATTAAAGGAAAATAGATGGATAAATTTGAGCAATTATATGAAGGAAAAGCCAAGAAAGTATATCAATATGATGATGATCATGTTTTGATATACTACAAAGATGATGCCACGGCATTTGATGGTCAGAAAAAAGCCATTTTAAAAAGTAAAGGTTTTTTAAATAATCTTATCTGTTCATATATTTTCGAAATTTTAAATGAAAAAAAGATTCCGACTCATTTCATAAAAAAATATGATGATAGATCGGAGCTCTGTTTAAAAACATCCATAATACCGCTTGAGGTTATAGTAAGAAATCTAGCTGCCGGGAGTATGGCTAAAAGATATGGAATTGCTGAGGGAACTGAACTTTCAACAACTGTTTTTGAACTCAGCTATAAGGATGATTCTTTGCATGATCCCATGATAAATGATTACCATGTCATAGCCTTGAATATTGCATCAAGGGAACAACTAGATGTTATATACAACCTTGCAGCAAGTGTAAACAATATATTAAAAGAACTCTTTTCAAGTGTCGATATAATTCTGGTTGATTTTAAGCTTGAATTTGGATTTTATAAAGATAAAATAATTTTAGCTGATGAAATTTCACCTGATACATGTAGATTATGGGATAAAACTACAAAGGAAAAACTTGATAAAGATAGGTTCAGAAGAGACCTTGGTAATGTTATTGAATCGTATAAAGAAATAGCAAAAAGATTGAAAATATTTTAGTTTTACTTTTATTGATTTTTTTCAAAATTTAAGGGATTTTTTATGATGATTAACGACGAATCAACAGATTTGAATACTTATAAAGAGTTTTACTCTGAGAGATTTTCAGATAAATTTAAAGAAGAATGTGGAGTATTTGGCATCTATTCACTTCATAATAAGGGAGAATGCGAGGCTGAAGAAAAGCAAGCCGTTAAAAAAGTTGGGACAATGACCTATTATGGTTTGATGGCTTTACAGCATAGAGGTGAGGAAAGTTGTGGTATAACAGTTTCCAACGGGCAAGATCTTGTAAGTTATAAAGGTATGGGGTTAGTATCGGATGTTTTTAATGAAGCAATCCTTAAGAAATTTTCAGGATTTGCATCTATCGGTCATGTGAGATATTCAACGACTGGAAAACCCACGATAGAAAATGCTCAGCCACTTGTTGTAGATTCTAAAGTCGGTAAAATTGCTATCGCTCACAATGGAAATCTTGTGAATGCAAATATTTTGAAGGAATTGATGGAAGATGCTGGGGTAATATTTCAGACAGATTCAGATAGCGAGGTCCTTTTAAATCTTATTTCAAGAAATCTTAGTAAAGGACTTGAAAAGGCAATTCTTGATGGTATTTCAGCTGTAAAGGGTTCATTTGCAATAGTGCTTTTAACAAAAGATAAACTTATTGCAGCTAGAGACCCAAATGGTATAAGACCCCTTGTGCTGGGAAAACTCAGAAATAGCTATATTGTTTGTTCGGAAACATGTGCTCTGGATGCAATAGGCGCACAGTTTATAAGAAATATTGCACCTGCAGAAATTGTCATTATTGATGAAAATGGAGTTAACAGTATAACTGTATATGAAAAAACTAAACAGATGATATGCGCCTTTGAGTATATTTATTTTGCAAGACCAGATAGTTATATAGACGGTATATCTGTTTATTTATCTAGAGTTGAAGCTGGAAAACAACTTTACAATGAGCACAAGATTCAGGCAGATATAGTTATAGGTATACCAGATTCAGGCATAGCCGCAGCGATAGGTTATTCTATAGCCAGTGGTATACCGAATGATGTAGGTTTTATAAAGAGTAAATATGTCGGAAGAACCTTTATAAATCCTTCTGCACATATAAGGGAAGAAAAGGTTTCTGTGAAGATGAATCCACTGAAGGTAAATGTTGAGGGTAAGAGGGTACTTTTAATTGATGATTCAATAGTCAGAGGAACTACAAGTAAAAAACTTGTCGAAATGATGCGTAATGCTGGTGCAAAGGAAGTGCATATGGCTATAGCGTCGCCTGTTGTAAAGTTTCCCTGTTACTTTGGGATAGATACCCCTCTAAGATCCGAATTGATAGGTTCAACAAAAGATATCGAAACCATAAAAAAAGAGATCGGAGCAGATTCTTTATCTTATTTGAGTATAGATGGTTTAATTAAATCTTTAGAAAATAAAGATATCTATTGTCTTGGTTGCTTTGAGGGGATTTATCCGCAGGCTACAACTACAAATGATATTACCCTTTTCTAAATATGTGACTCTCCTGAAATAAGGTATAAATTTAGAAAAAACTATCTAACTGGTACATGCATGACGCGTAAACTGCCTTAACATAAATTTTAACTTTACTACCTTTATTAGGTGTGCTTAAGCTGATATACAGCTGATGAAAAATATTGAAGATAATTTATTTTTAGATTTAAATTCACCTGGCAAATTTAATACAATTATGAATATATTTATTTAATTAAGTAAATAGAATTTTCAAGTATGGACTAGTTTCTATTATTTTAAATTTTTTAGATATATAGAAAATTTAGGAACTTAGCTTAAAATATTCAAAGAAATATTTGTTAAAAAATATATGAAATTAAATTTTTTATTTTAAATAAAAGGAAAGACCATGGATTACAAAAAAGCCGGAGTTGATAAGCAAGAAGGTTATAAGACTGTAGAGCTTATCAAAAGTTATGCAAGCAGGACATATACACCTTCTGTATTAAATGGCATTGGAAGTTTTGCTGCTCTTTTTGATATAGGAAATTTTAAAGATCTCGGTTTTCAACAACCTGTTCTTGTAACAGGAGCTGATGGAGTAGGCACAAAAATAGATATAGCAATGAAG
>Ga0208695_1003604_pt1 | contig 10330 bp, 7 predicted proteins | sample AD_UKC111_MetaG_FD_184449 | JGI IMG/M metagenome (GOLD analysis project Ga0208695, IMG submission 184449) | Active sludge microbial communities of municipal wastewater-treating anaerobic digesters from Hong Kong - AD_UKC111_MetaG (SPAdes)... | ecosystem: Engineered > Bioreactor > Anaerobic >... | reverse complement strand
AATTGTATGGAAGCCTGCCTGGTAGGGGCTATTCATCTGGATGCGGAAAAAAAAGCAGTAATCTGCAAACACTGCGGCGTCTGCACGAAATTCTGCCCTCATGATGTTCTGGAAATGATTGAGGTTGAAGACAGTGGAGAAATAAAGCTTACTGACACAGGCCCGGTCGAAGAGACAGGTCCGGTTAGCCCTGCAGCATCTCATAAGGAACTTTACGGAAAAGAGGAGTCCGGGGAGAAAATATGACAACAGAACATTATGCAATTCCGGGCCTTACGAATGTGCTTTACATTGACCTGACCAGCCAGAGTTATCATATTGAAAACCGCAGGGATCTTTACGAAAAGTACCTGGGAGGCATTGGAGTTGCAACAAAGCTCATGCTTGAAGAGTATAGAGAGGGGACTGGCCCTCTGGATCCTGAAATGCCAGTCATCCTCAGCACAGGCCCACTCTCAGGTGTATATCCGACCTGCACCAAAACTGTTGCATTATTCCGCTCTCCTCATAATGGAGAACTGGGGGAATCATATGCTGGCGGTCATCTTGCTATGTCCATGCGTTATTCGGGATACGAAACAATTGTTATCAAAGGTGCTTCGCAGTACCCCGTTTATGTGGCTGTCCATGATGACAGGGTTACTTTCAGGGATGCATCTTCAATATGGCACCTGTCTTCGGCAATTGATGTGGGGAAAATACTCCGTGGAGTAGAGTCCGGTGCTGGCAGGCGCAGTATTGTCCGGATAGGGTCTGCAGGAGAAAGAGGAATCACGTATGCAAGTGTCAATGTTGATACCTACCGCCATTTTGGCCGCCTGGGGCTCGGAACTGTTTTTGGAGCAAAAAAACTTAAATCTCTGCTTATTTCCGGAAATCGGGAAATAAAAAGCCCTGATCACAATGCCTACAGAAAGGTCTTCAGCATGCTTTACGACACAATTGTGAAAACAGGACTCACAGAGAAGTACCATAACCTGGGTACAAGCGAAAACATCCTGGTCCTGAACGAGCTTAAAGGTCTTCCAACGCGAAATCTGCAGGCAACATCTATTGAAGGTGTGGAAAACATCTCTGGAGAAAACTTTGCCGAAAAATACCTTATCCGCAGGGTCTCATGCGCAGGCTGTCCAATAGGCTGCGTCCATGTGGCAATGCTCAAACGTCCTTTCTCAAAAGCACATGAGTATGAAACCCTCAACATATCATACGACTTTGAACTGATATATGCACTTGGCTCAAACCTTGGAGTTACGGACCCTGAAGCCGTGCTTGAACTGATTGATGCCTGCGAAAAAGCTGGGGTCGATATAATCAGCATGGGAGTTGTACTTGCCTGGGCCACCGAGATGCTACAAAGGGGAAAAATCTCCATCATAGAGACTATGGGACTTAAACTATCATGGGGAGATAAAGCCTCTTATTTGCGGGCAATAGAGCTTGTTATCCAGGCTCCCAACGAATTTTATGCAGCTCTTGGAAAAGGTGTGGAATATGCCTCAAAAATTTACGGAGGCGAAGAATTCGCAATCCGGACAGGCGGACTGGAGATTCCGGGCTATCATACGGGTCTTGGGAATACACTCGGGCTTACTGTAGGTTCCCGCCATTCTCACCTTGACAGTGCAGGCTACTCAGCTGACCAGAAAGCATTCAACCAGCCAATTTCGGACGAGAAGATTGTTGATTACATTATTGATGAAGAGAACCGCCGCAATGCTCTGAACTGCATGGTTGCCTGCCTCTTTGCACGTAATGTGTATACATACGAAAACATGGTTCTGGCTCTCAAAGGCATTGGAATAAACAGGACAGAAGAAGAACTGGAGAATCTGGGGGAGGATATCTTCAGGAAGAAGTATGAACTGAAGAAAAAATTCGGGTTCAGGTATGAAGACATTACCCTTCCAAAAAGGTTCTTTGAAACCGTCACAACTACAGGAAAGCTTGAAGAAGAAAGGGTCAGAAAAGCGATTGAAATGTACAGGGAGAAGAGGGGTGTTTAAGATCTTACTGAGGATTAAACATTTGAGCTTTTAGAAGCTGTAATATCCGTATTTGCTTTAACTTTATCATCATTTTTCTCTTCAGGGACTTTAGTTTCAATTTTTACTGTCTCATTGACCTCTTCTTTGCTCCCTCCTCCAACCCAGCGGTCCATAACCTTGCAGGTTACCAGGTCCCCTGCAACGTTTACTGTTGTCCTGCTCATATCAAGAATTCTGTCCACTCCCATTATGAGAGCTATCCCGCTTGTAGGGATTCCTACACTATTAAGGATCATGGCAAGGACAACAATTCCCACTCCAGGTATTGAAGGCGTTCCTATTGAGGCTGCAACAGCCATGACCATTACGGCAAGGAGCTGGGAAGGCCCGAGATCTATCCCGAAAACATCAGCCAGGAATATTGTTGCCACACCCTGATAAAGTGCAGTCCCGTTCATGTTTGCCGTGGCTCCCAGAGGGATTACAAACTCAGAAATCGAAGGTTTTACCCCCAATTTTTCTTCTGCTGTTTTGATAGATACAGGCATAACTGCAGCCGAACTGGAAGTAGAAAAAGCAAGGAGCATAACATCGCGGATAGCCTTCAGGAATTTAAATGGGTTATACCTTGCAATAAATGAAACAATAACAAGGTTCAGGCACATAAGGAGCAGCAGGCTTGCAAGGACTGTGCCCACATATACAGTCATTCCCAGAAGGGCTTCAATGCCCAATTTCATAGTAAACTTTGTAAGAAGTCCGAAAACTGCAATTGGAGCAAGAGCCATGCTCCATTTGACCACTGTCATGCAGACAGCCTGCACTGAGGTCAGAAAGCTGACCATTGGAGTTGATTGTTCCTTATTCATGGATATAAGGGCAACACCTATAATTACTGCAATAATCACAACCTGTAGCATTTCTCCACTAACGAGAGCTCCAAATGGATTAGAAGGCAGCAGACCTCCTATCAGCAGCGAGGGGATAGTCAGAGCCGAGGGGTTGAAACTCAGGTCGGGTCCTGCCTGAACCTGAGTACCTAAAGAGCTTTCAACAAGTTCGCCGCTTATATACTGTCCTGGATGGATATAGAGAGCCACTCCAATACCAATAGCAGTTGCAATTGCAGTGGTTGTTACAAAATAAGCAGCTGTTAAAAGTCCTGTTTTTTTAAGGGTATTCATGCTCTGACTGGCTACCCCAAGAATTATGGAGGCAAAAACGAGCGGGACTACGATCATCTTCAAAAGCCCCAGAAAAATATAACCTGGGAGGGCAATCCATTCCCCTATTATTTCCGCAGAAATAGGATCAAGGTAGTCTCCAGAAGCCCCAAGAAGAAGACCCATAATGACTCCAAGTCCCATGCTTAGCAGAATCTTTAGCCAGAGCTTCTTTTCAAGTAAATCATGAAGCTGATTACTCAGGTTTTTAAGGGACTGGTTGCGCCTGAAATCAAATGGGTAATAAATATGCGTAATTCCATTGGTGATTTCCCGTCGAAGAAGCCTGGTCTCCTCCGCGATTTCCTGAGCGAATTCCCTCGGGTTCGGGATATAATGGTTTTCCTTATCTTTCATGGGGTATCACAACAAAAATCTTTGGGGGGTTCAAAAGTTTCCTTCCTGGCATGAAAGTGCTCTCAAGTACTTTCATTTCTTTCTGCCTGTTATTCGAAGAATTTCATATGCGTTTTCTGGGTATGTTACTCGGAGAATGTCATGTGTGCTTGTCAGGAATTTGGTTCAATTAATTTTCAGGTTCAATTGCACATTTAATTTATTGTATGTTACATTCACATGAAATTATATAAAAGCTTAGAAAAATACGTAGTAACTTATCAAGTAGCGATAATTCTCCAATATGTATTTTCTTCTAAAATCAGTTAGTGGTGATTATAAACTGGTCTAAGGATAGGGAAACAAAACCGGCACGAAACGTCTATTTTAAAAGATATTTCGATAATGTTAATGATGACGTTAATATTTCACTTTGAAACTATTTTCTTACACACTCCCTTTAATTCTGTCTATTTTTTTCTTTTTCGTGGGTTTCAGGATTTGCTTACCCTGTGCTTCTGAGTTCTGATCCGGATAATCATGTTCTCAAGGCTTTACTTCCCAGGTTTCGATTAGTTCATGCGAGACTTCAGACAAAGCCAGGGAAAATTTGCCCATAATCTGGAGGAATGGAACATTTATGAGAAGTAACAGAATTGGAGTGTGTGCCTTTGAAATATGGGACCTTAAGACAATTTTGAAGAAAAGAGGAAGAGAAGTAAAGATGAAAAGGTTAGTTGCTCACGAGCAAACGGTTAGAAACGGACAGGAAGAAGGGATGAAACCTATCCTTCTAGAGTAATCGTTTCGATTCTCGTGTGTGTGTGAAATGAGGCTTTGATTTACTCGTAAGCAACCGGTATCTTACTACCGTATATTTCTATTTATAGATTTTGGTAAAGGAAAATTTTCACACTCTGGCATGAATTTGATAAAACCAGCGGGATGAAGCAATATATTCATTCATCAAAGAGAAAAAGTAGAATTCGTCAGTACATTTTTTATCTTTTTATGAAAAAGCTAATAACCTCACATCTCTATACTTAATTAATAGAGAATCTGGGGGCATGAAGGATTCTACCGCTTGATGAAGACGAGGCCTTAGAGATAGGGCTGGCTTCGGTAGACGAGAAAGATGAAGCCGGTATAATCGAGATCCTTTACTACCTGTCAGGACTTGCAGTGAGATATGCAAAAGAAGGATTGGAAAGTGATACCAGAAGGATAATCGAATACATAAAAAAGATTGGAATAGCATCGGTTCTCACCGGGCAAGAAATGCTTGTTACAAATGCGATTCTACTTTTTTCCCCTGTTGCAAAAGAGGCTTGCAGGCAAGGAATGGAAAACGCTCTTGTCAGCATCGCACTTGCTCTGGGGGAAATCGGAAAAGCGGCAGCAGGGCAGAAAATGGAAGTTCCAGCAAAAACTGCAGCTTCATGTCTGGGAGAAATGGGAAACACTATAACCTTTACAAAAACCAGAAAACAAATAATTGCGGTCATTTTTGCCCTTGGGGAGATTGGAAAAAGCGTAACAAAGCAGAGTTTGGGAGATGTCGCAAACAGTACAGTAGCTTTACTTGGGGAAACCGGGAAAGTTGCAGCAAGCCAGAAATTTGAAGATGCAGCATTAAATGTCGAACTTCTGTTACAGGAAATAGGAACTGGAGCAATCGAAAAAAATCTGCAAGAAACTGCTAATATCAGTGCCCGTTTACTTGGGGATATTGGGAGAGCTGCTGACAGGCAGGGGCTTGAAAGGGCATTACTTCAGGCAGTTCATTCCCTTGAGACAATAAAGTTTGATGCAGATGATCGCTATCTTATGAGTGCGTCCATCATAGCTGAAGTAGCTCTCATGCGTTTTGAGAGTATGGATCTCGATAAACTGGAAGAAAAATTGAATCAAAGTTTAAAAGGGAAGAGAAAGTTCACTTATATGGGTTGATAAGTTTTTCGAGTCCTGGTGAAGCAGTCCAGGCAAAAACTCATATGCGTGCCTGAACCACACAAAACCATAAAAGAAGAGGATTGAGTCGATAAGGCGATCTCACATCGAGATTACCTTTCTGGGAATCTAAAATCCAAATGGGGTGTTCTGAATGTCTATTTTAAATGAAGCCGGGGCAATCGACCTGGGCTTGAGCTCTGTAAAGGATAACAATGAAATGGGTGTATTGAGGTCTATAGATTATTTAACAGAGCAGGGGACGAAGTATATAAATAAGGGGCTTGAGCCTGATGCAAAAAGAACCATTATCAGCATAAGAGACATTGGACATGCTGCTGTCCTTCAAAAAATGGAGCTTGGGGTTCTGATCTCTCTGGTTTCTCTGGGAAGGATGGCTGAGGTTGCCAGAGTACAAAAAATGTTTGACACCGGTTTAAGCATCATTTACTCTCTATGTGCCGTTGGAAAGTCTGCAGTCGGACAGGAGATGGAAGCAGCAGTAAGAATTGCAGTTGCATACCTGGGAGAGATCGCAAATTCTGCATCCCTTCATAATCTGGAAAGGGAATCTCTCGTGTCTTCTCTTGCCATAGGAGTTATAGGAAAGGAGACATCCAGGCAGCAGACTATCAGGGTTCCTGAGAACGGTGGGCTCTTTTCTCATGGATCAGGTGTTCTCCTGTCTATGGGACCGTCTTTTTTTTCAGAAGAACTGAAGGATACTCTGATTCACCTTATGGAGCACAGGGGAGAGATTCATACTTTCCGGCATATGAATGTTTTTTCCGAACAACATTTCTCGGATACTGGATTTGGAAACTTTGAAAATATAATTATGAAAGCTTCCAATGCTCTTGGAACCATAATGCTTGAACCTAAAGAAAAGTTTCTTGTAAGTTATATGCTTGTGACAAAACTCTCCATTGAAACTTTTAATGGTTCTGAGTATATTCATGAAGCCGAGTCCTTCGAATAAGTAAAATGCTTGAAAAGGAAGGCACTTAACCCTTAATTTCGATTTTCCCTTAACTTCAATTGTCACACTTTTTTACCGGAATTCTTCTTCAGGAGCTATAAAAACAGCTATTTGTCTTTATGAGAGAGATTTTTTTTCAGGCTCATCACAGCCTGAACTCTCAAAATTTCATAAATGGAGAATCTTCATTACAAAATAGCAACAATAATAATCTCCTGATTTCATACAGTAAGCCAGGCAAAATCCCTGCAACAGGTTTATGCAGTTCAATAGTTTTATGCTGTAATAAAAGCTTAAAGCTGATATTAACGGCATAAAAAATATACATAATGATTTTGAAAATATGCAGGAAAACAGGCTTTTATCTTTAAATGATATATACTGACAAAAGGGGCAAAAAGAATGATCACATTAAACGAAGCAGAGGCTGTAGATGCAGGTTTATCCTCAGTTAAAGAGAGAAATGAGAGCAGAGTTTTCCAGGCCCTTGATTCCCTTACAGGAATTGCAGAAGATTTCTTTTCTGAAAACGAAGAGGCAGATGCTGAGAGGGTTATTCTCTCGATTTCGGATATTGCGCAGGCAGCTACACAGGAAAGTATGGAATTTGTTACAATCAACTCAGTTATTGCCCTTGGAAAACTGGCAAAAATAGCCGCAAAAAAAGGATACGGGTCAGCTCTGAACAGAGCAACGATAGCAGCAGGAAAACTGGGAATAACAGCAGCTTCCAATTCGCTTGAAGCAGGCTCAAAAGTAGCTTCTACAACCCTTATGGAAATCTGGAACCTTTCCTCACCTGAAAAGAAAGACCGTGAAGAAATGGTTGCTTTTTCCCTGCTCTTAAAAGATATCGGATCTGCTGCGGCTTCACAGGGTATGGAAGAAGCTTTGCTTAACTCAGCTACATGTCTTGGAGAAATCGGAAAAAAGGAGGCATCAGAAAGCCTTGAAATCGAAACTATCAATACCCTTATACTGCTTGAAGAAATAGGTGGAATTGCAGCAGAAAAATACTTTGATGAAGCGCTGAGTTCAATAGCTCTTTCCATTGAAGACACAGGAAAGCTTTCTCTAAAGAAAGGGCTTTGTGAGGCTGCACTCCAGAGTCAGTGGGCTCTTGAAACCTTAAAAGTAAAGGCTGAAGAAAATTCCCTGACCAATTCTCCTATTGTCATGGAAATGGCTCTTGACAGCTTTAAACTCACAGGTGTTACAGAAACGGATGAAATCATACAGAGACTTCAGGAAATAAAGGAGCTTCAGAAAAAAGTTTATTCAAGCCTTTAAGGAAGAACCAATTAAAGGCTATTCTTCTCTCTTTTTAGTTTCTGTCCAGCTGTCATTCTCTAAATAAAATCAAAAAAATTTATGCTGGGAGGGGAAAGGTAAGGAGTAGAACCCTTTCCCCTTCCATGGAGGTTGTATTGCTGGTACTCATACGGGTAAATATGCCAGAAACCCGCATGAGTTGTTATTCATATAATATATATTATACATGTAATGTATTTAACTCTTTTGTTATAATAATAATGTTAGTCTGTTTTGATTAATAATTTCTATACTTTTCAGCCAGCAGAGTACATAAAAAATGTATGGAAATCTGTGCACATATATATTCGTTATTATAAAAAATTAGACAAGGTTTCATATTGAAAAAAAGTTAATTTTATAATGAATACCCTGGTGTTGTTCAAGGCATCCATAATTGTTTTTATTTGTTTCTTTTTTCTTGAGTAAATCTATCCCACTTCCCGACTGCGTAAATCTTAAGCACTTTAAAAGTTACATGCTTTAGCTAAAAAAATATATAGTGCTAGCAGTGTTGAGCCAGAAATTATCTGGCATTTCTTCAGCAAATCGATTTATTGCCTTCCAGCCGGTGCAGCACTATATCAAACAATTCAATATTTGCAATTCTTCGATTGTCTGTCCAGCAGTTCATTAGATATGTGACTATAGTCTTATACTTTCCTTGCTGCTATTGCTACCCAGTCTCCTCCTTCCCTGTAGGGCTCTCCAGTCAGGTTATTCCATGCCTGTTTTGTGGATACATCAAAGATGAAAATTCCACTGTCTTTAAGTGATCTGTGGATAAGGCTCAGGAGATAATCCCTCCTTTCATCAGAAAAAGTACAGATTTCTCCATAGACCTGAAGTACAGCATCAAAAATTCCTTCATACTCTATATCGAAAAAGTCTGCACAAATATATTCAATATCCAGCCCTTCTTTTTCAGCCTGAATCCCGGCATAATCTATAGACTTTTGGGATAAATCGATACCAGTTACCTTAATACCTTCAACGCATAATCTACTACTGTACAGGCCCGGCCCGCAGCCAAGGTCAAGAATTCGGTCTCCTGTTTTCAGTAAGCCTGAAGCTATAAGATGATGAACTGTTTTTTCGACCTCGGTGCTTCTCCGGCTTGCACCGTCATGGGTCTGCTCAGGGTGGGCTTCAAGCATGCTTTTTGATATATGAGGATCGTCCCAGAAGCGGGGTTCACCAGGCTCAAAAAGTGGAGGTTTTGATATTTGAGAAAAAATATACGGAAAATTGCTGGACATTAAGATATTTATTTAAGGTTTTTACATATAAAAATAATAAAGTTTCAGAATTCTCATTCTTATAAATATTAGCAGGATCAGGTTAAAATAAGAGAACGGAGTTTGAAATAAGATTTCCCGAAAAAATATAATTAAATTTTACCGCTCATCAGGGGAGGTTGAGTGTGTATTAATCCTCACTTACTAAAGTTACTCTAAACCAATTACATGGGACCGATACTATGGCAAATAATTTTAAAGAAAATAGAGGCGGACAGAAAGATAAAACCGGCAAAACGGATAAAGCAGGCAAGACCGACAGAACAGAAAAAACGGGTAAAACAGCCTATGAACGTTTGAGTGCAGCTCTCAAACCATATGAAAAAGCCCTCGAAAATAACCCTGATGCTGCTGCTGCCTGGGCAGGAAAAGCCTCAGTGTATCTAAAGCACAGGATGTATAAGGATTCCCTCAAAGCCTTTGAAAAAGCACTTGAGCTAGAACCTGAAAACCCTGCATACCTTTATGAAAAAGGCTTCGTACTTTTGCAGCTAAAGAGGGATGAAGCTGCCCTGAAAGTTTTTGACAGGCTTCTTGAAATAAAACCCAGCAGCGACAAAGCCTGGAATCTTAAAACATCAGTTCTCTGCAGGCTCGGTCAGCAGGAAAAAGCTCTTGCAAGCGCGGAAAAAGCCCTTGCTTCCAATTCCAGACTTGCAGGCGCCTGGCATGCAAAAGGTTATGTCCTTGCTGACCTCGGCAGATATGAAGAAGCAATACAGGCTTATGACGCTGCCCTTAAAATAAACCCTAAAATGGCAAGAGCCTGGGAAGGTAAAGCCTTTGCTCTCTACAGCCTGGACAGGCCGGTTGAAGCCACAATAGCCTACGATTCTGCTCTCAAAATAAACCCTGACAATGCAAAGACATGGGTCGGAAAAGCAATGGTCCATCTCAAGCTCGGCAAATACAAAAAAGCACTTGAGCCCTGCAATAAAGCTATTTCAATAAAGCCGGATTCTGCCGATGCCTGGTACTGTAAAGGTCTTGCTCTTTCTGGGCTGGATAAGGATGAAGAAGCACTTGGAGCCCTTGAAAGAGCTCTCCGGATCAATCCGGAACACGCTGATGCCCGTAAAGCAAAAAATTCAGTAAGTTCCAAGCTCGGAATCGACATCGATGAAGAAGAAGAAAAGGAAGAGGAAAAGCCAGCAAGAAGGAGCGTCTGGACAAGGAAAGAGCCAACAGGGGATATAATAAAGAGGACCAGAGAACAGGGAAGAGAGCAGAGAAGAGAGGAGAGGC
>Ga0208695_1003602_pt1 | contig 10330 bp, 3 predicted proteins | sample AD_UKC111_MetaG_FD_184449 | JGI IMG/M metagenome (GOLD analysis project Ga0208695, IMG submission 184449) | Active sludge microbial communities of municipal wastewater-treating anaerobic digesters from Hong Kong - AD_UKC111_MetaG (SPAdes)... | ecosystem: Engineered > Bioreactor > Anaerobic >... | reverse complement strand
AAAGTTCACCCACGATGACTACACCTTTATTTGTGCATTTGCGCGTGCACTCTGAATTTTCTATTTCTGATGGCTTAACGCGCATTGAGGAATTAATCCGTATTGCCAAGGCCGATGGGCAGGGGGCAATTGCGTTGACGGATGCCCATAATTTGTTTGGCTTGATTAAGTTTTACACAGGAGCCCGCAGCGCGGGTATCAAACCTATTGCCGGGGTAGATGTAGCTATTAGCAACCCTAAAGATCGGGAGATGCCTTATCGTTTGTTGTTGCTGGTTCGGGATCGCGTGGGCTATGGCCAACTGTGCGAACTTCTGACGCGCGGTTTTCTTGAAAATCAGTACCGTGGTCGACCTGAATTGCGTAGCGAGTGGTTGACTCCTGAATCTACCAGCGGCTTGTTTGTTTTGTCTGGCGCCATGGCTGGGGAGGTGGGGGTGGCCCTGACGGCGGGAGGCGATGGTGTTGCCCAGGCTAGTGCCCTGGCTGAAAAATTTAAGGGCCGGTTTTTTATTGAACTGCAGCGCTGCGGCACCGAAGAGTCGGAGTTTTATACCCAGAAAGCTGCGCAGCTGGCGGCCAGGCTGGGATTACCCGTTGTGGCTACGCATCCTGTGCAGTTTGCTGCTGCAGAAGACTTCCGCGCCCATGAAGTGCGAGTGTGCATTAGCGAAGGTGAGATTTTAGGCAATCCCCGGCGGGTTCAACGTTATACAGCCGAGCAATATCTAAAAACACAGGCGCAAATGCAGACCTTATTTGCCGATATTCCTTCGGCCTTGGCCAATAGCGTTGCTATAGCCAAAGCTTGCAACCTGAGTCTGGAGCTAGGTAAACCCAAGTTGCCGCGATTTCCCACCCCAGAGGGCATGACACTGGAAGACTATCTTTTGCAGTTGTCCCGAGAGGGCTTAGAGCGGCGTTTACTGCAGCTTTATCCTGATGCTAATTTGCGTGAAAGCCAGCGCGCGCAGTACGAAGCAAGGCTACAGACTGAATGTGAAACGATTATCAAAATGGGGTTTCCTGGTTATTTTTTGATTGTGCAGGATTTTATTAACTGGGGAAAGGCTAACGGGGTACCGGTAGGGCCGGGGAGGGGGTCTGGAGCAGGCTCTCTGGTGGCCTATTGTTTAGGGATTACGGATATTGACCCTTTACCGTATGACTTGCTGTTTGAGCGATTTTTAAATCCTGAGCGCATCTCTATGCCAGATTTTGATATTGATTTTTGTCAGGATAATCGGGATAAGGTGATTGATTACGTTAAACGAAAATACGGCAAGCAAAGTGTCAGTCAGATTGTGACCTTTGGTACCTTGGGGGCTAAAGCAGTGATTCGCGATGTAGGCCGGGTGCTGGATATGCCTTACAAGTATTGTGATGGTTTATCTAAGCTGATCCCCCACGTGCCCACAGACCCTTGGGACCTGCAGCGTGCCCTGCAGGAGGAGCCTAATTTTAAGGAACGGGTTGAATCGGAGGAAGAAGCTAAGGAAATTATTGAACTTGCTTTGCCTTTAGAGGGCATTACCCGCAACGTGGGAATGCATGCCGGCGGGGTATTGATTGCCCCTGGAAAGCTCACTGATTTTTGTCCACTTTATTGCGCAGAGGGTTCTGAAGATAATGCAGTTTCCCAATACGATAAGGACGATGTTGAAGCCATCGGTCTGGTGAAGTTTGATTTTCTGGGCTTACGCAATTTAACTATTCTGGATTTAGCAGTGCAGTATGTACGCCGGTTTAATCCGGACCGTGCTCATTTTTCCCTGGAAGAGATTGCTTCTTTTAATGATAAAAAAACCTATCAGCTCCTTTCTGAGGGTAACACTACTGCCGTGTTTCAAATGGAAAGCCGGGGTGCGCGGGATTTATGCAAACGGCTCAAACCCACCGTGTTTGAAGACATTATTGCAATGATGGCTTTAAACCGCCCCGGACCTTTAGGTTCAGGTATGGTGGATGATTTTATTGTGCGCAGCAAGGAGCAGCGTCAAACGGGAAAGGCGAATCCCAGCTGGTATTTTCACCCTGATCTGGAGCCTGTACTTCGTTCTACTTATGGTGTCATGGTGTATCAGGAACAGGTGATGCTTGTAGCGCAAATTTTGGCCGGATATTCTTTAGGGAGTGCAGATTTGCTCAGGCGCGCCATGGGTAAAAAGAAAAAAGAAGAAATGGATGCCCAGCGCGAGAAATTTACAAAGGGTGCTATTGGCCGAGGGGTAGAGGCGCAGTTAGCGACCCAGTTATTTGATTTAATGGCAAAGTTTGCCGATTATGGTTTTAACAAGAGCCATTCGGCGGCTTATGCAGTTTTAGGGTATCAAACGGCTTGGCTTAAATGTCATTACCCGGCTGAATACATGTCGGCTACCTTATCTTCTGATATGGATGCGACAGATAAAGTGCAGGTTTTTTATGCAGACACTTTGGCTCAAAAGGTGCGCGTGCTTGCGCCGGACATCAACGCGTCTGAATATCGCTTTGTACCGGTCCCCGATGAGCATTGCGCCCAGAACAAGCCTACCAGAACTATCCGCTATGGCTTGGGGGCCATCAAAGGCACGGGACAGTCGGCAGTAGAAGCTATTGTGGCTGAGCGCGAGGCCCGTGGACCTTTCAAAGACTTGTTTGATTTTTGCCGTCGGGTGGATAAACGCTTGGTTAATCGTCGGGCCATTGAAGCCTTGATTCGGGCAGGGGCTTTTGATGGCTTAAACGATCACCGGGCTCAATTACTGGCTAGTGTGGAGGCTGCCTTGGCCGCAGCGGACGCTGCTGCTGCCCATACTGCACAAAATTCATTGTTTGATGAGGCAGAACAGGGGATTCAGGACATTGCTCTGGTAGATGTTCCACGCTTTGATGAGCGTAAGCAACTGGCTGAGGAAAAAACCGCACTGGGCTATTATTTTTCCGGGCATTTATTTGATGCTTACAAGGCTGAGGTTTCTAAAATTGTTCCTAAACGGCTGGCTCAGATTCAAAGTCAAAACGCCCGCGGACCGCAAACGTTTGCCGGTATGGTCATGTCCATCCGTACTCAAATTGGCAAGCGAGGGAAAATGGCTTTTATTCAGCTTGAGGATGGGCAAGACGACGCTGACCGTGTTGAGGTGGCAGTATTTGCGGAAGTCTATGAACAGGCCCGTTCCTGGTTAAAAGAAGACGAATTGGTCGTGGTGATAGGGACTGTCAAGCATGATAGTTATAACGACCGGATCAGCATTGTGGCGGATCAGCTGCTCTCCCTGGATCAGATGCGCACGCGTTACTGCAAAAAAGTGCAGCTACAGTACACGGCCGGCCTTATTCCTTCTGCACAACTCAAGGCGCTGCTGACCCCGCATTGCAGCCCGCAAGGTGTGCCCGTTGAATTAAAACTTAGTACGCAGCAGGCTTGCTGCCAGATTATGCTGGGAGAACAATACCGTGTTCTACCGCATGGCGCTTTAACAGAAACGATTGCACAAACAGCTTTTCCTATTCGTCTAGAACTAGTTTATGGTTAAGGCCTCCAATCCTACAATTGGAACCAGGTTTTTAAAAAAGATATTGTTTTATTGCATGCGTAAAGGATAGAAATTTGGATGGCTAGTATGAGTGGTGTGGTGAATCAGTCTGACTCTCGCCTTATTGAGTTAATTGCCGCACAAATAGGGGAAGGCGCACAAGAAATGGCCTGTAAACAAGGGCCGGATTTTCTGCGGCAGCGTCCTATCGCACAAGAATTAACGCATGCAGGGCAAAGAGCCTTTTGGGGAGCTGCGGTGGCATCAGACGCTAATTTATTGGCGCAGGGTCAACTGGCGGTGGTGGAAGAATATGCACCGCGTTTGGCGCAGGCAGTGTTAGATGCAGTTATGAAAAAACATTTCCCCGTCGTACTGGGGGGCGATCATTCCTGCGCGATCGGGACTTGGAGCGGGATTGCAAAAGCCTATCAAGCAAAAGGTGAGCTTGGACTCATCTGGATTGATGCCCATCTGGATAGTCATAGTCCCGATACCTCCCATTCAGGAGCACCGCACGGCATGCCCTTGGCGGTATTATTGGGGCATGGGCCTTCTGCTTTGACGGATTTGTACCACTGGCGCGGCAAGTTTAAGCCTGAAAATGTAGTAGTAATGGGTGTACGCAGTTACGAACCTGCCGAGGGCGAGCTGCTGAAAAAGCTGGGAGTACAGACCATCTCTATTGAACAAGTGCAAGAGCAGGGTTTTGCAAATTGTTTAAAAGAAATGATTGGTAAGGTCAGTAGCCATACGGCTGGATATGGCATTACTTTTGACCTGGACGCTTTGGATCCTAAAGATGCCCCGGGTGTAGGTTCTCCGGTCCATAACGGGATGAGGCTTGCTGATACGCTGGAAGGCTTACGCCTGGCGGCACAAGATCCTCGTCTGGTAGGCTTTGAGCTGGTGGAATATAACCCTTTGCTTGATGACGCTGCGTGCACAACAGCTGCTACTTGTGAAGCCCTCTTAAAAGCAGTACTTCATTCACGCTAAAAATATTCGCGTGAATGAACAAAGAAATTCAACAGCAACAATACAGACGCAAGAGCAAAAATGGTAAAGCTTTTCTCTAGAGCCTGGTTGCCGGAGTAAAAATAGGAAACAGGCCCTAGGCTAGCCTTAGCTTTAGAGAAATCTTCTAAATTGAGTTCTCAGGCGAATCGCTTGGTAGCGCAGCGCTCGCTGCGCTTGCATACCGGGAGTACAGTACACGCGCTTGCTGTATTTTCTACGCCGCACTTCTTTCCGATAGCTCTACTCTAAAAATTTCCTCTTAAAGCATCTCAATCGCAGTCGCTACCGCTTCTCCGCCGCCAATGCAAAGAGAGGCAAGCCCTCTTTTTCCGCCAGTCTTTTTCAAAGCGCCCAGCAGGGTCACTAAAATGCGGGCTCCCGAAGCGCCGATGGGGTGCCCCAAGGCACAAGCTCCTCCATGGATATTGACTTTTTCGGGGGATAGCTGATGTTCTTTCATTGCGGCCATTGTCACCGAGGCAAAAGCCTCGTTAATTTCCCATAAGTCCACATCTGCAGCTTTCCAGCCAGCCTTGTCTAATGCCTTTTGAATGGCTCCTACCGGCGCAGTGGTGAACCACTCCGGCGCATGCGCGTGTGTGCTGTGGGAAACAATTTTTGCAATGGCTGTTAATCCTTTAGCTTTTGCAGTAGAAGCCCGCATCAGCACCAGTGCTGCTGCGCCGTCGCTGATAGAAGAAGCATTTGCAGCAGTGATAGTGCCATCTTTTTTAAAGACCGGTTTTAAGCTTGGAATTTTGTCTAACTTGGCTTTTAAGGGCTGCTCATCCTTATCAATAATGATCTCACCTGCCTTAGCCGCAATACTCACCGGTGCGATTTCCCATTTAAAACTACCATTGTTTGTCGCTTCAATAGCGCGCTGGGTCGATCGGATGGCAAAAGCATCCTGCTCTTCGCGGCTAAAGTTATATTTAGCAGAACAATTTTCCGCAAAATAGCCCATGGGGCGCCCTTTATCGTAAGCATCTTCCAGGCCATCGATGGCCATATGGTCATAAACACTGAACGCACCATAGCGATATCCCTTGCGAGAACCCATCATTAAATGGGGAGCATTGGTCATCGATTCCATGCCTCCTGCCAGCATAATGTCATAGGTTTGCGCCGTGAGCAGATCTGCGGCCAGCATTACCGCCTTTAATCCGGAACCGCACATTTTCGAAAGCGTCACTGCGCCTACTGACTGAGGTAAACCCGCCCCTAGCAAGGCTTGTCGGGCAGGGGCCTGACCCAAGCCCGCCATTAAGCAGTTCCCAAACAGCACCTCTCCTATTTCTTCACCTGCAATGCCAGCACGCTCTACAGCAGCTTTAATGGCTACCGACCCCAGCTGTACTGCAGAAAGCGCAGAAAAATCTCCCAACATCCCCCCAATAGGAGTGCGGGCGGCAGAAACAATCACAATAGGGTCAAACATGCAGATCTCCTCATTAAATGGGCCGAAAAACAAATTCGAAGTATTAGCCGTATTTTATTGCGTTTAAGAAGCTACTGGTTTGATTACAAAAATCTGAAACAGACTTTCTAAAAAACTACTGGAGAAACTCGCATCCCTCTTTTTTTGGGAAAGTTTTCAAGAAAAAAAAGCATACCCTAATATTTATGGGCATCTTCAAGCCATTATGGCTGGAAAGACTTTAAACATAAGGGTTAGGCAGAGAGGAATTTTTTCAAGATAAAGATCCGGTTCAAGCTACAGGCTTTATCCCAGCTTTTTCGTGGTGCTTGGGAGGGCAGCCCCAGGTACTTTTGGCCGGACTGCCCAGCCTGTAGTGATCGCTACAGCTGACAAAAGAGGCAAAAATAACCGTAAATGTACCGCTGACACCCAAGCAGCGCTGAAAGTGCACCTAAAGGGAAGCTGGGTTTATGCTGTCTACATTTGTGTGCGGGGCAAGCGGACAAGCGCAATCTTTCGCGGTTTCTTGCAGATTTTATGTTTCAACTCTTCACCGAAAAGTTTGGCAGCTTGAGAGCATAAACTCTCATCTTCAAGCGCAGCCCAGGGTAGTTAACGCAGCGCTCCCATGCTTTTAAGGAACAGAGGGGGTATGTTTTTTTCTGTGCCACCCACCCCACGGGCCAAAGACCCCCTGAAACCTAGCCTCTGCCCTTCCTTAGCCTGCTCCACCCCCCCACCTAAACCCTTTTCCTTCCCCTTTCAGTCTCTTTCCTATTTGTTCTTACTCTCCCGACTGAAAGTTTTTTCGATAAAGTTTGCTCACAATTTCGGTTTCTGCAACTAATATTCCTTGTGTTAAACCATCATTTGGAAAGAGGCACAAAATGAAAAATTTTCTTTATCAAATAAAAATTCAAGAAAGTTGATTTAAATATAACTTTATTAAAATAATTTTTAAAAATTTAAAAAGGAGTTTTTAATGAGAAATACAAATATAGCAGAATCATTTCTAAATAAGTTTAATTATGAAGAATATGCTAACCTAAAGGAAAATAGAGAACCTTTGGTCTTAAAAAAATATATTTCTCCTGAGGAAATCCGAGAGAATTTACCAAAAAACCAAGGTGGGATAGGATTTCTTTTTCATGCTACAGACTGGGAAACTCTCTCATTTTCATTCAAGAATGTCCCAAAAAAAACTCCAGAATTCGAACAAAAACTTTGGAATACACAACCCTTTATAGCATCTCCCATCTATCTGGAAAACCAAATAATAGGGGCAAATATTGCCTGCCCAGTGCCTTTAGAATTATGGTTAGGTAGCCCAACCGGAATTAAGCAATTTAGAAAAACTCAATTTTTCCCAGCCTTAGAGTTAGCAAAAAAAGCCGGGTTAACTATGATTGCTATGGGGGCCTCTACTCCTTATGCATGCAACTACGGAATGTTACCGAGAGACGCAAGTTTACCTCGTATTACTACTGGTCATGCTGCAACAGCAGCCATGTTAAAAGAGTGGGCTATTCATTGCTGCCAACATGTATCTCTACAATTTTCCGATGCAAGGATAGCTCTTTTTGGTGCCGCAGGAAGATTGGGTACTACAGTAGCAAAATATCTATCTTATAAAGAAACACCGAAAGAGTTAATTTTAATTGATTTACCTGATAAGATAAATTTACTAAAAACACAAGCCGAATATTTATTAGCATCAGAGTTGCAGGGAAAAATGAAAATTTCTATCCATACTTTTAACCCTGAGGTTCCTCTTCCAACCTTCGATGGTGCAATTCTAGTAAGTTGTACGAGCACCCCCTATCTTAAGACCGCTGATTTAAAGCGTGCAAAATTTTGGATTGATGACTCTCACCCTAGAGCAGCTAGCTTACAGGCTGAAATCGAATCTAGAGGGCATACACTTTACATTGAATGTTTTGCTCGAGGTCCTATAGGTCTGAATACTGATTATCCCTTTAGACTTCCAAGTAAACAGGATTGCTATACCTGTTTTGCAGAAGGATATTCTGCATGGAAAGAAGGTATTAGCGAGGATTTTGTTACTGGGAGTCCTCCTGTGTGGACAATAGCCTACACTCATAGTTTATTAAAAAAATATAATTTTAACGTAGGGCCTTTTTTTGGTAAAAATGGGGTTCCATTAAATTCAAAATTTTCTCTTTTAAACAAAAATGATTTTTTGAAAGAAGAAGTAGAAATAGTTTAAGAATTTCAAAAATGACTATTTACTCTTACTGAAAATGAAATTCAAAACAAGTGAAGAACTAGAGCAAAGCCGCTTTGCTATTCAATGGGGTGGGATTTTAGGTTTTATCGCTCACCCTATTTATTATTTTGTATGGACTTATGTACTTCCACAACCATACGATAATCTTTTTCTGCGATTGAGTGCTGCAGCTTTCTGTATACCCTTAATTTTCCAAAAATATTGGAATAAATATTTTGAACGATATCTTCTTTTGTACTGGCATTTTTGTTTGGTATACGTATTACCCTTTGTATGTACATTTCTTACTATAAAAAATTCCTTTTCTACAATGTGGATGATGACAGAAGTAATGATGATTTTCATTCTAGCGCTATGTAATAAAAGTCCATTATTACTTATGTTTGAAATTATTATGGGGGCTTTAGCTGCTTTTTTGCTGATCTTTTTTACGGGTTCTTCGATCGTTTTATCTAAAACAGATGAGGCAAACCTAGCTCTCCTACCCATCGTAATACTTTGTAGTATGGTTTTTAGTCATGTTATTCAAAAAGGACGTGTGATCGTTGAGAAAAATAAAGCTTTGCAAGCTCTAGCCGGCTCCATCGCCCACGAGATGCGCAATCCTTTAGGGCAAATCAAATACAGCCTAGACAGCATCGAACATGCTCTGCCGTCCCCCCGCAGTCGGGGGGACCCTCCCCCTCTCTCCCCTCCCCAGCTCAACACCCTGTATCGGCATTTAGCCCAAGGCCAGCTCGCCATCAAACGGGGTCTACAAGTCATCGCCATGACCCTGGATGAAGTCAGCGCCAAACCCATCGACCCCGCCCAATTCCGCTATCTGTCCGCTGCCAAAACCACCCTCAAAGCCGTCGAAGAATACGGCTATGAAACCGAAGGCGAGCGCCACAAAGTCCAGCTACACGTTATAGAAGACTTCTATTTCAAAGGCAATGAAACCCTATATATCTTTGTCCTCTTCAACCTCATCAAAAACGCCCTTTATTATTTCAAGCTCCATCCCCAAGCCCGCTTAAGCCTCACCGTAGGGCCGGGCTGCGTCGTCAACGTCAAAGACACCGGTCCCGGCATCCCTGCCGACACCCTCGCCCAATTATTTCAAGCCTTCAGCACCGCCGGCAAAGCCGAAGGCACCGGTCTGGGCCTTGCCTATTGTCAGCGCGCCATGCGTGCCTTTGGCGGAGACATTCGCTGTGCCTCCGTACTCGGTGCCTATACCGAATTTAGCCTACAGTTTGCCCCCGTTTCCGCCGCTGAGATACAAGCCTATGAAACCACTCAGCTCCAACAAGCCAAAGCCCAGCTCCAAGGCAAGCGCCTCTTACTCGTCGAAGACCAACCCCTGCTGCGGCAATCCACCCGGGCACTACTGCAAGCCCTAGCCCTGGACATTGATGAAGCCGAAAACGGAGAGCAAGCCTTAGCCAAGCTACAGCAACACCCTTATGACCTCATCCTCCTGGATCTAAACATGCCCGTGCTGGATGGCTATGCCACCGCCGAGAGCCTGCGGGCCGGAGCCGTCCCCTCTCAACAAAACATTCCCATCGTCGCCTACACCAGTGAATCGGCCTATATGGCCCAGGTCAAAACCCAAAAGGTCGGGATGAATGGCTTTGTCAGTAAACCGGCTAGTAGCCTGGAGTTAAGCGAAGCGCTGCTGCAAGCCTTGGAAAGCGCCCCCGCGGCGGCTGCCGCCGCCTCCCCGGCCCAGTGGGCCGGTAAAACGGTGATCGTGGCCGATGATGAAGCGCAAAACCGCAAAATGCTAGCGGCCTATCTGGAGCGCTGGGGCTTGCGGGTGCTAGAGGCCGAGCATGGCATGGGGGTGCTGGAGCTGCTGGAAGCAGGAGCGGCGGTGGAGGCGATTTTGATGGACATGCAGATGCCGGGCATGGATGGACTGCAAACGGCCCGGGCCATTCGCCAAGATAATATAGGGCGTTTGATTCCGATCGTGGCGCTGACGGCTAATTTTAGTGAACAGCACCAGCAACAGGCGCGGCAGGCCGGGATGAATGGGTTTGTCTCTAAACCGGTGGACTGGGAGGCTTTGCGGCAGACCTTACAGGCGCTCTGGCAGGCTAAGCCTGCCGACCCGCCTGCCGCAGCGCAAGC
>Ga0208695_1003600_pt1 | contig 10335 bp, 8 predicted proteins | sample AD_UKC111_MetaG_FD_184449 | JGI IMG/M metagenome (GOLD analysis project Ga0208695, IMG submission 184449) | Active sludge microbial communities of municipal wastewater-treating anaerobic digesters from Hong Kong - AD_UKC111_MetaG (SPAdes)... | ecosystem: Engineered > Bioreactor > Anaerobic >... | reverse complement strand
CGCGCCCGTCAGCCCGGCGTGGTGTTCATGCGCCAGATAACGGGCCAGCTGGGCGTGAACGGCGGCCGTCTCGGCGCTGGCCTGCACCTGCGGCAGCTTCTCTGCCGGGTCGAGCCGTCCATCCGCGTAACAGCCGTAGACGCCTTCCAACTGCTCGCGCGCCTCGCGGGTCAACAACGCCCGCGCCTCCAGCGCCAGATCGTGTATGAGTTTACGTTGCAGGTCAGAAAGTATCGTAGACACTTATGCTCCCTTGAATTGCATATTGCATATTTCATAATGACTGCTTATGCAATATGCAATATGCAATATGCAATTTAGATATACACCTTCGTATGGTAGCTCCCCCGCCCCTCATTTTCCGCCACGCCCATGAAGCGCAGGTTGCCGCTGCCTTCGGAGGTGGCGGGCATAAAGAGCACGCACGGCACGCGCGTCCGGCCCTTCATCTCATCCAGCAGTTTGGAGACGCGGTAGATGTTCGGCGCCAGCGCGCCGGCGCGCGTGATGAAGACCAGATGCCGGGCCGCATCGAGGGTTTCCAGTCGCGCCGCGAGCAAGTCCGGCAGCGGCGACCAGATGGCATCGGAGAGATAATCCTGCACCTGGCGTTGGGCGGTCTCGAAGTCGCTCGCGCACTCCAGTGCAGCGACGGCTTCCAGGCCCTCACTTTGGTCCACCGCCTGCCACAGCAGCTCCGCAAGCGAGAGCACCACAATCTCCCGGCCAAGATCGCGCTCCAGGCGCGTCTTGAGCAGCGCCATCTCGCGCCGCATCGCCCACTCCTCTTCCGGCAGATAGCCGAAAACCGCGAAGGGCAGATCGCTGTAAGAATAGTGCCGCATCGGGACGGCTTTCAGGTCGGCTTCCAGGGTGCTAAGACGCTCTTTCAAGGAGGACATGGACATACTCCTTCATCGTATCGGCAGGAAATTCCAGCCGCACGACTGAGCCGGCGGCGTAATAAGCCAGCAAGTGCTCCTGATGCGCTTCCAGGAAGAAGTGTTCGACGCCCTCGACCGGCAGGAAGAAGAGCCGCCAGGCATCGCTGTGGAGCACGAGATTCCCGGCCTGTTCGCGTTTTTGGAGCCATAGCGCGATCAACGCGAAAGCCGGATTGGGCAGGTAGACAGGCGCCAGGCGCTTGTGCGCCTTACCCTCGAGCACGCCGAAATCGCGCAACGTCGCCAACGCATTTCTAGCAACCTGCAACATCGTAGTCTCGCCCCAGGTTGTGGTGGTTTTGCCCTCGGCGACCCAGGTGCGCAGCTGTCGTAGGATCAACTCCGGCGACACATCGGTGTAGCCGCTGACGCTGCGCTGGTACAGGACTTCGATGACCAGATCGCGCAACGTGCGGTCATTCTGCGCCGAGAAGAAATAGAGCAGTGGATCGAGCCATTGCGCCGGCGCGGGGCCCTGCGCCAGCGTCACCAGCGCCTCGCCCACCTCCGGATCATCGAAATAGCGTTGCCGGAAGATCGTCAACACATCGGTCAAGCGCGCCCGCGAGGATTTGCCAAGCAGGTTCTCGCGCCGCACTCGTTCCAGGTTGGCTTCGACGGTATCGGCCAGCCGCCACTCAGTCAGCAGCAGCTTCGTATCCGCGATCAAAGCGCTGGCTTTGATGATACGGGTCGTGTACAGGGGGCGAGAATCCGTTTCCAATACTCATTGCTCCTTGTCAGCCGGGGTAGCAAAACGGGAAAAGTGGCTGGCCTGGGGCGCCCTGCAGATAAGCCCAGGCCAACGTCTGCGCACGATGCAACAGCGGCTCCACTCCCGGCGGCGCGGGCGGGAGTTCGATGTGCAAGGCATGACCCGCGCGTTCCATGATCACCCGGTAGGGGCGCGGCTTTCCGGTTAGCGCCAGTAAGGCAGCGCGCAGCGCCTCCATTGAAGGGATGGGCGCCGTGGGCAGGTCTACGTTCAGGGGGGATATGTCACGCAGTGCCAGCGCATCACGGTTATCAGGATCCAGACGGTAGAGGTGCAACGCCCTGGCATCGCAGGCCGCCTGATGCCGATGCCACGCCGCGCGCAAGGCCAGGGTGCGGGCCGCCAGCGGCGGCGACACCGGGAATAGCCGGTCAAACACATAGGTTGCCGGGTCCGTAAACGAGTGGTCCTCCCACCAGGCCAGGCTATCCACGCCACCGGCGCGGGCGATCAGCAGGCGCAAAGCGAGAATGCTCCGCTGGGTTTCCAGCGGCGGCAGGTCATGGCCTGAAGGAATATGTTCTGGCATCTCGGCCTTTCGCAATGACTCAAAAAAAATCCCGCCGGTGCGCTTGACACCGACGGGGTTGGGGGGTACACTGCTCCCATCAGGGCGGTGTCGGCGCCTTGATGGCTTTCCCTCTGGGAAAGCCAGCCCCGCAATCTCGCAGTTGCGGGGCTTTTTTATGGCCTGACCACGCCTTCAGTTTAGCACAAATTAAGGAATTGGGCAAAGCGGGGAGCGCTGAGCCGCTCACGGCGGTCATGGTCCCACCGGATTTTCGCCGGTCGGGCGATGCCTGGAGCGCACGGAAGTCGTTTGAGGTGGCTTCATGGAGCTGGCGGCAAGCCTGACGCTTGGGCCCTCCGCCACGGTTGCTGCACTTCCGGGGGCAGCTGCTCCTCCTGGGCTTCTAGCGCCCTCAGCCAGACTTCCAGCAGCTCCGGCGCCGCGCGCGCCAGCATGAACGCCCTCAGCTGATGCCAGAGCTGCACCCCCGCTTCGTACCAGCCCAGTTGCAGAGCGCAGGTAAACGCCAGTTGCAGGTTGGGCCACTGGCGTTCCAGAGCGGCCACCGTAAGGTCGGGGTGCTGGAGCAGCGCGAGATAGGCCGCCACATAGCGCTGTTGCGTGGCTTCAAAGGTCTGCTGCTCGCGCAGGAGTAACCGCGCGTAATCATGCACGAGCGTGTGCAGGCGGTATTCCACAAAGGCGGTCGCGGTCGAGACCAGTTCCAGTAATCCCACATCGTAGAGCCAGCCGAGAGCCTGTTCGGCGCGGGCGGCGCGTACCGGCCCGTCGTCATCAGGCGCTTCCGCCTCCCAGAAGGCAGCGAGGGCGAGGCCGGAAAAGGCATGTCCAGAGCCAAAGACGCCCAGCTGGGCGAAGCGCCGTTGCAAGTGCGCTGGCAAGGCGGCATAGCTCACCTGCAGCGCCAGGCGCAGGCTGGTCTCGGCAGTAGGCGTCGGCCCCAAGGCCAGGGTGACGAGGCGGGTGCGCTCGTGGCTGACGTCGCGGAGCACCGGCGCCCAGCCGCGCAAGCGGATCAGGCTGCCCAGCAAGCGCACAGCGAGGGGGAGATATTCGACCTCGGCGAGCAAGGTGTCCCCTGCCGCTGGGGGTTCCTGCTGCAACTGTTCGGCTCCCACCAGGCGCTCCAGCAAAGCGCGCGCCTCAACGGGTGGCATGGTCGAGACCTGGAGCAAGTCGCCGGTGGGGAAGTAAGTGCTGAGAGTGCGGTCGCGGGTGGTGAGAAGCCAGGTGAGGTGGTGTTCCTGCAGCAGGAGGGGCTCCAGGCTCGCAAAGTCCCAGATGTCATCCACGATAACCAGATAGCGCTTGCCCGGTTGGGCCACCGCCTGCCGGAATTGTTCGCGCCATGCTGGCGGTTGATCGCCGTTGACCGGGCAGCCCAGGAGGCGACACCAGGTGCAGAGCCAGGCATACGGATCTCCTTGCGGCCCCAGTTGGGCCCAGAGCACACCGCTCCAGTATTGTTGCTGGATGGTTGGATCCAGGGCCAGGGCTTGAGCGAGGACGCTTTTGCCCGTCCCCGCAGGCCCCCACAAAACCAGGGGGGGAGGGGCGGGACGTGAGAGCCGGGCGTGCAGGCCGGCCAGTTCACCTTGCCGCGGGATATACCAATCGGGAAGGCGCAGCCCTTGTCGCCGCGGATCCAGGCGTTGACGTTCCCAGGACTGTAACCATGTCAGGAAGCGTAAGCGCAGCTGGTGGGGAGAGGGGCTGCGGGTTGAAGATTGCCGGGTGGAGGTCATGGGGGAGGGGCGTGCGAGGGGTTCATCATAGAAGCGGAGAGCCTGGAGTTGCGCTAAGGCCGCGGCGGGGGATAAGTCCAAATAATGCCCGAGGGCGGCAAACACCTGTCCGGGGTCGGTGAAGCCGCCGGCCTCCCAAGCCCAGGCGAGCAAAGTCCAGTAGAGTTGAGGGGGGGCGCTCCGGCGACCCTGAAAGATGTGATTAACCCACGAACGAACGTGTCCTAGGCGCGCGGCGATCTCGGCCTGGCCCAGGCCGCAGTAGGCGGCGAGGTCAGCCAGCCAGATGCCGACCTGAGGGGAAGAAGCTGGCATGGGGGATGCTCCTGGAAGTAGAAATGTCAACGTGAGTTGGTCAGACGTTAACCGTGGGGGGGCGCTGTCAACGCGGAGTATTCTACAATGCAGGGGCAACGTGTGGAACTGTGTGCACCAGTTGGGAAACGCCGTTGCGCCTGCCGGCAGGCCCACACTGAGGGTGAGGAGGTTGGTGGTGACATCGAAAGCCGCGAATCAGAGTGATGCCGAGCGCAAGAAAGCCTTTCTGAAATTGCTGTTGGAGCTGCTCAGGAAGCGAATACGCCGCAGCGGCAAGTGAGCGGGGCGGGTCAGAGGGCTGGCCAACCTCTGACCCGCGTCAGGAGTTGGCACAGGCGCCGCTGTTAGTATAATCACAGGAAATTCCAGTGAGGAGCGGAGGTGGATGGCGATGGCAATGGGGATGTTGCGCCCACTGATACTGTGGGCCATGACGGACCGAAGTGGTGGCGGACGGCAGGCGCTGCGGGTAGCGCTGTATGCGCGGGTGTCAACTGAGGCGCAGGCGGAGGAAGGCAAATCCATTCCGGCGCAACTGAATGAGATGCGGGAGTACGCTGGCTCGCGGGGGTGGCAGATAGTGGCGGAATTCATTGATCCTGGGCTGACGGGATCGGACATGGAGCGGCCGGGTTTGCAGGCGCTGTTGGCGACCGTCGAGCAGCGGCAATGCGATGTAGTGCTGGTGCACGAGTTATCGCGGTTGTCGCGACGGCTGTATGACACCTTTGAACTGTTTGAGACCTTTGGTCGGCACGAAGTGGGGTTTGCCTCCGTGAAGGATAATGACTTTGACTTTTCATCGCCCAATGGTCGGCTATTCCTCACGCTGGTGGCGGCGCTCAATCAATATTACGTAGATTTGCTGAAAATGCACACGGCGAAGAGCAAACGCCAGCGTGCGCATGATGGGCTGTACAATGCTTCGACTGCTCCCTACGGGTACCAGCACGTGGGGGATCAGAACACGCCGCCGGTGATAGTGCCGGAAGAGGCGGCGCTGGTACGCCAGTTGTTTGAGCGGTACGCGACGGGGAAATACTCCTATCAAGAACTGGCGGATTGGCTGACGGATAACGGCTATCGGACCCATGCGGGGAACAACTTTTCCAAAGATACGCTGGCGGATATGTTACGCAATCCGTTCTACAAAGGTTACGTGTGGTATCGCCAGGGCAAGCGGGGGCAGGACATAGGGGAGTTGTTTCCAGGGAAGCATGAAGCGATCGTGAGTGACGAGGTCTGGGAGCTGTGTCGTCAGATTCGGGAACAACGGCGGGCGGCGCCGCGGACGTATCAACTCAAATACCGGACCTATCTGTTGAACGGCATCGTGACCTGTGATATATGTGGGCGGTCTCTGCGGGCGCAGGGCACGCGGGCGGGAGCGTATTATCGTGAAGCTTCCAGGTTACGCGGCTTTACCGATTGTCCGGCGGCGGGGCGGGGGGCGCGGATGGATCTGGTGGATGCACAGATAGACGTGTTGTTTCGGCATCTGGAGTTACCGGCGGACTGGCAGCACGAACTACGCCAGACCCTGGAGGGGGAAGAAGAGAACCAGGTGTTGGAGAACCGGCAGGGGCGGCTGGTAGCGGAGCGGCGGCGGCTGAAGCGGATGCGGATCAGGGGCGACTTTGATGAAGATGAAGACCTGTATGAGCGGGAACTGGCGCGGGTGCAGCGAGAACTGGCGGAGATGCCGGCGGCGACGGACTATGGCACTCTGGAAGATGCGGCGACCTTGCTCACCAACTTCAGCGCGATGTGGGATGAGGCCACCCTCACCGAACGCCGGGACCTGTTACGCACGGCGCTGCGGGAAGTCCAGGTAGACGTGGAGCAGAATTTGGTGACATTGTTGAAGCCCTATCCGGTGTTTTTGCCGTTATTCCGGCGGGTTCCCTTGCTGCAGGAGTTGAGTTTTGGCGTGTTTGCGCCGGTCTGGGAGCCGGAACTGGTGGCCGCAGAACTGTCTCAGTTGAACGTCGAGCCTGCGATACGGGTGATGCCCGATCCGGCGACGGCGCCCGATTGGCCGGTCGTGTTGCACGTGCCGCTGGAGTTGATGGGAGAGCGGATCACGCCGATTCTGAGCCGTTGGCTTAAAGCGCGCAGCCGGGGTGGGGAGGAGCGGGGGCGGATTGTGGAGTTGTGCCATCCCCGCGTACCGCCGTTGCGCAGCGATGTGCGCAAGTGGCCTGAGGCGCGCGTCCAGAGGGTGTCGACGTTGGAGGAGGTGGGGGATGAGGCGGCCTGGTTTTTGTGGACGCCGTTTGCATTTCAGACCGGCGAGGAGTTATTGCTCTTCATCGAGGCGGCGCGGCGGGTGGTAGGACGGGGCGGGGTATGGGCGTTTTGGAACACTTTTCCGGCAGCGATGACCACGCATTGGCTGTACCGATTCTTTCCGGAAGTGTCAGAGAGCGTGCAGTATTGGAATTGGGACGCCATGCGGCTGTTCAATACGTTGAGCATCAGCGGCTTCAGTCCGACACTGACGCGCCGGACATACTATCAGCCGCTCACCTTGGGGGCAGCGCTGGCGTTAGCGCGTCAGCGGGAGGCCAGTCCCCAGCTGCGCGGCCTGGCAGATGAGGTGTATCTGACGCGGCTAGCCGCGTTGGAGGCCGAAGCTCAGGCGCGGGGGGCAGAGACGTTGATCGGCTCGCAGTTCACGCTGGTGGAAGTGCTGGCGACGCGGGTGTAAGCGGCGGGGATGGGCATCTGACATAGGGACATTTACGAATTGGGGCGGCGCAAGTATTGACACTTACTATAACTGAGCTATAATAAATATAGAACTACATGCGGGTACCTTCACATAGTTTGAAACTTGACGTGGGAGCTCAATAGCAAAAAGCCATCCCTTATCACCCTCAGCAGGTCGGGATGGCTCTCTCAAGTAGCTTCTGCGCCAGTGGCTACAAGAACCCTGTTGCAGTAAATTACTTGGTACGGGAGCGACGGGCATAGGCACCATGTCGTGGTAAATCTACGACCACATACCCAGGTGCGTAAGGTGAGGTCCTCGGAGTTGTTGTCGCTGGCCCCACGTGCTCCCTACGCCTTAGTATAACATCGAAGCTCCAAGTTGACAAGAATGAAGGCTCAATGAGATAACTCATTGGGTCTTTTTTTATGCCAGACCCCTCCAGCCCAATGCGTTGTCGCATTGGGCTTTTTTGTTGTGAGGAAGCCATTTAACCCTGTTCAACCCTGAAGGAGGTAAGCAATGTTTGAGACGCCTGAACGTAAAGTACGCACCGCCAATCTGGACTTGTTCACCATCGCTGAGTGCGCGGCCATCCTCAATGTCAGTCGCAAGTTGGTGTCGGCATGGATTCACCATGGGGAACTGCCGGCGATCAAACTGGGATCGGGGCAGCGCCTGGTGCGGGTGCGCAAGACTGACCTGGAGGCGTTCATTGAGCGCAATCGCATAGCAGCTATAGCCGATGCCCATGATCCCGCTGACGCTTCCTATTGAGACGGCGACTACCTACTACGCGACGCTCCAGCGGTTTCAGGACGAGCTCGTCACCCGCTGGGGAGCCACGGAAGCCGTAGCGCGCCAGGCGTTGTACCTGATGCTGGTGCCTGGCCTGCCTCCTTACGGGTGGCGGCGTGTGGTGCTGGGGGAGCATGTTTCGGCCGTCAAGCGCCTGGCGCACCATGCCGGTCTGGAGGTCATTCTCGTCCAGGTCGGCGCGGAAGCCGGGCTCGCCTTGCCGCCGCAGACCGGCGCCATCCGTGAAGCCTGGCCGGGGCCGGTGCTGTTCTGATTTCCAAACATAGAGCCATAGAGCAAGGAGGTAGCGATGAAGCTGCAGCCCACTTCCAACGACCCGCGCCGGCTGTTCCTGGAACAGACCTGCAAAGCGTTGGTGAGCGCTCTGACCCAGGGTCTGGCCGGCGAAGCCGTTGCCTGCCAGTCCAGCTGCATCGCCGGGCCTCGGGCCGGGGTTGTCCTGTTGCAGGTGGGAGTGGCGGCCGCCAAAGTGCTGCGCCTGCTCTCCGGCGACAACGCCGCCATCGCCAGGCAATTCATCGCCTGGAATTTTCCCGGCGATCCGGCGGTGTTCATGAGCGGCAAACTGATCCGGATCGAAGCTCCCTGGCCCGACGCCCTCGCCCAAACCCAAATTCGCTACCGCGACGTCTCCCATCACCCGGTGGGGGACGGTCGCTGGGTCGCGGGTCTGAACGAGCGCGGCACGACCATCGTCCTGGGGTTTAGCGACAACGTTCCGCATCTCCTCATGGGGGGCACGACAGGGTCGGGTAAGACGGTGGCGTTGCGCAACGCGGCGGCCCAACTCTCGCATCAGGCAGGAGAGACGGCCCTGGTGGCTCTGGATGGCAAGTACGGCGCGGGCCTGGGCATTCTCAGCAACCTGCCGGGGATGGTCGGGCCCGTCGCCACCGACGTTCGACAGGCCACCAACGCCCTGGGTTGGGTTCACACCGAACTTCAGCGCCGCTATGGTCTCATCGCCGCGCAGGGCGAAGCGGCCATAGCCCATCTGCCGCGCATCGTCGTGCTGTTCGACGAATTCCAGGAGTTCATGGAGGATCCTCACGTGCGGGAGTTGACCCGTCGGCTTCTGGCTCAGGGACGCGCTGCGCGCATCCACGCCATCCTGGCCACCCAGCACCCCACCGTCGAAGCCTTTGGCGAGAACGGATCGCTCAAGCGCAACCTCGTGGGGCGGCTGGCCCTGCGGGTGACCGACCAGGATGCCAGCCGGGTGGTAGTGGGGGACTCCTTGCCCCGGGCGGACCGGCTGATGGGGCGGGGCGACGCCTATGCCATCATCCCCGGCCACATTCATCGCGTGCAACTGCTGTTGGTGGACGAAGCCGAACTGCAGTTGCTGCCCCGTGAGGAGCCGCGCCTGCGCGCCTGGCCGGAAGTGCGTCCAGCGGATTACGGCCAGGAGCCGACGGTGCATTGGGCCTACAACGGGTCTGAACTGGCGTGGGGCCTGATCGGGGCGGCGCAGACGCCGCCGTGGGGCCGCCAGCGGCTGCTGCAAGCCCTTGAGGCAGCGGGGTTGGAGCGGCCCGGCTCCGAGCGCGCCGACCGGCTGCTGGAATTGACCCGTGAGACCGCCGCCGTGCTGAGCGAGGCGCATTACCAGTTACTCAGCGCGGAGAGCCCTGTGGCGGACGAAATCAACCAGCAAGAGTTACTCCTGGGAATGGTAGCGGCGGCAAATGACTGGGGGCGTCAGCGTCTCAGGCAGGCTTTCGAAGGTGCGGGCCTGGCAGTCCCAGGTTCAGAGCGCGCCGACCGCATTGTTGATTTGGGCGAGGCCGCGCTGGCCAGCCTCACTCAAAGCGGATACCGGCTCGTTCCCCACACAGAGGAAGTGGAAGAGGGACCTTTCAGCCTGTCGGAGATCGCCCAGGCTGTGCTTGCCGCTGCACACGGGTGGGGCCGCGAGCGGCTGATCCAGGCGCTCGCGGCCAACGGCCTAAACCGACCGGGCGCTGAGCGCGCGATGCGCCTGCTGGCTTATGGGCGTCAACTGCGCGACAAACTCGTCGCATCGAATTGGGAATTAACGCCGGTCGGCGTCACAGAGGCAGCAGACGCATCTACCGGTCCTTAACCTGTCTGTCCGTGGCCTGCCCGCGGCCTGCCTGCTCCGCAGGCCCCCCCCACTGTCCCCAACAGAGCCATTTGGAGGCCCAAACGGGGGGGCTTAACTACCAGGCAGGCAGGCGGCAGGCAATAGGCGGCGGACAGCAGTCAAACCAGCAGTCAGTACAGAAAAGGAGCAACGTATGTCCAAAAACGGGCGTTCACCCTACCGGTCGTCGTCCGGCGCTGCATTTGAGGATAGCCGGTCGCGCCTCATTGCCTGGGGGGTCCTCGGCGGACTGTTCATCCTGGCCGTGTTCGTCGCGCTCCTGGTGTGGGCTGTTCACACCGTGGACGTGACGGTCCTGCGCTGGTGGGCCGCCGGGGCGACCCTCCTCGCGCTCCCCCTCTGGATTTTGGGCTATGTGCAG
>Ga0208695_1003599_pt1 | contig 10335 bp, 8 predicted proteins | sample AD_UKC111_MetaG_FD_184449 | JGI IMG/M metagenome (GOLD analysis project Ga0208695, IMG submission 184449) | Active sludge microbial communities of municipal wastewater-treating anaerobic digesters from Hong Kong - AD_UKC111_MetaG (SPAdes)... | ecosystem: Engineered > Bioreactor > Anaerobic >... | reverse complement strand
CTGAAAATTAGCAACAGCGTGAGTTTGATATTCAGAAGGCGACAAATCTATCATACGCATTAAGGTAACATGAACAGTGAAAGTACACTCAAAAACAGGGATGACAAATCATTAATGCGCTTATTCAGATTAGTGGACGAAGTATATTGATATCGCTTAACAACGAAGATCACAAAAGTGAAACCCTTACTTGGAATTATCTAAAATCGCTTTCTCTACTTCTTGCTCGCTGGCTAAACCCATAAAGCGCCAAACCTCTTTGCCTTGTTTGTATAGTATCAACAATGGAATACTGTTGATGTGCATTGCATCTGCTAATGCGGTGTTTTGGTCTACATCAATAGCTTTTAATTCCACTAATGCGCTGTGCCTTTTGGCTAATTTCTCTACTATAGGCTTTAACTTCTTACATGGTCCGCACCAAGTAGCGTTGAAATCCACCAACACCAATTTATCTTTGGTTACGGCTTTTAAATAATCATCCATAGATAAACCGCCACCACTGCTTGACGCACCGCTCTCAACAGGCTTTCCTGCACCAGTCCAAGCCAAAATCCCACCTTCCATATTGTATACTGTTTTGAAACCTTTAGACGCTAACAAATTGGCAGCGCCTGTGCTTCTTCCACCGGAAAGACAATACACAAAAACAGGTTTTGTTTTGTCTAACGATTCGATACGTTTTTCGAAATCATCTCCATTGTAATCAATGTTCATTGCGTTGCTCAAGTGGCGTTCACTGAATTCACCCGGTGTTCTCACATCTAACAAAATGGCATCTTTCGTGTCTGCCAATTTCTTCTCAAATTGCTCAACAGGAATTTTCTGATTGCCTTGTCCGTTCGAACAAGAAAAAAACGTAAGTGCCGACACCAATAAAATAAGAGATAAGCGCATCATGAATAACGGTTTAATGAATTAAAGTAATACTCGAACAAATCGAAAGTAGTGCATTTTTCTAAAATTTGCCGGAACAATTGTTACCGATCCGTTTACTGTTTCAATCGAGGATCCATAGCATCTGCCAATCCTTCTCCAATTAAATTGAAAATAGTAACTGTAATGAAAATGGCAAAACCAGGGAAAATGGCTAACCACCATGCCGAAACATCACTTCGCGAGGCAGATAATAAACTCCCCCATGTAACTTCTTCAGGAGCAACACCAATACCCAAAAACGAAAGACTCGATTCAGTAAGAATAGCTCCGGCAACACCAAAAGCAATAGTAATCAATACGGAAGTTAAAGAATTCGGAATAGCATGTTTGAATATTACTCTTGCTTCGCTTAACCCTAAAGCTTGTGCCGCTTCAATAAACTCTAAACTTCTAACCTTAAGAAGCTCTGCACGAACATATTTTGCTATACCTGTCCAGCCCAAGAAACCAATAACAATCATGGTTACAAAAATAGAAGGCTTACTCATAATGGCAGAAATAGAAAGTAACAACAAAAGCGTTGGTACAGATACCATTACTTCAATTAAACGCGATATAAGGATATCCATAGGAATGCTTACCTGTGTTCCGAGGAATGGAATTTTCTTTAATGGCATTACCAATACATTGGCAATAATCATGAAAACAAAAAACACAAATAAACTAATGAGCAACTGAATAAAGAATGAACCAACACTTGTAGAAAGCGCATCAGACAATACATAACTTCTTACCATAAAAGCATAGAAAACACCTAAAGCAAAAAATAAGAGATTCATGTAAATTCGAATACGGCTCATTTTCAATTTAGTATCGCCATAATAACCGGCTAACGATCCAAGCAATATGCCAATAACTACTGCGATAGACATAGATATAACGCCAACCATCATGGCAACACGCGTTCCCTGAATCATACCACTCATTACATCACGACCCAATTTATCGGTACCTAGAAAATGTTTAAATCGGAAAGAAGGAACATCTTGTTCATCAAATGGACCTTTAAAATTATCGTTTTTCAAATCTTGATATTGCGGTGAATAGGGAATCAGCGGCAACAAAGCCCAATCATAGTTTAATGAATGCCAATCCACGTTGGCTATATCTTTGGGCCATTTAGCAATACCTAAACTTACACCATAACTTTTGGCAATTGGAAAGTATGTATTTCCTTTATAGCTACAGGCAATTGGCTTATCGTTCGACAAAAAATCGGCAAACAATCCAATAAATACTATCACAAAAATGAAGCGTAACGACCAAACAGCCATTTTATTTTTTCTGAACTGACGCTTTACAATTGCGCTATAGCTTTGATCGAGCGTTTCGCTAATCTGTTTTATATTTTGAGCTGACATATTAGTTCACAATTATTTATTAAAAGAAATACGTGGATCAACCACGGCATACAAAATATCGGCTACTAAATTGCCTATTAATGTAAGTACTGCCGAAAGTAACATCACCGTAAACACCATCGGGTAATCTCTAGCCACTAAACCTTCAAAAGAAAGTTTACCCATGCCGGGAATGGCAAAAATATTTTCAATGATAAATGCTCCGGCAATAGCTGAAGGGAAAATGCTAGCAAAAATAGTGATGATAGGAATAAGTGAATTTCTGAACGCGTGTTTCCAAATAATTTTGCCTTCGGCTAAGCCTTTTGCCTTGGCTGTACGAATATAATCTTGACGCAAAACGCTTAACACTCCGCCTCGCATTTGGCGCGACAAATAAGCCCATGAACCATACGTTAAACAGATAATCGGTAAAATTAAGTGAACTGCGCGTTCTGTAAACACTTCCATGTTAGACATAGATGGATCAACTTCTCCCAAACCAAACGTAGGGAAGAAATTCATACCATATTCATCGGTAGTTAAGAACGTAATCATCAATGTTGCAATCCAAAATACAGGTAAAGAATTAAGCAAGAACAACAAGAAGGTAACTATATTATCTGCGAAGCTTCCTTTTTTGCGTGCGCTCCAAGCGGAATGGCAACTACATAAGCTAAAACAATACTAATTAAATTGAGCAATAACGTCCACGGCAAAGCGTCTTTCATTTTAGACCAAACCGGACGTTTATCTAAGTATGAAAACCCAAAATCGCCTCTAAGAAAACCCGCTGTTTGTCCGGGTTGCTCTTCTCCAAAGAAGTACGGCTTATCGCCAAACAACCAACGATGGAATTGGTTATTTAATCCGTAAAAGTGAATGGCCGGAATAAAATTCTTAGTGTTTGCCGTTTCCGTTTTCACAGTTGAATAAGACTGTTGCAGCGAGGCAATCTTTGCCGCTACAGAATTGAAATTAGGAGATAATGTAGTGGCCGTTTGCAACGTTTTAAGAGAAGCTTCAATTTCATCATCTTTACTCAATGTAAACAATCTGTTGATTTCGCTATTCAATGTACGACTGCCTTCAAATGTTGTTGAATCTTGTTGCACCTTATACATTTCAAACTGAACGGCCTTGATATTTGCGTAATAAGCCTCAATTTTATCCCAGTTACCGTATTTGGCGATCAACCGAGAGAGATTTTCGCGTTCCGGTTTTTTGGTGTACTTATAAAGTGTATCAGGAGTGGCCACTGTTGTTAAATCGAAATAAAAGGCAGGAAGATGTAATCCCATTTTTTCTGCCATTTCATGGTAAGCCTTTTCACCGGCAATTTTTTCAGATGTTTGCCCGGCCTCGCCTCCATTATCCTTATTCCCTAAGGCTAATTTTACGGGATCACCCGGAGCCATTTTACTTAATGCGAATGTAACCAATGCAATAATTGCAAGCGTAGGTATGAAATAGACAAATCTTTTGAGTACGTATTTAAACATGTTGTTTTCTATAATGCCCAAAAATATGTTATTCAGCGTAACAAACTAATTTTTTTTATAGACAATAAAAAAGGGTTGTGACACTCATGCCACAACCCCAGTTTTGAGTGTAAAACCCGATTAATTAAGGAGCGATTGCTTTAAATTCATTCAAATTGAAACCCGGATTGATCATATGCGGCTCCACTTCAAATGTTTTGCTGGTCGCAATTCTGTTCTTAGGATAAAACATAAATACTACCGGTTGCTCATCAGCTAACATTTGTTGGAATTTTTTGTACAATTCAATTCTGCGATTATCATCTAATGTTGAACGCAATTCTTCAATTACTTTATCCGATTCAGCATTACCGAAATTAGGATAATTGCTTCCGCCATTCACTGCCGATTTTGTATGCCACAATTGATATGGATCTGAAACTCTTCCAGGAATTGTCCAACCGCCCATATTCAATTCGAAATCAAATTTATCCATCTCTTGCAAGTAAACAGTCCATTCACGCTCAACGATATTCAAATCGATACCAACTTTGCGTAATTGTTCTTTGTACATCAACGCCTGTTGTTTAGCAATATCATTTCCTGAAGGCATTTTGATATCCAAATTGAACTTTTGCTTGTTTTTATCTAAAAACCCATCACCATCGGTATCAGCCCAACCTGCTTCTGTCAATAACGTTTTTGCCATTTCTACATCATACGTTACCGGCTTGATATCCGTATTAATAAATTTTGTTTGCACTGCGTGAACAAAAGTATTGGCTAGTGTTCCTTCGCCATTGCTAATTGTTTTGTTGATTTGATCTCTATCGATTGCATGAGCAATTGCTTTTCTTACACGCACATCTTTCAATTTTTCTTTACGCATGTTGAAACCAAGATAGCTGTAGGAAAGACGATCTTTTCTTACTAAATTAAATTTATCGACAAACGATTTATTACCTTCCAATTCTTTAAAACGTTTTGCATCAATACCATCGTAAGCTGATAATTTGTCGTCTTTCAATGCCGTGAAAGCGGTGTTGTTATCCGGAATTACTTTTAACACAATTTTATCGGGATATGCCCAGAAATCACGCTGATCGGCATATTTATCGCCCCACCAATTTGCTTTACGCTTAATAACGATTTCCTGACCGGTAACCCATTTTTCCAATTTATATGGACCAAACCCTGAAATAAACGCTGTATCACGTTGATATTTTTCAGAATTGAACTCTTCAGCAAATTTGATGATATCTGCATCGCCTTTCAATTTTTCGGCATTTGTCATCAAGTCTTTAATTGTGAATTTGCGCATGATTTTTTGAGGATCGTACACATATTCCGGCAAACAACGATAAAATGCAAATTCAGTAATCTTGAAATATTGTTCTTTACAGAAAACAGTGATTTTTCTATTGTTTGTGCTATCTAATTGAATATCGCCTAACCAAGAATAGTAGCCTTTCAAATGCTCGCAATTAGTTTTAGGGTTGATGATCGATTTAATCGTAAAAAGATAATCATCGCCAGTAACCGGTGTTCCATTGTCCCATTTGGCATCATCTTTAAATTCGAAATTAATTTTCATTCCGCCTTTAAATTCGCCTTCTTTAATTTCCTCAACAACGGGTGCTCCTTTCAACAATACATTGGTTAAGTCGAATGTTTGTGGATTCATCCCCTGAATTCCTCCAAAAATCAAATCATTTACAATAGTTGCATTTGCAGAAGAAGAGTTGATAGGATTCAACATATCCGGGTCAGCCGTTTCGCGGTATACCACCACGCCTTTCGCAACACTTTTTTGCTTCCCTTTGCAATTCGACAATATAAGTCCGGCTGCAATAGCCATAGAAAAAACAAATATTTTCTTCATAGTGATAAATTAGACGGGCAAAGTAAATTATTTATCCGAAAAAATCGAAAACTGATTTATTGAAACTTATTTTCAGAATTATTGTTCTAGCAGGATGAAAACTATTCTCGTTACCGGAGCCAGCGGACTAATTGGCCAAAAGCTTATAACCCTATTACTAGAAAAGAATTATGCTGTAAAAACACTCACCCGCAAACCCTTTGAAACCGACAAAAAGGTGCAACAATTCATTTGGGATGTTGAACTACAACAAATCGATTTAAAGGCACTGGAAGATGTATTTGCTATTTTCCATTTAGCAGGTGAACCGGTGGCAGGAAAACGTTGGACGAAAGCCCAAAAAGAACGACTACACAACAGCAGAATAGACTCTACCCGATTGCTATTCAATACATTGAGCAAGGTCAGACATTCGGTTCAGACCATTATTTCCGCATCAGCAGTTGGTTACTATGGCGATAAAGCAGAAACAATACTTACAGAAGACAGCCCAATGGGTAGCGGATTTTTGGCTGAACTCTGCAGTGATTGGGAAAGAGAAGTAATGAAATTTCCTATGTTAGGTATACGCGAAGTTAGAGGAAGAATAGGCATTGTCCTCAGCAAAACAGGTGGCGCATTGCCCGAAATGATGAAAACATTTCCGATGGGCATTGCCGGTTATTTTGCAAAGGAAAATCTCTACTACCCTTGGATTCATATTGATGATTTATGTGCTGCCTTCCTTTTCTGCTTAGAAAACGAAAATTGCAACGGGGCGTTCAACTTCACCGGGACAGCGCCTGTTCTGCAGAAAGAGATTATTTCCATTGCAGTGAAAACATTTAAAAGCAAAGCTATAATCGCCCCTATTCCTCCATTTGCACTTAAACTTGCGCTTGGAGAAATGGCAGAAATGGTGCTGAACAGTCAGCGATGTATGCCTGAAAAATTATCAAATCAAGGTTTTCGCTTTCAATTCAGCACCATTCAAGAAGCAATGCGTCATCTATAACGTCTATTCATCACTGCCATTTTTCAATTGCATCAAAAGCGCATAAGCTCCTTTCACAACAAATTGTTTCCCTCGAAATTTTGTTGTTGTGTCTATTGTTGAAAATCCATTTTCTAGTGTTTCCACTTTTACTTCATCCATAAAGAATTGTTTCCCATCATTACTGCTAAACACATATTGTTTACCTTGGTGTTGGACTATCGCTTCATTTGGCAACACATTAGCCGATGTTTCAACAGACTTGATTTGCGCATTCATATACATACCCGGAATCAACTTCTTATCGTAATTCTTAAAATGACAATGCACTTCCACACTGTTTTGCTCAGAAACATTTCGACTGATTAAAATAATTTCACAATCGTATTTTTTATCAGGCTCACTATTGGTGTAAGCTTGCAATTGCTGTCCGATAAACAGCTTGTCCATATCTTTTTCAAACACCATTAAATTCAGGTGAATATCGGTTGGATTCACCAACTCAAATAGAACATCGCTAGGGTTAACATACTTACCAATATTCACTTCTACCTTTGCTACAAAGCCATCTATTGGCGAATAAATATTAGTAGTACGTGAAATATTATTCTCATTCAATTTCTCAGGATTGACATTAATGAGTCGCAATTTTTCAGCCAATGCTTTTACCAAAACACGTTGTGTCTTATAATCAGATTCAGCCAATTGAAAAATCTTATCGCTACTCGATTTAGATTGATTCAATTCTTTCTGACGTGCAAACTCATACTCCATAAATGTGAGTTTACTTTGCGCGGTTAAGTAATCTTGTTGTAACTGAATAAATTGTTGATCTTCAATGGTAGCAATGGCTTCACCTCTACTCACATGGCTCCCCGGCAATAATTGAGTAGATTTCAAATACCCACCTAATGGAGCACTAATGGATACCATATTTTGTGGTGGTACATCAATTTTCCCATTTACTTTGAGCAACGCTGAAACCTTTTGAATTTCGGTAGTACCCAATTGCAAGCCAACATTTTTAATTTGGGTTTCGTTCAAAGAAACCACATCCGGAATGGTGGTCTCTGTTGGTGTAGATGCTGAATCTGCGCTATTTTTACATGCACTTAACACAAGCAAAAACAGACTTATTTTTATTATTTTTTTCATGATGATAATATTATTGATGGAGCAAATAATTGAGTTGAATAATAGTTTCGTAATAACTTTTTTGTGCATCGAGATACTGACTGCGAATAGCTATGGTTTGATGGGTTAACATCACCCATTCGAGGTAATTGATTTCGCCATTTACAAATTGCTTAGTGGCCGCACCCGAGATGGTTTCAGCATTTTGCAAAGCATCGTGCTCAAAATACACTAATTGCTCTTTTGCTTTATTGTATTGAGCAGTAAACCGTGAATAATCTAACTGTAATTACAAACGCTTTTGTAGCACATTATTTTCAGCCATTTGTGTAAGCACTTTAGCACTTTTAATGCGTGCACTTTGCGCACCAAAAAACAATGGTACACCAATGCCTATTTGTCCGGTTTGAAAACGAAAAGCACTGTTGTAAGTAACATTGTCGGCTCCAGTACCACGAATACTGGTATTCGAATAACCAAAAAACAACTCCGGTAACAATTTCGATTTTTCTAGTTGAACTTGCTTTTGCTGTATTACTTTTTGTTGATTCAACACTAAGAGTTCCTGATGAGTAGAGAGTATAGCCGTATCTGTAGTATTTGAAATGGAAATGGCATTATCCTCCCAAATCGCCTGATATTGTTGATTGGTATGCAACAGTGCATTTAATCGAGCTTGAACAGCAAGTATGTCATTGTCTAAAGCCAAACGTTGTACGGCAATTTGAATGTGCTGATTTTCTGCAGCTGCTTTTTCCACCACATTGCTTTCACCGGCTTTAAATCGGAAGCCGGCCTTTTGCGCGAAAGTCACAAACCCTGAATCTGCTTTTTCTAGCAGTTTCAACTTTTGTTGCAAGTACACCAATTCATAAAACACTAAGCTTACTTCTCGTTTCAGCTCCTGCTCTTTTAATTTGAGTTGGAACTGACTTTTTTTGAACTCTTCTGTAGCGTATTGCTTCTGCCTTACATACACCAACGGAAAATCAAAACTTTGGCTTATTCCGAATTTTGTATCGTAATAAGCGCTGTTGATTTGTCCAAACTCAGTTGACAAATTGGTTTGTGGAATATTAACTGCTGTTTTTTGCTGAAGTTTAGAATAGACTGTGTTCAATTGCTCATTCTTCAAATCATTATTATTGGCAGCTGCCAATTGAAGGGCATCCGCTAATCGAAGGTTCGTTTGAGCATGAAGTTCACCGGTAGAAAAAATTAAAAGCAAAAGTAACGTTGTTGTTACGGTTCGCTGTTTTTTACCTGTAAAACCTTCCTCTATCAATACATACAACACAGGCAACACAAATAAAGTAAGGAAGGTGGCTAACAACAATCCGCCAATAACTACTGTTGCTAAAGGTCGTTGCACTTCGGCTCCTGAACCATTACTGATGGCCATCGGTAAGAAGCCGAGTGATGCTACAAAGCCTGTCATTAACACCGGACGAAGTTTTAATTTTGTTCCTTTCATTACGATGTCTTTGGCACTCCGCATTCCTTCGCTTCGCAAACGATTGAATTCGGAAATCAATACAATTCCGTTTAATACAGCCACACCAAACAAAGCAATGAAACCCACACCGGCACTAATGCTGAACGGCATACCCCGAAGCACCAATGCAAAAATACCTCCCATGGCAGAAAGCGGAATAGCAGAATAAATCAACAAACCTTGCTTAATTGAATTGAAAGAAAAATACAACAACAAAAAGATAAGCAACAAAGCAATGGGCACTGTTACTTTTAATCGTGCTTTAGCTGCATTTAAATTTTCAAACGAACCTCCGTACACAATGGAATAACCGGCAGGTAACTTCACTTTTTTGTCGATGCTTTTTTGCAACTCTTGTACAACACTTTGCACATCTCGGTTTCGAACGTTGAAGCCCACCATAATTCTTCTGCGTGTCGATTCGCGTTGAATTTGATTCGGCCCATCCGTGATATTTACATCGGCCAATTGCGAGAGCGGAATTTGAGCACCCTGTGGTGTTGGAATCAACAAATTGCGAATGTCTTGCAATGAACTTTTTTGCGTTTTATCTAAACGCACTACCAAGTCGAAACGCTTTTCACCCTCATACACAAAACCAGCGCTTTGCCCGGCCAGTGCAGCGTTCACCACACGATTCACATCTTCAATCGCTAAACCAAATTGCGCAATGGCTGCTCGATTGTAATTGATAATTATTTGCGGCATACCGCCAACAGCTTCTACATAAGTATTCTCTGTTCCTTTTACTGTAGATGAAATATCGCCCATAATTTGCGCGTATTTAGCGAGTGTATCCATATTCTCTCCGAAGATTTTACACACCACATCTTGCTTTGCACCGGTCATCAATTCATTAAAACGCATTTGGACAGGAAATTGAAAACTCACGCGAATGCCGGGAATGTCCGATAAAGCTGCAGTCATCTTCTCTGATAAATCAGCAAAAGTCTTCGCAGAAGTCCACTCATGCTTATCTTTCAGAATAATCATCATGTCGGCTGCCTCCATAGGCATGGGGTCGGTAGGAATTTCACCGCTTCCGATTTTCGTTACTACTTTCTCTACTTCAGGAAATTTCTTCAATAAAA
>Ga0208695_1003592_pt1 | contig 10354 bp, 10 predicted proteins | sample AD_UKC111_MetaG_FD_184449 | JGI IMG/M metagenome (GOLD analysis project Ga0208695, IMG submission 184449) | Active sludge microbial communities of municipal wastewater-treating anaerobic digesters from Hong Kong - AD_UKC111_MetaG (SPAdes)... | ecosystem: Engineered > Bioreactor > Anaerobic >... | reverse complement strand
AGAGCATACTGCACCGATGATATAGCAGATAGCAGTTTGAATCCCTCTGCCGCTGCCATCTAAAGTGTAGACGACAGCCAGAATCACAGCCATGATCGCGGCAACGATAATCAAAGCTGTATAAAGTTTTTTGAGATAAGCTCTTGCTCCGCCATGAATCCAGCCGGCAATTTCCTGCGCTTTTTCATCTCCGGCATCCTGCTTCTTCACCCAGAAGAATAGGTATAAGCCGAGAATGAGTGACGCAATACCACAAATAAGACTAAAGATTAACCACCCTGTTGTATTACTCATTCAAACGCTCCTAAAAAATGATGTTGTATACGGATGCGGAAAAGGGGTTTCCGCTATGCTACAGTAAAAATGTTCGAAAAATATTCTTTTTCCCCCGGGAAACGAAAAAGAAGGCTATTTTTCAGAACATTTTAAGCGATTATATTTTAGCACATTCGTCGGATTTTGGTATATGCCTTTTGTCAGACATTTCAGCGTATTTTGTTATCCGTTTTCATCCTTCATCTTCAGAATAATCGATTCAATGAAATCGAATCGGGAAGGATTTTGAAGCGTTATAATTAGCCAACCTTAATATTAAGGAGATTCATCATGGAAATTCAGATTTTACGCAGTCCGTCGGAAGAAGATTGGATCCGTTGTCTGTTTCTTGCGCGAGTTACTCAGGGAAAGGAAAACATGATTTCTCCGTCGATAGAATGGCGCAGAAAACTATTAAACGCTGAACATTCTCCGATGCGAACCTTAATGGTAACTGTTGTGATGTGGCAGATCCCCTATTTTGCAAGTGTCCATTTTGTCCGCCATAAAATCGGTGTCGAACATTATGTCAAGAGCCAGCGTTCAAATCCCGATCGGGGAGCCGAAAGACAAGATGCGTTGGTGAATCATGTAATGGATATGAACGTTCAGGCGTTGATCAATATGAGCCGCAAACGGCTCTGTCAACGAGCGGATCCTGTGACCAGAAATATTATGGAAAATATTAAATCAGAAATAGAGAAAATGGATCCCTTGCTTGGAAGTTTTCTGGTACCCGATTGTGTCTATCGACAAGGCTGCCATGAATTTCAATCTTGCGGCTATTTCGAAAAGAGGATAAATGGATGAACAAAATATTTACGAAATGCTGACTGATATCAGGGGAAGGTTATCAGTCATTGAAGATAAAGTCACACGCTTGGATAAAACTATTTCAGGTAATGGGAAGCCTGGATTATGTGAGGATGTCCAAGATTTAGAAGATAAAATAAACACCCACCTTAGAATAGCGGAGATCGAAAATTCAAGAACAGAAAAATCAAGTGCCAGATATTGGGCAGTGTGGCTTTTGATTATCTCTAATGCCGTAGCTTTAGCTTTCCAACTGATACAGGGAATCATAAAGTAGACGCACGCAACGTGATAAATGTCATACGAAAGATATTACAATCATCAGATTGATATTCTGTCTGTGGATGATAGAATTAACTAAGGGATAAAACGCCATGAATAAAATTCTGAGACCGGTACGAGGAAACTACGTATTAACATACAGTTATGACGATCACATCCAATATCAAAAAGAACACCCGAACATCGTTTATAACGCAGGAAATGATTTCTATTCTGATGATAGGAATATTTATACTTGCGATACTGGCAAGGTTGATAAGATCGGATATGATCCGCAAGGATATGGAAATTATATTAAGTTGAAGCATCCTTGGGGATATTCTCTGTATGCGCATTTATTAGAACAGCCGAAGTTTCCGATCGGATTTGAAATTGCCAGAGGATTAATATTTGCTACGATGGGTTATTCAGGAAATGTTCGTCCATCTGGTCCTGCAGGGACACATCTCCATTTTGAGACAAGAGATCAGAATAATACGGTATTCAATCCTGAACGATATTATATTGACTACGTTCAAGGATCCCCGCAAGCTGTATCACAGAATAAAAATAAAGAGCCGGTTGGAGATGTTAAATTCGGCAGAGTTAGAGTAATCGTTGATAATGTGGCAGTGCGCAATTCACCCGGGATTACTGGAACCGTGCTTACCAGAGCAAATAGAGACGATGTGTTTCTTTCCACTGACACTGTAAAACCGGCGGACGGGCTGAATTGGCGGCTGTGTTATTATCCGGTTTATATCGCTGAAAATGATGGATCCACGAATCTGATTGAAAAGATTGAATGACAAACCACTGCCGATTTATTGACAGTGGTTTGTTTATATAAATGCTTACATATTACTACAACTAAGACCAAGTAGCTAATGCTGCTTTCACCCAAGTATTCGCAGCCGTGCATAGATAAATCCCGTCGGCAGCAATAATGATTGTTCCGGCAGTACCAGTAGCACCGGCAGTTGCTGGAGCTGTTCCAAGCTTGATCGTAAATGTTCCGGAATCTTTCCCAACCGCAAAATTAATCGAATCGTCTGAGAGTTTTGATTCAAACAGATTTTTAGTAATATCTGCTTTCCCTTTTGCGATGATAGGAACGACGTCGGTGGATGGATTAACAATTAGCTGTCCAGTGATCGTATCACCAGTATCCGCTACTGCATTAGTCACGTTCGCAACGACAAGCTTCTTGCTGTTTGTTCCGTTATGATCGTGTCCAGTAGTCGGATTGAACAACTTCTTGATCTTGCCAATGATAACTTTCAGCGTTTCTCCGGTTACGACGTTTTCAAGTACGGACGATTCAGTGAACATTACTGGTTCGTCTTCAATGTTTCCGTTATAATCTTTTGCCATGACAATTTCCTTTCTCTAACTATCGTTTAGTAATTATACTCTTGTGTGACTTGCAAGCTGGGCTATTGAATAAGTCCTAATACTTCCTGACCCACCTGCCCCGCCAGCGCCTCCACCTGATCCTGATCCACCTGTCCCACCTGCAGCATTCATCGAATAATTTGCCGAGGTTGTTGCATAATACAGCGTTATGGATCCACCACCGCTTCCACCGCCGCCGCCTGCACCGCCGCCGGTAGCATTCCAAGCCCAACCGCCGTTAGCTCCTTTTGACAGCAAACTCCCTGAACCTTCAATTCGATTTGCCATAATGATCAATACTCCGCCAGCGCCAGGACTTCCACCGCCAGCGTAGTAATAATTGTAATCATAAGTCCCTGTCCCGCCGCTTGAACCATCGCCGCCTGCACCGCCTCCAGAAGCAAAAGCATTTCCTCCTACACCATTACCGCCATTCCCGCCATACGGCAATCCATTATTTCCGCCTAATCTTGTCGTATAATTCGTTGTTGCCCCTGCTCCGCTTCCTCCACTTCCACCGCCAGCGGAAAAGCCAGCAGCCCCTGCACCGCTATATACGTCCGTCCCCCAGCTATAAGGGTGAAAACCGCCTGATCCACCGCCGCCACATTGACCGTCAACTCCATTGCCGCCAGGATTCCCTGGTGAATTTATGGTATTGACCCTTGCGCCACCCGCAGCGCCAATCGCAGGGACTTTGATATCTGAATAGCATAAATATAAATCGCTTCCTGCATTTTGCAATTTCGGTGCTTTTTGCGTCATAGAAATCGTGCCATTTAATACCAATGTTCCACGAACCCGAATCCAAAGCCCTTTGCATCTATTCGACACGCTCAGGGTGCATCCTGAGTTTATCGTAAGATTCATGTAATTTTTGTAGACAATGTCGCCATCTAATGTTGACGGGAGGTTTGTATTCGATGAGATGGTAACGTTTCCATCTGATCCATTTCCAAATAAGAATCCAAAATTAGGCCTTGAGCGATTGAAGCATGTCATATTGTGTACACTATCTTTACATCTAATGCTTTGGTTGGAGTAACAGCACATTTGAATACAAGTTTATTTGCTGCATTAGAGCTAAGCCACACATCGAATGCGAAATAATCATTTCTGCTGCCATCTGTCGGATCAGCAAAAACAATTGAATCCGCTTTGACTCCATTCAGTGTATAGGTATATTGTTTATTTGACCATGAAGCAGTTGCGAGAGTGATTGTTGTAGCTATTTGCTGTTTTGTGAAATAAGGTTCAGCATTATCACCAGATGCGTATAATACACCTTCATGAGTAGAAATAAGTTTCACCGGATCAACGCCATTGCCAACCAGCACGGTATTAGCAGTGAGAGTTGGTCTTCCAGTACCACCGCCAGATACATCAAGCGTAGATACATTTTGATTTACCAAAATACAATTCACGGTACCAATCTCTCCAGCATTTTTGCCAGTAACTGCTATCGCAAAATAAGCTCCGGTCGTAGTTTCTGCTACACCATCTATCGCTGATACTGCCAGTTTATCTCCAACGGCAACAGCCGCATCCGTTACCCTAACAATACAAGAGACACCACTTGTAGCATATAGAACGCCGTCTTCACTAGGCAATATATCTTCAGACGCAACATAAAGATTCGTCGTATCTGCAGAAGTAGCAATCCTAAATGTTCCGCTTACTGTGCCCTGCGTAACAACTGTTCCAGAAGGAATAGCGAATGTTTCAGAGTTAGAAAGCGTGATCGTACCAAGCTGCATGGTTTTCCATCTTACGCCAGCAGCTTCTGTGCTGTCAGAAACAAGCACCTGTCCATCTGATCCAACGTCAATTGCAGCCGGATTGCTGTATCCTTTAGCAACTAATAGGTCGCCTTTTTTCTGATACAGCGAAATTGGGACTTTTGTACCTTCAATATCGAATGGATTGACTCCAAGCTTGATAATAGTATTTCTTGATATTATCTTTCCAGCTTCAGTAGTGATAACGTTTATTTTCATATTCTATCTTTTCTGTACGATATCTTGCTGTTTTATTAATAATGATACTTTATTTTGAAATTTATCCGGTAATTCATCAATTGATTTCAAATCTTTAGAGACAAGTGTTTTATAAATATCTGTAATAGTCGCTTCCAGTGCTTCTTTTTCTTTTTGCTCCGGTGTTTTCTCAGTAAGAATAAACCAAGATTTTCCGTCAATTACCCGATTAGCAACCAGCACCATATCGTTGTATATCTGCGTGTTTTCGCCATCTGAGATTTCAACTAGTCCTAAATTATCACTAAAAACATCATCTGAAATTATTTCATCGGATATAAAATTATTTCCGTTCAAAACAAGATTGCTTATTATCGTTCCATTGTTTAGTTTAATCGTATACATATTATCTCCTATCCGATTATAGAGAAAGCGGGGCGAACGCCAAGAGAGGTAGAGGCGTTGCAGTAGTCCGCATAACCACTGGAGTCGACATAGGCGAAACGAGCCGCAGAAACAACATCTCTTAACCACCAATGATAACGACTACTTATAATTAATTTCGGATTAAGAGCAAACAATGGTAATTGACTTTTGCTAATAGTATGATCGGCAACTATAGTTGTTCCATCGGATATAGGTTTAAATATTCCACATCCATAAACCATAATTTCACTCATCAATTCTACCGATGTATCATACCATGAGGCACCGCTTGGCTTTCCATTTGTAACTGCATTTACAAGATATTGTCTATGCGTTGCTACATGACCAGACCCAAAAGCTGAATTTATGATTGTTGTTGCAGTAGCCAATCCTGAACCAGACGCTCGCATACCACTGCCATAATAACCGCCCGCAGTAGTATTCGTGGCATTCATTGCCGAAGAAGCTAAAGAAGAGTCTGGCACTATTGTCACATGATTTGAAGTGAAAGCGGTATCTCCGCAATTATAGAAATAGTTGAACGCAGCAATTCTCCAAACAACGCTGTTGATTGTCCAATAGTCTCCGATATACATATCTTCAAATGTGCCCGCTGAAATCGCTGCATACTGTGCAGCAGAGACAGACGTCCCTAATGAAATGCCTCGATATATCGAATTGTGCGCGCCAGCATTGTTTAGGAAGCCAAAGTTTATTCGTGCATTATTTTCCGAAGTTGCGCCAGTTCCACCTTGTGCGATCGGAAGCGTATTGAATGAAGGCTCAGTATTATCACCAGTAGCGTAAAAAGCACCAGATTTTGTAGATATCAGCTTTATCGGATCAACTCCATTACCAACTAATATATTATTAGATGGCAATGTTTGCCTGCCAGTGCCGCCGCCAGGTACATCAAGTGTTGCTACATTGGTATTCACTAAGATACAGCTCACGGTACCAATTTGGCCTGCGCTCTTACCAGTCACTGCTATCGCAAAATGATCTCCAGTCGCAGCTTCCGCAACGCCATCGGTTGCAGAAACAGCTAATTTGTCACCGATCGCTATAGCTCCTTCAGTAACTCTAACAATACAAATAATGCCATTTATAGCGTAAAGAACACCCTGTTTTCCAGAAAAAATATTTTCAGATGTTACATAGAGATTTTCAGTATCTGTTGATTTGGCAACTCTGAATGTTCCACTTTCTGTGCCAGGTGTAACAACCATGCCAGAAGGTACGGTAAAACTTTCAGAATTTAAAAGCGTAATTGTTCCAAATTTTATGGTTTGCCATTTGACACCAGCTTCTTCATTGCTATCTGATACTAATACCTGGCCGTCAGATCCAACTTTAATGGTGGCAGGATTATTGGCATCTTTAGCAGCTAATATATCTCCTTTATCTTTAAATAAAGATATTGGTACCTTTGATCCTTCTGTATCAAATGTATTAACGCCGAGTTTAATAATAGTATGTTTCACTATTATTTTCTCATCTTCATGCGTTACAATTCGTATTTTCATCTATCTCGTGACCTGCTTATAAATCTTTACATCTCCCTGAAGCAAGCATAGCTTGACACCAGTCAGATTATTCGTATAGAATATATCATATACACCATTATCGAACATAATTTTTGAAGTTGTCTCCGGAGACATATGCAGAGCAAAATAACCCTGTTCAGGCACAGTCGTTATCGTAAACTCATAATATATTTCACTCTCTGGAAATTCTCTCATCTGAGATTGAAACGAATAATCTGTCAGTGGTATCGGTTGATCGTTATCATCCATTAGATAAAAGCCAACGTTAAATTCTTCGCCTTGCTTTATTTCTAATCTATACTCTGCTGCAAACATTTATACCTTTAACTTTCTGCGCACAATCTGTAACGCTATATCCGGAGTTGGTATTTCGCTGGTAAGAATTTCTACTACACCGTTTATTTCTCCACAATAATAAGATTCAAGTTCAGCAATAGCTAAGATCGTTTCGTAAGTTCTCGGTGCAATATAATGCCAGTAATCGCCCTCAACCATTATAATCGTCGGCTTCGGTGTGGTATATACCCAGAAGTCAACCACATGGCCGCCGCGCACTGATCTTCCACCTAATACTGAACGTTGAAAAATAAAATCAAGCTTTAGTTTATATAACGCCAGAGCTACCCAATATTCTTCTTTACTATCCGGCATGATATTTTGAATGGGTTTTACTTCTGGAAAATCATTCTCAACAGATAACGCTTTTATTTTATAGGGAAATTTTAGCTTTACCTTTTTTCCAGTTTTCGTACTCATCTGAAAGGCTTTTTTCTGTCTCATTATATTTCCGTAACCGTTATTGTTCCAACGTACCCTTCTTCTAACTCTTTTGCATTATTGAATGATACTGCGTTTAGATATACACGCTTGTTATCAAACAGCTTGCTGGTTGAGTGCATAATCAGCGGAGAGATGCTATTTGCCCAGCCGTCAATGATAGATTGTGCTTCATCTGGAATCAAATCTTCTGGTTCTCCGAGTAGATTAACACTGTTCTCTATCAGTCGATAAGGAAAGCTGTAAGCATACTTGATATCAACTCTACCAATCGCTTTGACGACGACAGTTTTGATACGAGGCGTTTTCTTTTTATCAACTGTTTGCATCCGTAGACGATAGCGCATACGTTTTCCAGAGACGCCATAAGTTTCCCTTAGCAATACTTCCTGAGATGGGATCCTATAATAGCTGTCTAACAACGGGTGCCATATCGTTTCCTGATCGACCTGATAATCCGCTTCAATAAAAACGGTATCTTCCTCTAAATTTTCGCTGATAATATTGATTGAGTTCCACAACTTATTGATATCAACCATGCTGGCTGAGTGCCATGCAGAGATAACAACGCTCTCATGGGTATATTCAGCATTGCTGTCGAATACGGCTTTCAAGGTTTTAGACGGCATTACCAGCCATGCAATATCCTCACCAACGTTGAACCATAAACGATCTGGTTCATCCGTTGGCACAGCTTGAAAAGTCATATCATATATTCTTTCACCAATATTGGGAGCTCTATAAATCTCATGCCAGCCTGCGTTATTGTTCATAAGTATGGAGCTGTAGCCATTCGGACCAGCATCGACAGAAGCAAAATATCGACCCGGGTACCCTAATGCGGATGAGACAATGCCTTGTCTATCAGACGGTAAGCCAGCATCTAAATCGGGACCATTCGCATCGAGCTTCTGATTGTAATATCGTTGGATGCCATTTCCAGTTGTGAAATAGAGATACACATTGGAAGTGATTGACATCTTCCCGTTGTATTCTTCCATGATAGTTGCTATTTCCGGCAAGCTGATTGGATCTGCAAAATCCATCTCTGGATTTTCTTGATCGGTTTTTACCGTATAAACCATACCTTCACGCATTACCCATAAATTCTTGACTTCATTTTCAGAATATTCAATGATCTTATTGATCTTGCCGAAAGAATCATGGAATGAAATTGGTTCATGAAAGCGCAGATTGGTAGTAGAAACGATAAGAATATTATTGAAAGAAGGTGAAGTGCCGGATACATTGATTAGACACCTTCTCCATCTTTTCGTACAATGAGCTGCTAAGTAATAAGTGCCAGCAGCATCCGCATTTTGAAATACGGCAACCGTTGTGAATACGATGTTATCATCTGATTCTTGCAAGCTGACAACCATATAAGGATGATTATCTCCACTAACAGTCCCAACCGTCATCTTATATTCAAGAGACGTATTATCACCTTGTGCGAAATCAACTCCCGGTGTTACTGTTTCTGTAGTAATAGGAGTAGTCTGATTGAGAAGCGTAATTGATTGTCCAAGCCAGTCGATTACGGTTGCACGTGAAACGCTTATTGATTTATTTTTATCGTTATTCTGAGCACGCCATATTTCCAATCCACGATCTTTGTGCCGTAGTGTGGTTAAATACAGTGCATTAAATTCTTCATTTTCTGATACCCATCCACCGGTACCGCTATTGACAGCCCAGCGCATCCGCCTGATAGGAATAGAATCACCTAAGGCAAAATAGATAATATCATTCACAACGCAGATATCCGTAACTCTTGCAGTAAGTCCATGGGTGGCCTGTGGAATTTCAATCCATTGATCCGTATTGAAAATAATATATTCTGTAGTGGTATCCTGCGTAATCGTGTATGGACTTTCAAGCGTTAGCGATGTGGCATCGTTCGAAATAATCTTTCGATAGACGGATGGTTCTTCATACCCCGTCCCACCAATGATGCCGACCATGGCGCCTGACCACATATTCGTTGTCCATGTTTTGCTGGCGTCGATAACTTTATCAAGCTGTCCAGAATTGCTGTCAGCTACTCCAATTGAACCATTGATAAATAGCCTCGGAGTGCCGGTATCTTTCTGATAAACAGCAAATTTTAGATATTTATAGGTGAAGAATTTTGTCTTATAATCCTCTTCAACCTGCGTAACTCGATAATAAAGATCAAAAGCAGATTGACTCCAAATGATATTATCGGAAGATTTATAAGTTGTTCCTGTAGACTGCTTTATCCCAACCTGCCAGTAATCATCTTCAGTTGATTCTTCAGAATAAACCTTTATCCAATAGTTATATCCACCAGTTAGTTGAATAGACCCGATGGTTATTTTCTTAAACTCGCTGATAGTATCTTTGATATCGTCTGTGGTTATATTTTTCGTAAATAGAACCGTATCAGGATAAGTAGTACTGCCAGAACATAATTCAAATTTCAAAGCATTATCTGGATTTCCTCGCCTGCGTATAAGAATATTGATCTGTCCAGCATTGAAAGTAACTGACGGATTGAAACGAACGCTGATATATTTTGAATCACCATCTTTCAGTCTAAGCCAGCTAACGCTATCCGGATAATTAGAGACAGCCTGCCGTAAACCTTTCGCATAGTATTCAAGCGGAGCGTTATAAACTTCTCCAAAACCAGTTTGTGCTCGCAAAGAATCATAGAAGCGTGTACTATCCTCTGTGAAATCCTCCAAAGCTCTACCGCCAGCCCAATTATCCTGAGCGATTGGTACCCATGGCGGTACGAAGTCACCATATTTTTGCGTACCAGTGGTTGTCTTGATCGCAGTGGTTTGAATTGGGATGCGGGATATATTTAGCGGAGAG
>Ga0208695_1003589_pt1 | contig 10361 bp, 4 predicted proteins | sample AD_UKC111_MetaG_FD_184449 | JGI IMG/M metagenome (GOLD analysis project Ga0208695, IMG submission 184449) | Active sludge microbial communities of municipal wastewater-treating anaerobic digesters from Hong Kong - AD_UKC111_MetaG (SPAdes)... | ecosystem: Engineered > Bioreactor > Anaerobic >... | reverse complement strand
AGAATATATGAATCTTTGAAACAACTGGAGAAAGCCGTTATTGCTTACTTCGACACCCTTTCTGATGCGCGCTTAAAAACGCTGTGCGCGTGCTCTTATATATGACGCTTCAATGTGGAAACAATATTAAACATTCAAGTATCACAAAACTTTTGGCAAAACGGACTTCGGTAATATGCCAACGCTAAAGACGCAAGGGGTATTAATTTTAACGCAAAGGATGCAAGAGACGCAAAGGATATAGACGCAAATGATTTTATTTATGAAAAAATATCAAACCGCAGGTTTTTGTAGCATAGGATTGTATCCTGTTATTACCGCAGGTTTTTGTAGCATAGGATTGTATCCTGTTGTTACCGTAGGTTTGTAACCTGCGGAAAAGATATGGGCGGGTAGCAAACCCGCCCTGACAACAGCTTAGAAAGCTATGTTACAACATTCGTAACATAGGATTATATCCTGTTGTAACCGCAGGTTTTGTAGCATAGGATTGTATCCTGTTGTAACCGCAGGTTTGTAACCTGCGGAAAAGATATGGGCGGGTAGCAAACCCGCCCTGACAACAGCTTAGAAAGCTATGTTACAATGTCATGGGCAGCATTTTCAGGATTAATTATTTTGGTGTTATTTTCATTATTAGAATTAGAATTTAAAATTTTATATTTTAAGCACAAGTTATCTTTATAAAGATAATCCAATACATTATTATAATCTAATTTTATATCAACAGAATTGTTTTTTAAATCACAATTAATACATTCTAGAATATAATATAATTCTTTTGTGCCTTTATTTCTTTCTTCGGGAGTATAAATCTTGTGTCTTTCTGAACCGGTATAAGAAGCATGTTTAATATCTTGAGACAGCAGTTTAAACTTAATGCTAATAAGATGGTATTTGTCTTGGTTAGTCATAACAAGAACCTTATCAGTAGGACTTAATTCCCATTTACCAACTTGATCAAATATTAATTCAACTATTTCTTCTTCTTGAATTAAATCTATTATTCTGATTTTTTTCATATTCTCAATTATTTTTATTCCATCTTCAAGTTCTTTTTTATATATGGGACTTTCTATATCATAATGAGAAAAGCTATTCATAATATCAGTTTTATTTACCAAGTTATGAAATTCTGGTATTAGAGAGATTTCGTTCGGTATAGCGTTATTTTTGCAAAAAAACGAATATTTTGATTTTAAAACATTTAGACTTGGTTTATTCGATGATTTAACATTGAATAGATAATTAGAAGGGATTAGGTTGCACAAAAGATGTTCAAATGATTTTCTAAGATAATTAGCACTAGCCGGATAATCATGATTTCTGAGATAAAATTTAGCCCATTCTAATTCATCCTTATCTTCTATCGCTATAAATGGTTTAGGTGGATTGCCATCATCTTTCTTATCTTCATAAAAAGAATACTTAATCCATTTTTGCTCATTACTATTACAATTTATTGATGAGCATAGTTTATTGTAAAAATATCTATCATGCGTCATAATCATTATTTGAAAATCACTATACTTTTTAAGAATGATATTAATGACTTCTTCTCTGTAACCCATATCAAGACTGAGTAATAAATCATCTAACACCAAAACTTTGATGTCCGTTTGGGATGCTCTTCTATTAATAATTGCTAATCTAAGAGCCAAAAATGATATCGTCAGCTTTCCTTCATTCAAAAATATATGCGGTTTGATATTAGAATTAGAGGCTAATATATCCTCATAATAATTCATTTTAATAATCATTTGAGGTTTTTTTAGTCGATAACTTCGTGATTTTTTAACGCCGGGGATAAAATCATTCCATATAGCATTTTCATATTTGATATCAATTTTAATAGATTCCTGAAAATCTTCTTTTATAATTTTATTAGCTTCGGGAATAATATCATCAATAAAGTGCTTTAGAGTAGCATTAAAATTTTTTACCTTATTTTCGTATTCCTTATATGGTTGTGAGGTCATTGTATATCGTCTATTACCGTTAAGATCAAGACCGCCTTCAATTTCTTCCCATAAGTCACCTAAATTGGTATTTTCAATCTTTATGTGCTTCAGGATATCCTTTTGAAAAATGTCAAATAAGTCAATATCTTGGGAGTTCCTGAAATCATACATTCTTGAAAGAAGTCTGTGGTTAATAAAATCTGAACCGTATGAAGCTTCTTTAATCATATTATCGGTGTTTGTATTAACAGTTTGTAGTGATATCTCTTTTGTAAATTCTGTATTATCATTTTGTTCAACAAACACCAATTTGATAGAAGAGTTGGTTTTGTCTTTAGAAAATAAATTGATTAAGTTCTCTTTGCTACTTATATCAAAGTATTTAGTGACATCATTTTTTTTCTTAAAGCTGCTTTCAAAGAAAGTATATAAAGCCCAGAATACGGTACTTTTACCGGAACCGTTTTCTCCATATATGAGAACGTTCTTACCGTTTATTTCAAGTTTTTTGCTCTCTTCGAAAAATTTAAAATTTGTAATGACAATTTCTTTGATTAATTTCATATAGAACCTCGAATTAATTGCATTATATCATGCAAACGAATATTCATAAGGATTAAATTATTTCTTAGGGAATTATCTCTTTCTCTAAATTTTAAATATGTGTTGTTAATAATCATAGATTTAGTATTAGAGTCCATATTATCAACAAGTTTTTGGAAGTCATTCTGGACAAGCTTATAAAACTCTAATCCACTTTTTTTAACTTCATCTTGGAAATATAATTCAATTACTAAAGCATCAAGTAGCTTATCAAATTCATCAGCGATAAATTCATTTTCAAAATCTTTATTAATTGAATCATTATTATTTTTCAGAAACATGATATAATCAACCAAAGTGCAATAAGGAGTTTGTTGTTCTTTATCGATAATAGGGATCGGAATTTTTTTGATGTCATCCGGATAAACTCCTATCTGACTTCTTTGTACTGTTTTTAAGAAGTATTTGGCATAAGAAGAATTAAGGATGGAAAGCAAGTATTTTAACTCAAAGAGTTCGCTGTTTTTCTCAAGTTTCTTACGAAACGAATCAATTTTCTCGTTTGGTTTGAAGTCCTTTTTTATACTCATAGTTATACTTTTATTACGAACACCTTTTAAATCCTTCCATAAAACAGATACTATTATACTATGATTGCAGACCAGTTGAGAATCATCATAAATTGCTCCGGTCATACCACCCAACATGATTTTGGGGTGTTTATAAAGTTCCGGAAAGGTAGGTCTTCTTATACTTTTTGGCACTCTATTAGTATTCCATTCTAAATATTTTGTAGTTACACAATGATATTTTTCTATCCACTTCGCTTCTAAATATTCCTTTGAATGAATTTCATCCCAAGTGTCAGATATCAAATCATCTTTTGTAAATGATCCCTTACATATTTCTTCATGAGCGTTTAAGACCATTCCAACGCTGACGTAACAAATTTCACCCCAACTCATGGCATTGATATTTGGAATAATTGCTGTTGTTGAATATGGTTTGAATACATTAACTCCTAATTCTTCCTGAGTTTTCTTTTCTAATTGAGTAAAATTACCAAACTCTCCTTTGTGAACTAATCTGAGCGGAATATTTTGCGGATTTTTTGATGTCTGAATCTGAAGAATGATATTCTTTACCGCCGCATCGAAAATCCTTAATTCTGACAGGAAGTCAATACGATTGATAGTTGAGTTTGTGATAAAATATTCTTGAGATAACTTTGCATATTTGGCAGACATATATGCATCAGAAATGATAAAGGAGAATAAACCTTTTGTCTTTAAAAGCTTATATGAGCGTTCCAGAAACGGAATATATAAATCCCACTTTTCCCAAAGAGTTTCATAATATTTAGTTGCTTTAATTTTTTCTCTTTCATTTCTGATAGCTTGATTATCAGCTCTTACATAGGGCGGATTACCGATAATGATATCAAAGACCTTATTATAAGAGGGCTCCTTATCTTGTTTATCAAGCATATCTTCATCGGCTGCATTATTCAGACTGAACATCCAGAAAGGGTCGAAAAATTCTGCATATTTGGATGAATCGTAAGGATTCCAATCAAGCATTATTTTAATCTCTTCGGGAATTTGCCCTTCCGAATAATATGAACCTACAATTGTTTCTATATTATTTCTTAACTTTTTGTCTTCTTCTCTTAATGAACGTTTTTCCTTATTGTCTTTAGAGAAGAAATACTTCTTTCGCACTTCCTTTAGTTGTAACTCCAATTGTTCTATCTGTCTGTAATATGACTCATTTTTTATTTGTCTCATAAGCGGTATCAAGGTGTCCGCAGCAATCAATTTAGTTTCAAAATTGGGCAAGGGAATTAATCCGTAATTTTTTTTATTCAGATTTTTCTCCTGTTCAATAATTAGTGAAACAAAGAAACGCAATTTAGCAATCTGAATTGCTATCGGTTGGATATCTGAGCCGTATATACAATTTTCGATAATATATAATTTGCGGGCATAATCCAGAGCTGTTTTGTCACTGAACGCCTCTTCCAGTCTTTCCATCTTTCTGATCAGGATTTCTTCTGCTTTATTCCTTGCTTCAATATCGTTGATTTGATTGGCTTTTTCAATATCCTCATTCAAAGCTTTTTCGGCAATGGCTTTTTGCTCAGCTTTAAACAGATTATTTAGCGGGTCCAATTTACTCAAGACATAAACAATTTTATGCAGCATACCCATAAGAAAAGCACCGCTGCCACAAGCAGGATCAAGGATTTTTACATTACTGATTCCCTCTATCAAGATTTTTTGTTCTTCAGTGGTAAAGCCGGGAATCTCGGATGAGTATTCAAAAAGTTTCTGTATCCTATCACCAATTTTCAAATTGCGTTCAACAGCATAGTTATCAAGATAAGATACTAAGGCATTAGTAACCATGTAATCTACTATATCACGCGGAGTATAATAAGAACCGGTATGCTTCTTTTTAGTTTCATTGAATTCTGTATCCCATTCTGATAATAAGCTTTCAAAAACTTTACCCAAGAGTTCAGGATCAAGAGCAATCTCTTCATCAATCGGAGTATTTTCTGTAACTGTAAATTTATAATGTTTAAAAATATTAATTAAACCTTTGGGATTGCCTTTGCTGTCTTCTGAGAAGAATAAATCATCAGGAACTGTTAACAGATCTTTATTCTCAGGCGGATTGGTAAAATAGTCTTTTCTTTCTTTAGTTTGGGGATTATCTAAACACTCAAATAAGCCGCCGTTCAAATAAGGAGTAAGTTCGAATAATTCGATTGCTTTATTCGTGTATTTGAACATTCGAGAATATCTGTAATAATACTGGTTTAAGTATCCGGGCGTAAAATTCCTTTTCTCGGGCATAAATTGTCGCTTGAATTCAGGATTGTCTTTATTCATTTCGTTATTTAAAGTGGCAAAAAAGAGATTTTGCAAGATAGCTTTATAGTAAATACTATGCTCGTGACAATCCGGATTAAAGACATTAACCTTAAGAAATTCAAGATCAAACAGTCTATCATCAACTAACTGTTTTTCCTTGATAAACCATATAAAAATCATTCTAGTGAGTAATCTTATAAGGAACTCCGTCTTATCTTCATCTTTATTGTGAGATTCGGGTGAAAAACTAATTTCTTGCTTGGAACGATAGAACCATTCTTTTATGTTATTATAAAATTGTTTATTAAGCTCTTCAGTATTCAGCACATAGCTCCAAGCCTTATGAAGAGACAAAAAACCTTTTACTTCATATCCAGATTCGATTAGACCCGGAAGTGACATCTCTGCCAAGATCTCTAAATGGGCTCTGTGAGGTTGAACAAAGTTGATATCTTTGATGGTCGTAACTTTTTCCAGCACATGCTTGTCATGATCCAATTTATTACATCTTCTGTTGATTATCGATATGCTGATAGTTTCTCCGGTTTTGAAGATAATTAAAACAGGCATAGGGAACAGTTTATTAACTTCTCTGATAATATTAGCCAGTTTAGATCTTGCCAGAGATTCCTGACCTAAATCTATGGCAAAAAACAGGTAAGAATCATATAAATCGTTCTTGAATTCCGTTTGAAATATAGGTAGTTCGTTAGTGAACCTAATATCATCATCAGTTATCTGAAATAAGAAATAAACTTTTTTCCATAAAGCTAATAAAGCATTTTCCTTATTAAAAGATGCAAAATAAGGAGATTGTTTGGCAAAGGAGAGGAAACCGTTTGCGTCATTGGAATCAAATTGAATGGTGTTACGGGATGAATATCCCAAAGAATCTAATAATGATATGCTTGCTTGTTTCAGGTCTGTTTTATCAAAGTTATTTAGGTTTGAAGAAATGTTTTCTAATATCTGTTTACTAATCATCTATTCCTCATTAATAATTAACCAGGTAATCAGTTCAAATTCGTTTACGGAATTTATTTGTTGCTCTGAAGAAACCAAACGGCCGCCCCTTTTGAACAACTGATTTTGATTACGGTGTGAAAAAACCGCTTTTATCCTATCTATAGCTTTAATAAGTAATTCGGAGTATTCTTGCATATCAGAACCTTGTTTAGTCTTTTCGTTAAAAGCATCGCAAAGTTCTTGGTATATTTCATTTTTCCCGCGACACAATGCTCTGTATATCTCCAAGATTTTTTTTGCTGACGTGTAATTGAATCTGACAGAGCCATTTTTATAGATATATACAAGATAATAAGGATGAAGCGGATTAACTGCAAGTGAAGAACGCGAATCTTTAGAATGTCTGAGACAGAAAATAATTCCCGGTTGAATAATGTCGCTTACAGATTGCTCAAATAAATCGGTTTGAATTTCGTTGGTGTGATTGCACGGAACAAGAGAATACATCCCCAAAGGGGCTTCTTTTAAAAGCTTCTCGTTCTCTTTAAGAAAATTAGCCAGATCCCGACGAAAATCATCTAAGGAAAAATCGGTAAGACTAATTTGGTCTTCCATATCTTCAAGGTCAAGCACTTCATCTTTCATTTTCTTTAATTGTTTTTCCCTATAACGCAGTTCTTCTGTAATTAAGTCTTTTAATTGATCCGTCTCAAGTAAATTATCATCTGCCGTGGCAGTAAGGTCAACAAGTGCCATACGTGCTTCTACTCTGTCTTTCAAGTTGATATACTGATCCAAATCTTTTGTAGGCCAAAAATTGACCATTTGAATAGTATTGTTTGTTGAACCAATTCTGTCTATACGACCAAAACGCTGAATGATACGAACAGGATTCCAATGTATATCATAGTTTATCATATAATCGCAATCCTGTAAGTTTTGCCCTTCGGATATACAATCAGTAGCAATTAAGATATCAATTTCACCTTCCTGTGGCATTCCTCTCATTAAATTTCTATTTTTGGATCTAGGTGAAAAATTACTCAAGATACGATCAAAATCTGTTTGCCTCAAAAAACTATGTTTTCCAGGAGGGTAACTTGTTTTATTACTGCGATTTCCTCCCGTGACAATAGCTATATGTAATTGCATTTCATTAACTACTAAATCATAAAGGTTCTCATATAAGTATATTGCCGTATCTGCATAAGCAGTAAAGATTAGCACCTTTTTATTGGGGATGTATAATTCCGCCTCTGTAGCGATTGAAACTAATTTATTAAACGGAGACTCAACTTTTATTTTTATCAATCTCTTCAATTCCTGCAGTTTATAATCCCTGTCAGGAGTAATCTTTTTTGCCGTCTGCTGGATTTCTATCAATTGGTTTTTATCATTATCAAGGTCTTCCAACCACCTATTTAATTCTAAGTGGTTGAGCGAATATTCAAACTTCTTGCCTGTTTTCCAATCCAGAACGGTGGTTTCCATATCATCATCAGTTTCAAGTTCTGCTTCATTAATGAGCTCTTCAATTTCTAATTGATTATATCCTTCAAAGGCTTCTTGAAATTTATGAATCTTGTTTTCAAGAGAGTCAATTTTCTGGATTGTTCTGGAGAGAGATATCTCAAAAGAATTTACCGAACTTTCCAGTCTTTTAAGGTAATTTACTTTCATCATTCCGACCAGTAATGCTTCGCGTTTCCTTTGATTGAATTCACCTCTTTGCATCACTTGCAGGTCGGCATCAGCATATTCTTTTTTTAAATACTCTGACGGTTTAAAGATAGATAAGTGATATTGAGAAATCTGTTTATTTAGAACATCATACGATGGAAATTCATCAGCAAGATCTATATCGGGATATATGTTTATAGGTTTATTTCTTGTTGGGAAGGAACCGATTTCTTTCAAATTGTAGAAAGCAGTTATATGTTTTCTTGATCTGGCTATAGTTAGAGTATCTAATAACTTAAAGAAGCCTGAATCCAACTTTTCCAATAAGTCTTTAGTAGTTACATTCTTTCCGTGATGTTTTTGTTTAGCCCAGTCAGTAAATTGAGTTTGAGCTATTTTTATCGTATTTGATATGCTGCTAATACCGACAAAGTCATTAAGAGCATCGTCATTATCACTTGTGATTAAATATATTTGGTTTCTAATATCCCTCAAATAATTATTAACAGGCGTTGCTGATAGCATTAAAACCTTTGTTTGAACTCCTGATTTTATAACGTTTTGCATTAAAGCTGAATAACGGTTTTGAACGATATGATCATCACTGGTTTGTCTGTCTTGACCTGAATTTCTAAAATTATGCGACTCATCAATAACAACCAATCCATAGTTACCCCAATTTATACGAGATAAATCAGTATCACCAACTGATCCACTTTTTCTTGTTAAGTCAGTGTGAGATAGCACAGTATAGCTGAATCTGTCTTTTAAAAAAGGATTAATATCATAATTTTCTTTATAGATAGTCCAATTCTGTCTTAGTTTTTTTGGACATAAGACAAGAACATTTTCATTTTTTAGTTCGAAATACTTGATAACAGCTAAAGCTTCGTAAGTTTTTCCGAGACCGACACTATCAGCTATTATACAACCATTATATTTAAGTATTTTATTGATTGCAGCTCTCGAGCCTTCTCTTTGAAAATCATAGAGTGAATTCCAGATAGCACTATCAAAAAAACCGGTTCTTTCGTCAAGCAGATAGTCTTTGCTTTCCTCTTCAAGGAATACTTCAAATAAATGATACAAGGTTTTATAATAAATAAATTCGGGGCTGTTTTCTGCATAAATTCTCTTTAATATTTGAAGAATAAAATCTTTTTTGTCTTCAGATAATTCGCTTTCCCAAACTTCATCAAACCAATTTTTTAAATCTTTTATATCTCGGTTGTCTTTCAAAATTAAATTAAGTTCAATATTTGGAATATTACCGTATCCAAGACCATTCTTTGTGAAATTTGAACTGCCAACAATCGCTTTTTCTAAACCGCTAGGATTGGTGATATGATACATTTTACCATGAAGAAAATTTGGTTTTATCATTGAACGGATATCAACTTTACTTTCTATCCATTCTGCACAATCGCGAGCAAGTTTCTTTTGTTGCAATCTCTTTTCTATAGGTAACTGAATAGCATTATCCGTAATGCTGAATTCCATCTTTGCACTGTTTGGATTAATTTGATTTAAATAGGTAGGCTCACCAAATAAAAATTTCAAATGGTTAATAGTATCCAACTGCTCTTGTAGACACTCATAGGCATATATGGTGAAATAAGCAGAAACAATATCAAAATCTGATCCTTCTGAGATTGCTTCTTCCAAAAATTCTCCCACTGAGCCATAATTATGGTTATCTCTTATTCCACTATCTTTTAAAACCATATCTCCCTTCAGATTAGTATGCTGTTACAATAGAAATTTTTAAAAAATCTATTTTTGTATCATAAATTAATAATGCTAATTTGTCAACTCTAAAATGCATTTTATATCTTTCAGAGAATTTATGAAAATGCTCATGCTTTTCTATGCGATTATTAATCTCTTTATTGGTGAGAGTGTTAGTTTCATGTTCCATGTTGCGCGCGTTTTTCATATTATAGTTATAATAGAACTTGTATGAAATTTATCGATAATAAATTATATAAAGACCGTTGCACATAAAAATGGACAAAAAATATATCTAAATTTTTCTTGACAAATTTCTTACGCATTTTATTTTAGCTCCATAATTAATAAGGAGCTATCATGGAAAAAGAAATTATCACTCTTGCCGATCAAGAGATTAATGAGCGCATAGAAAATCATGAGCATTTTCTTAAACACATAGAGCAATTAGTAGACTGGGAGAAAATTAGATCAATCCTCAATCAGGTAGAACTTAAACGTGATTCCGTAGCGGGCAGAGATGCTTACTCAGCCGAAGTTATGTTTCGGATTATGTTGATTCAATCCTGGTATACTCTTTCAGATTATCAGATGGAAGATCAGC
>Ga0208695_1003587_pt1 | contig 10372 bp, 10 predicted proteins | sample AD_UKC111_MetaG_FD_184449 | JGI IMG/M metagenome (GOLD analysis project Ga0208695, IMG submission 184449) | Active sludge microbial communities of municipal wastewater-treating anaerobic digesters from Hong Kong - AD_UKC111_MetaG (SPAdes)... | ecosystem: Engineered > Bioreactor > Anaerobic >... | reverse complement strand
AATCTGGATCTCCATGAACAACTATCAAATCGCTTTCAAGAAACCTAATAATATCAATTAAATTAATGTTGTTGTCCATGTTTATATTTTTTTAGTAGATAGGAAATTCATTTAAATCGAAAAGAAGTTCTTTTGGTATTGGTGTCCCATTGTAATAATGGGCTATCACTGCCTTGTAATCTTCCAAAAGTCTTTTTGCAGAAGTTGTATTGTCAAAAGTACGTGTTACAAATTCCTTAGCATTTTGAGCCAATTTCTTCGCATATACTTCATCATTCATCAATTTTAGCATATTATTTGCTAATCCTTCAATGTTACCTATTTCAGTCAATAATACACACTCTTTTTCTCTATTTAGATAAGGCATCCCCGTAGTTTTATAAGTAATCACAGGAATATCAAGTAGTATAGATTCTATCACAGTACTTGGTATAGCATCTAATTTCACTGGTAGTAATGCAAACTTTGATTTTTTAAGGTTTTGATACATATCAGTATGCACAGGAAAATAATCAGTAAAAATAACATTATTAGTTAGATTTAATTCAGCGATTTTTTGTTTTAAGAAAGCTAAATAAGTAGACTCACATTTACCAGAAACATTTAAATTGACGTTAGGTTTTTCTTTTTTTACTAGTGCTAATGCGTCTATAGCATCTTCTATTCCTTTCTTTTTAGTAACGCCAGCAGCGAAGAAAACAAAATCATATTCTTTAGGCACTTCTTGTACTATTGGTGGATGCTCTATTGGGAAAAACATTTTAAAAATTATAGCATTTGGATTATTTTGTCGAATTAAATCGTGATGCATCCTACTTGTACAGCCAAAATATTTGAATTTTTTATGAAGCTTCAATTCTATATCCCAATTTAATTTTATACAACTATCGCTATAAATTTTTCTCATTGGATTAGTATAAACAGTTTGTGCTGATATATATACTGGCTTATTATGAATATCTAAAGCTGTAATTGAATAATAAGGATTTTCGCTGCCGATTAAGTTTACCAGATCTGGATTAATTTTTTTGATATAATTTTTTACTATCAATCTATTAATAATAAATTTTCTTTGTTTATTTTTTAATAATCTATTACTTAATTGTGATAAGATTAAAGATAAATAAGGTCTAAAAAAATGATAATGGATACCATCCAAGACAAAATCAAATATTAGAGGTTTGAGTCCTTTGTGTGGAGCTATGATATGTATCTCTACATCATCGAAATTTTTGAATTCTTTTATAAGATTTGTTACCCAAGGTGCAAAGTCATAATATTTATATTTTGGCTTTTTTACAATTTTTCTAAGAGAGTTATAAATAAACATCTTTGAGAGAGGTATTTTATTTCTAATTTCTTGATTAGAGAAATGGGTAATCCAAATAACTTTTATTTTATCCATAGCTTTTTCCATAGTTTTTTGATTTTTCTAAAAAATCTCTTATAAATTGGCATAAATCCAAATATTTTTCTAATATGAGTATTAAAATGCAATATTTCATATTCTCTTTCAGCAATAACAAATTTAGGCTCTCTCTCTATTTTATAATTTTCATGAGCAGTCATCTTATGAACTTCGGATTCAGAGTTAGAGTGAGTACCAATAGCTCCTATATTACGGATAAGATTTTTAGCTGGTACTATAGCCAAGCCACTGTTTTTCAAAATTGCATATCCAAATTGAAAGTCCCATGCATGAGTTTGTAGATTATTATCAGCGTATAATCCCTCATACATTTTATTATATAATTTTCCTTGTTTAGAAGTAACTAATACATTTTTAGCACCTCCTATTTTAAGAAATTCAGGCATATCCTTCATTTCCATGTCAAAATATTTCCAACATCTTTTCCATGTTGCCCAGCCCCAGCTGTGTCCAAAATGTGAGAAAATATAATCTTTATCATCGAAGAATTTGCTACCTTGCTGATGAGATCTACCACTTATCATCCATACTCGTGTATCATCTTTATATCTCTCTAATAATTGATTACAATAGTTGAAAAAAGGTAAAGCTGGTACACAATCATCTTCTAAGATTATCAATCTGTCTTCATTCTCAAATGCCCACGTGATAGCATTAGCAGGTCCCCAGCCACAACCTAAATTTTTTTCTTGAAATAAAGTATGTACTTCACAATCCCAGTCTAAGCTATCAATAATTTTTTTAATTTCTTCTCTTGCTTTTTGATCGTCCATATTTCCTTCGCGTGGGCCGTCATTGGCGATATAAAGTTTTTTTATTTTTGCTAGTTTGATTTTTTCAAATACTTGTATAGTGTAATCAGGTCGATTAAAAGTAATTAATAAAACTGGCGATGCAGGTATTTCAATATTATTCATATATAATTTATTTTTTCAGGGCTAAAGCCCATGCTTTTTTCTTTATTGTTCCTCGACCTAAAGGTCGAGGTTAATATATAGTTCTTTTATAACTGACATAAAGGTATTGGTTAATAAACAACACTATACTTTTATACATAAAAGTATAGGTTAATAAGCATCTCATTGTTAATTGACCTAAAGGTCTTTGTCATTACTTTCATATCTAATCTATAATTCGAGTTTATTATCTAGTACTTTACATACTTATATAATATTCATAGCTCTATGTCAATAAAATCATATATAAGTCGATCATCAATTAACCACGACCTTTAGGTCGTGGACTTAATAAATAACTTAATCGGGCTTTAGCCCTGATAATTTTTGATGAATTCTTCATATTCTTCGTTAAATGTTAATCTTTTGTGATTTTATTTGATTTGTCATTAACCTTTTGTCTAATCATAAAAACCTTTATAATCATCTTAAACTCCTCAACTTTATCCATCAATCTAATCATCCGAAAATCTGTGATTCTGACTATTTCAGGGCTAAAGCCCATCATTTTTTCTTTGCTCTTCCTCGACCTAAAGGTCGAGGTTAATATCTATCCCTTTTCTATTCTGACCTAAAGGGCTATCTTAATTCTAACATCAATTAACCACGACCTTTAGGTCGTGGACTTAATAAATAACTTAATCGGACTTTAGCCCTGATAATTTTTGATGAATTCTTCATATTCTTCGTTAAATGTTAATCTTTTATGATGCTCTTGTTGGTTTAGAATATAATTTATTACTTTAGATACTTGTGATCTGCTAACCGATGCAGCAAAATAATCATCTGCCCAATATAGATATGGCTTAATCAATTTTTGTCGGTTAGACCAAAATGATGACTCTCCTTTAATGAGATTCATAGCTTTTGATAATGACATTTCTGCGTTTAGTCCAAACAAGCAATGTACATGATCTACTTCTGCATATATAGTGTCTATGAATATTCCTTTTGATGATGCATTCTCTCGGATGTGTTCTAATAAAAGAATACGAGATTCTCCTAATAATATGGGTTCTCTATTTTTGGTTCCCCATACAGCATGTATCATCACATTTACATAGGACATAATATACTAATTTTGTTTTTCAGGGCTAAAGACCATTCCTTTTTCTTTGTTGTTCCTCGACCTAAAGGTCTAGGTTAATATGTTAATATGTTAATATATAGTTCTTTTATAACTGACATAAAGGTATTAGTTAATCTCATTCGTAAATATTTGTACTTTATTGTGGATTATCCAGCTCTTTATTTTCATGGCTAAAGCCCATTCCTTTTCTTTGTTGTTCCTCGACCTAAAGGTCGAGGTTAATATAGTTCTTTACTAATTGACCTAAAGGTAGAGGTTAATAAGTGTCTCTTTGTTATCTAATCTAATGGTCAGGTTTTTTTTCAATTTCTTCTGTTATTTTTTGATATTTTAAATTTCTTTCGCTTTAAAAGTAATTATTAGAAGTGGGACTCGGTTATTATACTTGCATAATTTTACTTTTTATTAAAAAAATTTTTGTATATAAAATAAGCTATAATACCAATTATAAAAATTAAAATATATGATATCACTTGTCCCCATGCTGCACCATAAAAATTATATTTATTTATCAATATTTTAAACATAGCTATACTTAATAACGCTCCAATCACTTCACTAGTCATTGAAAGAAAAGTATATCCTTTTGCTATAAAAATGCCAGTTATTGTATATGCTAAAGTCATTGAAACATTGTTGAGAGCTAATATTCTAGCATATGTATAAGCCTCAGTAAATCTACCAGCTGTTAATATTTTTATAATAAAAGGAGCAAAAACTATAAATATTATTATTGGAATAAGATTAAGTAAATTAATGCCGCCAATAATAATTATTAATTTTTTTTTATTATTTTTTGCTACTGCTTCAAAAATATCTGGTTGAAAAGTATTATTTATTGATGTTTGGAATATAGCTAAATATCCGCTAATACTTATAGCTACGTTATATAAACCTAACTGAACATTATCATTAAAACTTACTAGCAAGGCTCTATCAAAGCCTCGTAAGAAATAACCTGATGCAGCTGCTAATATTAATGGCCAACAAAATTTTAATGCATCCAAAAATATTTTTTTATCAAGAACTAACTTTTTAGTAATTTTAGGTAATAAATATATAAATAAAATTATGTAAGTTATTAATGGTGCTAAGAGCTTGCCTAGTGCTCCTAGCTTGAAAAGTACTACTAATAAAAGATTGGATGCTACTAATATAATGGTATGATATAGAGAGATCTTAAAAAAATGATCTGCTCTTTTTCCCATTTTTAATTTTAATAGGTAAAAATCATAAACATTATTAAATATTATAGTTGAAAAGGTAATAATAGCATATGGGAAAACAGGGAATTCTATATTCTGAACATTAGCATATATATAGAAAATGATAAGTATAAAGACTATCTCAAAAAGGTTAAATAATAATCTCGTTGATACCAGCCTTGCAGCTAATTCATCTCTTTCTTCATTAGAATTTAACTTAAAATAATGTCTATTAAAATACTGACCAAACATTAAGCTGAGTAAGGGGAGTATCAAACTATTAAAAGAAGTAAAAAAACCTGTAAGAGCATAATCATAATGCGACATATTCATAGCTATCAGAGGATTGATAGCTAATGATACTAGCCCCTGTATTAAAGATGCAGAGAAATATAATGATACATTTTTAAGTCTAAATAAATTATTTTTAAAAAGAACTAGGTATTTATTCATTATTTTTTTTACAAAGTGAATCAGAGAATATTTTTTATTATATCTTCTCATACAACAACATAAATGCTTCTGCATATTTTACTCCGGCTCTGCTGCCACGAAAACGTGCCAAAGCTTCTATTGAACTAATACTTCGCGGGTAGGGCTCTTCCATAAGTTCTGTATAAAATAATTTCATAATTTCAATTTTTTTGTCTAAATAGTCGGTTATATCTACATAAACATTAGGTATAAATGATTCACATGGCAGTGCTGGGGCAAATTCTGTTTCAGAGAGAGTTTGCAAGTCAAACTCTTATAGTTTTTTCTAGATCTGAATTAATTTCTTGCAAAATGTGATATTCTTTCAAAGAATAAATTCATCATCAATATTTTTCGCTCCAAAAGAAGAAAGAATCTTATCGTATTGATTTTTAATTCTATCCGCATTATCCTGTATGCTTTTATAAATCCTTTTCCTTGGAGAGAGCACTTCTTTCGCCCACATTGCATCATGTACTAAAATATGCAAATGCATGGTTTGGGGATCACATAATACTTCATCAAGAATTTCATAACGCCAATAACCGGTACTGTCCGCACAATACTTGTAATTTCTTTTAAAGAAAGAAGAATAAACATTGATTAATCCTCCGTATCGAAAATTTTCACAGCTTAAAATAAAAGGAGTGGTATTATGAAATGAAAAGACCTCTAATTTGATATTGAACACATTTTCAAAATATTCTTTATCAATCTTTATGTATTTATCCAGTTCTTCTGTTTTTTGAACATTATAATAATGTGAATCAAAATGCAGCCCGATGTAATGCCCTAAAGATTGGATTTCTTTGAGTATATCGGAAAAATAACGTTCGAATATATTATAGAATTCACTGTGAATCTGGAAAAAATATGTAGTTCGAACGTCTAATTCATTTTCGATTTTCGCCATGTCTAATGCAATATCGGGTGAAAATTCCACGTCGTGCCTCCAAATAATATCTTTTCTCTCCCTAACAAAATTATCGGAAAAAGATATGAACTGAAAATTATTCGTAATAGCCAGTTCTAATAATTTACGATAATTATTCAACGTAAAGTAATCAAATTTATATTTTTCTCTATTTGTCATAACTTATTTAGCAGGTATGCCTTTAATTATTGAGTTAGAATCAAAATTTTTTGTTACAACAGCACCAGCTCCTACGATTACATTTTCACCAATAGATTTATCCGGTAAAATAGTAGAATTAGCACCTATATAGGTACTATCGCCAATATTTACTCTTCCTAAAATAACTGCATTCGGAGCTATGGTAACAAAATTTCCGATAGTGGAATCGTGCATGACATTGCATCCAACATTGAGTTTTGTAAAATTTCCAATTTTTACATTTGAGGAAACGTTTACCTGATGCTGAATTATTGCTCCTGTACCAATTATCGAACTTTTGGAAATTTTAGCAGTTGGGCTTATTATCGTTTCAAACTCGAATCTATATTTTGAATATTCTAAAAATAATTTTTTTCGTGTCGAGGGCAAATCAGGTGTTATGACTAAAGGGATATGTTTATAATCTTGAGATATAATCTTTATCATATTATCCGTACCAATAATTGGATAACCCCAGTAACTTTCTTTTAGATTATTATCAATAATTCCAATGATTTTATATCCGATTTCTTCGCACAATTCAATTATTTCATGAAAACCACCAACAAGAATTATTTCCTTATCCATTTAAAGCTTTATTTAAAGTTTCCACAATAAAATCAATCTCATCATTTGTAAGAGAACCATACATGGGAAGTGTAATTTCGTTGTCCGTTATATATTCAGTTTTTGGCAGTGTAGCTTTATACTGACTATAAATTGAAAATTTGTGAACGGCAGGATAATGTACACTTGTCTGAATGCCGGCAGCATGTAAATTTTCTCTTATTCTATCTCTTTTTTCAGAAGTCGAATTTTTTAGTACAATCGGCAAAATATAATTTGAAACGAATTCGGTATTATCCGCAAAAGGCACGACGATACCTTTAACTTTGGAAAGTTGTTCAATATATTTCTTGCGCACATTTATGCGTTTCTCCAAATCGTCAGACAACTTCTTCATTTGAACAACACCAATAGAAGCACGTATATCATCCATTCGGTAATTATATCCCAATTCCAAAATATCGTAAGATGTTGCGTGACCGGTTGCTCGTTCATAAGACATAGTGGTCATTCCATGCGATCTTAATAATCGGGCCTTTTTTGCAATCTCTTCATTATTGGTTACCAACATACCCCCTTCACCTGTACTAATGTTTTTGTTGGAGAAAAAGCTAAAACACCCAATGTCTCCAATAGTGCCCAATTTTTTACCTTTATATTCCGAAAGAGGTCCATGACAGGCATCTTCAATTACTTTTAAATTATATTTATTAGCAATTGCCATTATTTCATCCATTTTTGCTGGGAATCCTGCCATGTGAACTACAATGATAGCTTTTGTATTTTTTGTGATATTTTTTTCAATTTCGATTGTATCAATATTTAAATGATCTGGGCCTACTACATCACAAAAAACTGGCGTTGCGCCAACATACCGGATGCAATTTACCGATGCAGCAAAAGTTAAAGATGGACATAAAACTTCATCACCTTCTTTTATATCACATAGTATGCAAGCCAAATGTAATGCAGCTGTACAATTTGTTAAACTAACAGCATATTTGACATTTAGCATATCTTGAAACAGTTTTTCTAACTCTTCGCATTTCGGACCAGTCGATATCCATTGAGAACGAAATGTTTCTGAAACAGCATCAATTTCTTTTTCGTCAAAATTCAGTTTAAATAAAGGGATGTTATATTCCATATTGGTTTGAATTAAACATTATAAATACCAGCTTTATACCTTTTTAAATTTTCTTTATTACTAAACCAATCTATAGTTTCTTTTAGTCCATCTTTTAGAGAATACATTTGTTGCCAATTTGTTAATTTTTTTAATTTTTCATTTGAGCCACATAATCTTTTAACTTCACTCTTTTCTGGCCTTATTCTTTGCTTATCACAAATTATTTTTGCATGTGGGTTTATAATATTAATGATGGTTTGGGCTAAATCGCCAATAGAAATTTCAGATTGTGTGGCAATATTTATTTCTTCCCCAATAGTTTTTTGTGATTTAGCAATTTCAATAAAACCGTTAACAGTATCTTTCACATAAACAAAATCGCGAATTGGCGTTAAATCTCCCAATATAATTTCTTCTATGCTATTAAGAAGTTGAGAAATTATGGTAGGAATGACAGCTCTTGCTGATTGGCGTGGCCCATAAGTATTAAATGGCCTTACAATAGTTACAGGAAGCTCAAAAGAGCGATAGAATGACTCTGCTATTCTATCTGCACCTATTTTAGTAGCACTATATGGTGATTGGCCCTGAAAAGGATGCTTTTCGTCAATCGGTACATATTGAGCAGTCCCATAAACTTCTGAAGTAGATGTAACAAGAACTCGTTTAGTGTTTAGAAGTTTAGCAGCTTGCAGTATGTTTAGTGTGCCTTTTATATTAGTATCTACATAACTATCAGGAGAATGATAGCTAAATGGTATGCCTATGAGCGCAGCGAGATGAAAAACTGTATCGCAACTTTCCATAGCTACTCTGATGCCATTAGGATCTCTGATATCACCTGCAAAAATTTCAATTTTATTTTTTATCTCTTCTGGGAAGGAATCAATCCAACCCCATGAATTAAAAGAATTATAAAATACGAAGGCTCTAACTTCATAGCCTTGTTTTACAAGTTCTTCAGTTAAGTGGCTACCAATAAAGCCATCAGCACCAGTAACAAGTATTTTTTTCATATTTAGTCTTTGAAATGATTATTATATATTTCTTGCACTTTTTGGTAATCGTCTATTACACCGATATCCAGCCAATAATCTTTGATTTCATATTTTGCTATTGGTACATTTTTATTTAGCATATTTATCATTAAAGTATCCATACTTAGATGTTCGTTATACGGAATATATTCGAAAATACCTGGTTTCATAATGTAAATGCCTGCAAGAATATTTGTTTTAATATTAGGTTTTTCTTCTATATGAGTAACATAATCGCCATTGAAATATATATTACCAAATCTAAAAGGGGTAATTAATTCCTTGATACAAACAGTGAGATCAGCATTCATTTGAGAGCCAAATTGATACAGTTCAGAAAAATTACATTTACTCAGTACATCACCATTCATAACCAGAAATGGAGCATCAGAAAGTTTATCTTTTAATAGTGATAAGGGACCTACACTGCCCAGAGGTTTTTCTTCTTTACTTATAGTTAATTTTACTCCATATCTATCTCCATTACCAAAGAAATTTTCGATATATTCAGATTTATAATTAGTTGCTAAAAATATTTCAGAAAATCCATGTTTTTTTAAAAGTTCTATTTGTATCTCTAATACTGATTTTTCGCCTACTGGTAGTAATGGTTTAGGTATTATTTCAGTAAAAGGTTTTAATCTGGTACCTAACCCTCCTGCTAATATTACTGCTTTCATTTATATTATTTTTATTTAAAAAATTTTTTAATGTTTGTAGTATTAATTTTTAAAATTTTCATTGTTTCATTAGATAATTTAAGAATAATTCATTTCTTTTTTTCACTATTTTTAATGCAAAATGGAAATATTTTATGGTTTTATTTATAATACAAAAATTGGCACAAATAGTACATTAAGGTTGAGGAGTTGATAAGTTTTGGAGTGGGGAAAATTTTTGTTGTTCGTTGTAGGTTGTAGGTTGTTGGTTGTAAGTTAATTTTTTCCACAAATGGGCACAAATAGTACATAAAGGATGAGGAGTTGATAAGTTAAGGAGTTTAGGAGTGGGAAAAATTTTTGTTGTTCGTTGTAGGTTGTAAGTTGTAAGTTAATTTTATCCACAAATGGGCACAAATAGTAAATTAAGGTTGAGGAGTTGATAAGTTTAGGAGTTTAGGAGTGGGGAAAATTTTTGTTGTTCGTTGTAGGTTGTTCGTTGTAAGTTGTCAGTTATAGGTTGTAGGTTAATTATAAAATTTTCTTAAAGCCCCCGATTTGATTTGAAATATCATTTATTAGTTTGAATGCACTATCGAATTCACTTTTTGTAATGAAATCATTATTTTTCATTATATCGCAAATAGCTACAACTTCATATAAAGATCCTAAAGCTATATCAAAGTATCTATTTAATTCTTTATCAGTAGAT
>Ga0208695_1003585_pt1 | contig 10379 bp, 5 predicted proteins | sample AD_UKC111_MetaG_FD_184449 | JGI IMG/M metagenome (GOLD analysis project Ga0208695, IMG submission 184449) | Active sludge microbial communities of municipal wastewater-treating anaerobic digesters from Hong Kong - AD_UKC111_MetaG (SPAdes)... | ecosystem: Engineered > Bioreactor > Anaerobic >... | reverse complement strand
ACTGAAGAAACGTGTGGGCGACATCGCCGAAATCAAAGTACCGGCTGGTATTCTCAAATTGCGCGTTGACAAGATTTCCATCCTATAATTAACGTAAAGGAGAGTTGACGAATTCCTGCTTGCTAACCGATGTGTCATACAGGCCCACTTGTTCATCGTCTGCATGTCTGTTGATGCCAGCATATTCCAGACTGGCATCTTCGTAGCGTTTAAACTGGAACACAGCTTGGTTCATCAGTGCACTATTAAATACATTGAGGCTCACGAGCAGTTCAAAATCTTTTATTTTCAGTCCCGTCACCTTTTGGAACAGTCCAGGTTCCAATTGGGTGATGACATCTTTCAGACTTCGCTCACGGTAATCGGTGAGATACATGAAGATGGGAATACGTGTGGCAAACTTGATGAGTTTTTCCTGAATCTGCCTGCGCAGGCTCTTCACCTCTTTTTCTTCCTGGGTCAGTTCTTTTCGTTCCTCCTTCGCCATGTCGTGGTCGTTGGCTTCTTTCTTTGTTTTGTTGATGGCATTGCTCTTGTTGATGATGGTTTCGATATCCTCGTTCAGCCGACGGAATCCCTCGATATTGGAGAGCGCTGCCATAGCATCTTTGTTATTGATTAGTTTCTTCAATGTCTCGTTATCCACGTTCACTAGCAGCGCACTCTCCCATCGGCGGGCGAGCAGCGTGGCTGTGGTACCGCTCACAGTGAAGTCGAGAATTCCTGCCGCATCCACAGCCTTCATGCTGCTGCCATCGTAGCACAGTATGGGAAGGAAATGGATGAACTCTTCTATTTTCTTTTCGGGATTTGTCTCGTCGATATTCAAACGGCAGCTATAGTCGGCTATCTGTCTGAGAGCCCTGTCGGGGGCGAAGTCGAATACATAACATTCACGCTTCATGATTTCCTCATGATTGGGATTTTGTCCATCTGGATTTCTGATCACCCATGGGGTCTGCACCCTGAATGCCGCTTGGAAATATGTTTCCGGACTTTGGGTATTGCGCAGCATGAATATGCCCGTCCACGGTTTCACCGATACACCCGTGGTAAGTTTGCCACATGTCAGTGTTATCGTCTTCGTCTCCAGCGGATTTGGATTCTCCATCGCCTTCAATACTGGCGGCAGAGCATCTGCACCGATACCAGCACCTGCACCAGCACAGACCACCACGTTGTAATCATGATAGAAAACGTTGTTGCGCTCTTTCAGCAGATTGCTCATCGCGTGACATGCCGAAACACTCGGCAGAAACCACAAAGTGTGGTTGAGCACTGCCAACAGACGTGAGTCGGAATATGGCATCGGCGGTTTTTTGGCACCCAGTTTCAGATTGTCTATCGTGGTCTCCATGAATGCTCCACGTATCAGACTCAGCCATTTGTTCACCTCATCGTGATGTACAAACTTCGCGTTTGCCCCCAGTCCATTGGCAGAAAAGAACTCATTCAGGTCGAACTCGTTGAATTCCCCTTTCAGTGCCACTTCCCTGATCGCGTCCGGCATTTGATAGGTGAGCAGCACCATGCGCGGCAGTGGCAGATAAGGATTGTCCTTGCCCTGCCATTCTTCCTTGGCACGTTGTTCATCGGAGTAAGTCCAGTTGTATATCTGTTCCTCGATAAACTCACCTGAATTGATAGCACGGAAAGGAGTTCCCGACAAATACAGATAGGCGTTCGTGGTGAGCGGCATCACGTTTTCGTCGTAATAGTCCAAGCCCTTGCCCTCAGCATATTCCTGTTCGTGTACATCCTCTGCATCATACAGTTCCTTGGCACTGTCGCGCCACGCGCCATAATGGTATTCATCTAGAATGATGCAGTCCCAGTTGATGGCGTGCGCCCATTCGTTTTTCAGTTTGATGCCACCAGCTTTGTTCTTTCCCAGAAAATCTTGAAAAGAAGCGAAACAGACGAAAGGTTTGTTCTTGTCTATATCGTCGTAAGTCTTGCCGCCATTAGAAATGAACTGCCACCCGCGGAAATCTACATGACTTGCCAAATCTTCTTCCCATGCATTTTTCACCGCTGGCTTGAATGTGAGTACCAATAGACGTTTCCATCCCATGCGCAGAGCCAGCTGATAAGCGGCAAAGGTCTTACCGAAACGCATCTTGGCGTTCCAAAGGAAATGAGGTGTACGGTCTGTCTCTTTGCCATAGTCGCGAAAATATGTTGCCGCCTTTTCCACCGCATCCTTCTGTTCTGGCCTCATCTTGAAGGTTTCAGTTCTCGCTATCTCGTCGTCCAGTCCGTCTCTCAATGTGATGACGGCACTCTTCACATCAGCCACATTGCAACGATACCATTCGCCGCCACAGTTTCTGAAATGCCGTTTCTCCAGCAGTGCATGCACGTCGTGATCGGTGAATGACGAACCGTCACTTCGCATTGCCGACTCCTCAAGTACGATACGGTAAGGCAATGCGCCAGGGCGCTTGATTGGATATTGCTGTGCCACACGTTCCTGCACTGTGTGTGCGGCAGTATAACCCACTTTCAGAATACCCTTTAGTTTCTGATTATCTGGTTCTTCATACGCATAAATCATCGGCTTCAGTTTGGGCCGACGCGGAAAGAATTCACCTGTTGCCATATTTAATCTTTTTATGGCGCAGGATGACAGAAATAATAAAAGAGGATGGTGAAAAAGTGATGAAGTAGAGAACTCTGACCTGTTCTATTGATGGAAGGAGCATGTCTCTCCACTATTTTTAATGCGATTTCTGCAACTTATACATGGATTTTCACGCAAGGAATTGATAAACAGCGATTTGCGCGTTTTTCTTATTACACTACTTATACACTACTTATACATTCTTATACATCACTTCTACATTCTTATATATAAAAAAACATGAAGTCTATCTTTTCTTAATGCCCTTTAAATTCACAAGAGTAATGCTTCTGTCCTGTCAAACGCATCAAACGGCCAACCAATATAGGGGTATATTGGTAGATGATTGCTTTGCAACCTTGTATTATTTGCTATTGAGTTGCATTGTCGTCACATATCGTTCTCCCTTCTAGTTGCATAAGTAGTGAGAACAATCGTAACTTCCAAATTTCCTTTATTAATTCTGTCAAAGAGCGCGTTTGTCGTTTTATCTGTTATTTTTGTTTTATCAAATTTTCTATAAAAGAAACTTCATCATCTGAAATTTTATAATATTCATATAGTTTTTCATCAGTCCATTGTTTAGAGAAATCCATTATCGGGACAAAATTAAATTTGTCCTTTGACAGGTTTATAGACGATACTGACAAAAGCAAAAGAAATCTTACAACTTTAGTTTGTAAATACGAAAAACAATTTCGTGCTATCTCTTTGGAATCAAAAGATCCAATTATCAAATACGAATCCGTACAAACTTCATTAGGGTTTAGAATTTCAGTCCGCGACAAAACGGAAAATTGACCATTACTATCAGGTTCCCCAGCATGCTCCGCAGTGACTTTGCTTATCATTATTTTATAGTTATTGACATATTCAAATCCTTTCGATATATCTTTTTGTTCGATATATCCAATTCCTTTACTTGAATATAAGGTCAATCCATTATCAAAAGGTTTTGAATATCCTCTTAAAGAAGAAGAACAACCAAAAGGATTACGGGAACTTACTATTGAACTCAAATAAGAACTACTTTTGCATTCAACTTTTTTTATTATGTCTATTGCATCATTATATCTGACAAAGACAGGATATTCATTTAATGGACGAACCATCGTATTTGATTTTCCATTAGAAATATTTGTAATAGAACAATCTCCTGGATTATCTCTATCCCATAAAAAGAAACAAACGCCACCACCAATACTCGACTCAGGAAAACACTCTTTGGCATTAGGATAGTCAGTAATTATTCTAATCCGATTGTCATTTAGCATTTTATTTCGAAAGTCATCTAGTCCTTTACCTCCTGCAAACCATCTTGATGGAATAATCATAGATAGAAATTTCGGATTTAGTTTCTTTGCATTTTCAACAAATTTATCATATAGAGGAGAGGCACTCGCACCATTTCCCCCATCACTCAGTTGATATGGCGGATTTCCGATAATGACATCGAATTTCATATTGAATATTTTTTCTGGATTGTTTGTATGGATGAATTGATAAGCATGGGTTTCGAGTTCGTCGCCACGGTCATATTCCGATTGGCTTGCACCACAATATTTGCACCTGCCGTTTATCCACGAGTGTTGTGTCCGCTCAAATTTGATGTTACCATCCGCATGGTTAAACGCTGTAATAGAATATTTCCCATCCGCCGTCTTGCTGCAATACAGTGAGCGGCGGGCTAGCAGTCCCGTGAGTTCGGTGATGGCGATAGCATAGAGTTGGTGCTGAAAAATATGGTCGATGCGTTGCTGCAAGTCGGGGATCTGCTGTTCCAATCCTTTCAGCAACCGTTTGGCTATCTCCCTGAGGAACACACCCGTCTTGCAAGCAGGGTCCAAAAACTTGGCATTGGGATTGCTCCACAACTCTTCGGGGAGCATGTCGAGCATACTGTTTGCCACTTCGGGCGGTGTGAACACTTCGTCATTGCTTAGGTTTGCCAGACACGAGAGCACGTCGGGATTGTAATTAATCATTTTCATGGCTATCGAGTTTTAAGAAATTAGTAACAGGAAACTCTTTCACGGGTTTAGGGATGAACGCCTCTTCGCCCAAATCGGAAAAGAGGTTAGGACCTTCCATGGGTGTACATTGCATGAGATGCGCAAGTTCATAGTCGCGACGCTTCACCTGAGCGTTGCCCAAAAACGACCATTCACAAAACACAATGGGGCAAGGAGGTTCACCCACTGTCATCAGACTCAGGGCATCGCCCCAAAGAATGTTCTTTTGCAGAATGTAATGGGCAACCTTTACGACCTCATCCTTTGGCTTTTCGGCATTTCGATGATAGAAGTCTTCGAATATCGCCAAAAGTCTTTCGCGCGAACGCTCCACGTTGTCCTCCAGAATATCGATGCCATAGATGCTGCTCACAGCGTTGATGGCATAATATTCCAGTTCCGACTGACTGCGGCGATACTGACGTTCTACCACAGCCAACTTGCGCCGGAGAATCTCGACCATAAAGTTTCCGTCACCGCAAGCCGGCTCCAGAAACCGCGAGTCGATACGCTCCGTTTCGGGCTTCACCAAATCGAGCATGGCATTTACCTCGCGCTCGTTGGTGTACACCTCACCATGTTCGGCAACCCGTTCCTTGGAAACGATTTGCCGTTTTGTCTCTTTGCCCATAGAATTTCTTTATCAAAAAATCCTTTGAGCGTCATATATTAAACTGGAAAACTTAGAGAGGTTAGTTTATAAACACAAAAAGCGCGGACTTGAACAAATCCACGCTTCAGGTGTTTCGCCTAACCCACAACAACAGATAAGTTCAGTCCACGCCATGCGTGAACGTACTTATTATTCCTGTTGTTGTAACTTCTCTGCGGCGAAACTTTGAAGCGTTTTCAGAATAAATAGCGACGCTATTAATTTACCCACAAAAATATGTCAGACCGAAATCCGACATTGCAAAGATAATGCAAGTTGAGCGGAATACAAAATAAAAAAGGAACGATTTTTATTTTTATTCCCGAAACGCAGCTTATCTTATCTAAAGATAACGCAAATTGAGCGGAACACACTCTTCACGAGTGAATCTTTGTTTCATGCCTCACATTTATTATTCCTTGATTTGCAGGATATTCGATTATTTTATCTATTTTTGCAGGGAAAACACTAACGACCATGAAACATAAGTTCTATCTTTGCCTGTTGTTGGGTGGAATGATATGCTCGACACATGCGCTTGCACAAGGATTCAAGTTGCAAACTAGCGGCTATTTCCAAAATCAAGGCATCGACGTGATGGCCTTCGATGACATTTATCCGGAAGGACATCAGAGCGGTGTCAGTCTGATTATGAACGGGAAGAGACTCGCGACCAACGGGGATATACGTCTCGAAGCCACTCCGGGACAGTGGCAGCCTGTACCAAAACAACTGAAGCGCGAGACCGACATCTCATCCAACAAGATTGTTACACGGCTGTGCTATCCTGATTCTTCACGCCATCTAAGAGGATTTAATCCGATGATATACCCCGATTTGCAACTGGCATATACGGTGACGGTGGTTGGCATCGAAGAGGGTGTGAAGATAACGGTGGACTTGGAAAATCCTATTCCAGAGAAATATAAAGGCAAAGTAGGATTCAATCTCGAACTATTCCCTGGCGAGTTGTTCGGCAAGCCATGGGTGATGGATGATAAAAGCGGCATTTTCCCCCGTCAGCCGAACGGACCTGTACAGTCGGTCAAGAGCAATATCGACTTTTCCCATGACAGCAATCCCCAGCCCAGCGGCGATGCAAACCAAGCCGATAGGCACAAATTCATCGGCAATGGCGGTTACAATCCCATCATCGCCGACGATATCATCGGCACCCCTTATGCCGAAGGAAACACTTTCACGGTATGCCCGACAGACAAACTGCTCAAATTCACGATATCATCACAGCAGAAGCTCAAACTGTATGATGGCAGAATCAACCACAACAACGGATGGTTCGTGCTCAGAAGTGAGATTCCAACAGATGTCACCAAAGGTGCCATCGAATGGATATTGTCACCCGAAGTATCGGCAGACTGGATCTACAAGCCCGTCATTCAGATTTCACAGGTAGGTTATCATCCCGACCAACCCAAAACTGCCATTATCGAACTGGACAAGAGGGACACCACCCGACCACATGCCACGCTCTACCGAATCGACAAAAACGGACGGAATGCCGTTTGCGACTTACCCGAAAAAGAATGGGGGCAGTTTCTGCGTTACAACTATCTAAAATGCGACTTTTCGCAAATCAAGGAAGAAGGAATGTATCAGATAGAATACGGACCATCACAATCATCGACCTTCCGAATTGCCAGCGACGTGTACGACAGAGGTGTCTGGCAACCCGTGCTCGAATATTTTCTGCCTGTACAGATGTGCCACACCCGCGTGAACGAGAAATATAGGGTATGGCATGACTATTGCCATGGCGATGACGCCCTCATGGCGAAGCCTGGCGACCACTTCGACGGATATACGCAAGATTCCAAAATGATTACCAAATATCCATCGGGCACACATGTCCCCAGCCTCAACGTCGGCGGATGGCACGATGCGGGCGACTTCGACCTCAGAGTGGAATCACAGGCGGGAGAAGCATATATCCTGGCTTTGGCACAAGAATGTTTCCATCCCTCTTATGATGTGACCGCCATCGACCAGAACAAGCATATCACAGAAATACACCAGCCCGACGGAAAGCCCGACATCCTGCAGCAAATAGAGAATGGCGCGCTGAGTGTCGTGGCAGGCTACAAGGCGTTGGGCAGACTCTATCGGGGCATCATCTGCAACGATCTGCGGCAGTACGTGATGCTCGGCGACGCTGCCGACATGACCGATCATATCACTGGGACCGATGATGACAGATGGGTATTCACCGAGGATAATCCATGGAGGGAACTGACTACGGCAGCCGAATTATCTGCCGTGTCGCGCGTGCTCCAAGGCTACAACGACACGCTGAGTACACAATGTCTGGACATAGCGCGAACGCTGTTCGATACCACGCGGGAAGACAAGTTGGCTCTTACAGCCAAGATACAAGCGGCAACCGAGTTGTGGCTCACCACCAATGACTTAAAATACAGGAAATATCTGCTGGATGAGTTGCCATTTATCACTCAACATATAGAACAGACAGGTTGGTTTATCGGCAGAGCAGCCGAGACAATGGGCAACAAAAAATTCACCACGTCTATCAGAACAGCGTTGACGGCGATGCGCGGGAAATTGGAGGAGCTAGGCGAAGAGACTCCTTACGGTGTTCCCTATCGTCCCTATATCTGGGGAGCGGGATGGGATATCCAGTCGTTCGGATTCAGACTTTACTTTCTGATGAAGTCATACCCCGACTTGTTAGATGCCAAATATCTGTATAATGCGCTCAACTTCGTGCTCGGTTGTCACCCAGGCAGCAACACAGCGTCCTTTGCATCGGGCGTAGGTGCAGTATCCGCGACGACGGCTTACGGATTCAACCGTGCCGACTGGAGTTACATCCCTGGCGGAGTGATTTCGGGCACCGCACTTATCCGCCCTGATTTCCCCGAACTGCTACAATATCCGTATCTATGGCAACAGACGGAGTACGTGCTCGGCGGCGGTTCATCCCATTACATGTTCCTCGTGTTGGCAGCCCAGCAACTGCTCAACAAGAAATAAAAGGCATCAAGAAGAATAAAATATATGATTATCCCCTGATGTACCAACAATAACATTTCAGATTCAAATGCATATAAAAGTATGAAAGCATCACTCCCATCTACCAATATACCCCTGTATTGGTACGCAATATGATGCTTCCAGCACTGCGATTTGATGCAAAACGCCGACCAATATACCCCTGTATTGGTCGGTCGTTTATCGTTTATAGAAAGCTTCATGACTTTACCTGAAAAAGGCAAACACCTTTATTGTTCTATTTACTAGTTAACTATGTCGCATCATTACCAAACATTGATACCGCGAAAGGCTCACTGTCGGGCAAAAAACTATTAATAAAACGAAAGTATGGAAAAGATTGAAGATTAAATGAAAATTATTTATATCTTTGCACTTATCATGAAAAAAATACTGTCAATCATCATACCATTGGTCATTGTCACACTCGCGGGGTGCGGTGGCAACGGTTATGGCAATGGCGATACCGATAAGGAGGCGCAACAATATGTAGACAGTACGCTGATTTACATAGACCGCCAGGATTTCCGCGCGGCTATGTTGCAACTGAAAAGGGCAGAGAAGTTGTTGCCCGAAATCAAAGACAAAAAACTGAGCTACCAAATCTGTCAATATATCGGTTGGATAGACGAGAACAGCGGTGCCAACGAACTGGCGCTGCAATATCAGCAGCAAGCTCTAGGATATGCACAGGAGTATGGCAAGCCTGAATATGTGGTGGACGTGCTGATAAACCAAGCCAACGTGCTATTTAACATGAACGAAAACGACAGCGCATGGCACGTGAATCTGCAAGCGGCGAAATATTATAAGCAGGCGGACCGCGGACAGAAATCGGTGATACTGAAAAATGTGGCCTACTATGAAATGCTGAAAGACTCTTTGCCCGAAGCAGAACGCCACGCCTACCGTGCGGCGATGCTGGCGGAAGATTCGTCGGCAGTGGGCAACGCCCTGTCACTGTTGTGCCAGATTTACATCAAGCAAAACCGCTATGAAAAGGCGCAGATGCTGATGAGCATCATGCCGCGACGGGGTAACTCGACATTGGAATATAACCGACTGTTGGTGCGCAGCGACTTCCTGGAGAAACGGGGAGACTACAAAGGGGCCCTGCAAAGTTATAAGAAGCTGAAAGACCTGACGGATTCGCTCTACTCGGAGTCGAGCCATCTGGACATCATCAAAATACAAAATCAATACGACAAAGAGGTGATACAACGTGAGAAAGCGGAGCAGGCTCTGTATTTCTCCCTTGCCATCATTGCACTGTTGCTCATCATCTTCGCGCTGACGATATGGTACAACAGCCGCACGAAATCACTCTATAAGCAATACAAACAGCGCATCGCCACCGTGAAAGAGGATACGATGGAACGGCTGAGCCGCAAAGACTCTACGATAGAGGAAATGAAGACGGCGATAGACGCGAAGGTGGCGGAGATAGACACGCTGAAAGACAAACTGCCCTCGCGGCTCGGAACGGATGATGCCTACGACACGATAGCCGACACAAAGTTGGGCGTGGACGTGCTCTATGCCATTCTGAAAGACCAGAACATCAGTCAGATGGGCAAACGGGAACAGCGCGCCGTGACCAACGTGATGTGGACGATAGACCGAGAACTGGCTATTATCATCAGCAATCCCGACTTTGCTCTCACGCCGAAGGAGACTTTCTTCTGCATCATGGAGCGCAACGGCAAGACCGACCAGCAAAAAGCCACATCCTTCTGTTGCTCTGAACAGGCGGTGAGGTCAACGAAAAGCCGACTGGGAAAGAAAATTGACCTTACGGTAATTGAGAATTGAGAATTGAGAATTGGAAATTGAAAATTGAGAATTGGGAATTGAGAATTGAGAATTATGATTTGCATCGACTGTTTGAGTCTTCTACATGGAAGTTTTCTTAAAATTGTGTAATCATAAATCAATTAAAATAGTGGTAAGCATAATTTTCAACTATCAATTATGTACCTAAGAAGCTCTAAACTTAAAATAAATAGCGATGAAACACAAAGAAAAACTTATTCTCTGCCTAGCGGCAGGATTATTGACAACAAAC
>Ga0208695_1003581_pt1 | contig 10388 bp, 6 predicted proteins | sample AD_UKC111_MetaG_FD_184449 | JGI IMG/M metagenome (GOLD analysis project Ga0208695, IMG submission 184449) | Active sludge microbial communities of municipal wastewater-treating anaerobic digesters from Hong Kong - AD_UKC111_MetaG (SPAdes)... | ecosystem: Engineered > Bioreactor > Anaerobic >... | reverse complement strand
TGCTGTTTCAAGAGAAAGCAATAAACTTCACGACACATATCGTGATCAGGATTGACACCCATACCGGTAGTCTGCAGATTGAGGCATCGGGAGAGGCACTGTCCGATTTCAGAAAGAACCGGATTGGCTTGTGTCTCCATCTGAATGCATCACTCAAAGGATCGCGTTGTGATGTGATACACACCGATGGGAGCAGTTCATCCGTCGAACTCCCCATATTGGTATCCCCTCATCAACCAATCCTGAACATCCGGCAAATGAAGTTGCGAACGGGACATCTGACCTCCGAGTTCATTTTCGAGGGCGATATCTTCGAGATGGAAGATCAACGGAACTGGACAGATGCTTCATACAAGATCTACTCTACCCCGTTGGCGCTACCGTTTCCGGTAGCAGTAAAAAAGGGAGACCGGTTTCATCAGAAAATATCGGTCACCACCTCTGTAGAAACCGACGCGCCTACGCAGACTGAATCGCTGTATGGCAGCATGAGACCGCTCCCCTTTCCCAAATTGGGCACACTTATTCCGGAAAACTTCTCGTTCGAAGCGTTCAACGGGCCCGCCGGCAACGTCGCATTTCCATTCTCGTACCTGCGGATCGACTTTCGTCTGTACCGCAACGGGTGGGAAGAAAAGGCAAAGGAGCATGCCCTGCTTGCCCGGGAAAAGCAGATCTCCATCTATGCCATCCTCTACTTCAGTGATCGTTACGAAGAGGAGATGGCCGATTTCTGCACTTTTGTCTACACGTTTCGGCTGCACGATCATATTGCCTGGGCTGCCCTTCTCTCCTCGACCGATTTCGTGTTGTCCGGCTCCATACTTGAAAAGCTTGTTCCAAAACTGAGGAGTACCCTACCGAATGTAAAAGCAGGTGCAGGTACCGATGCCAATTTCGCGCAACTGAATCGTAACCGTCCCTCTGCAGAGGATCTCGATTTTATCTGCTATTCAATTCAGCCACAAGAGCATGCATCCGATAAACTGTCGATCATCGAGAATATCAAAGGGGGGTTTGACACTGTACGGACAGCTCAATCGTTTGCCGATACCAGACCGGTCCATATCTCTTCACTCTCCATTTTCAGGAGATTCAATGCAAATGTAGATAAAATCTGTCCGGATAACAGCATGGAGAGGTATCGGTTCGCGGCGGGGAATCTGGAAGCCGGTTGGTTTATCGGTGTTCTGAACGACCTGATACTGGCCGGAACAGAGGCAATAACGGCAATCTTCTACCCATTACACGACTCGCCGCTGCTGGAACTCTTCAGGAAATTCGCCAATCGCCCTCCGGAATTCTTGCTGGCCGACGGCTCAACAATGCCAACAACATACTCGTTGCTATCATGGCAATCGAAAGGCAGACAATACACGGTCGCAGCCAACCTCACAAATAAGGAAATATTTATCAGCCATGCGGAGCTGAACCTGCAACTGAAACCGTACGAGATCAAATATGTTGATCATTAAAGTCAGGGAGCATGATAATAGAAGGTTTTCATCAATGCGATGATGGTCTGTTTTACGGTCTCGAGATGGGTATGCATCAACCTGGCGGCATCCTCTTTCCTCCCTTCCAGGATCGCCTCTCCAATTTCAAGGTGCTCGTAGATTGATTTCCCAACCCGCTCCTCAAGCACCAGCATGCCCAATTTAATCCGCATAAACTGGAGATTCAGGTTGTCCACAATAACTCCAGCCCTGGAGTTGTTTGCGATCCTGAACAACAGACCGTGAAAATCGATATCCAGCTGAAGCCATCGCTGCACATATTCGTCGTGACGGGAACTATCCATCGTTGTCAGCGATTTCATCTCTGCCAGCATATCCGACAACTCCTTCTTGTCCTCCGGTGTTGCCTTTTCAGCAGCCTGGCTGGCAGTCATGCTCTCTATCGCCTGTTTGATCTGGAAGATCTCCTCGATATCCTTGGGGAACAGGATGTAAACCCGTTTCTTGCGCTCTGCAGAGACAATAAATCCCTCATTTTCAAGCCTCATAATGGCTTCCCTGACCGGGGTACGGCCAAACCCGAACTTTTGGGCCAGCTGAATTTCGGCCACAGTATCCCCCGGACGAAGCTCGGAAGTGATAATTGCATTCAGGATTCGACTATATGCGTCGTTTGATGTTAAATTTTTCATGTAAACCAGTATTTGACAATTATCCCGCACAAAATGTATACAAACCCCCACCCTGGACCACTCTATTCCATCGTAATCTCAACCGCTACAACTTGTGATTGTTAAGTGGAGAGATCAAAATTGAATGCTCAAAATCTGGAAAACTGTTTAACGGAGCAGTGCTGTTTGATATGCAACAAGAACTCCTTTTTGTATACATTTTTCAACAGCAAAAGTAAGAATTTTTTCCCAATTTTGAGCCATTTATCGTAACTTTTGATATCTTGCAGGAGATCCCTGTTACCTTATATCTTACCGGAGTCATGATTTGCAACCTTCAAGCCGGATCTGCTCCGTTTGGCATATCAGAATGGGGTGCTGCAATTATTTTCTCAAGAACCTCCCCTTTTTTCAGCCTGATAATCTCACCATTGCATTCAAACTCCGCATCCTTCCACGCCTTCAGATAGAGGCGGGCACTGCTTCCATTGATTACTCCATCAATTACAATGCCCAATTTTGAATAGATATTTTTCAAATGGATATCACCTTGCCAGGGGTTGCATTTTGCTATCTCCAGCTTCCCGTACCAATCGCTTATCAGATTGTTCAGGAGCGACTGAGCTATCAATCCGTTTGTGGAGATATAAAAGGGCATATCGTAATTGCTGCTGCTTTCATATATCTGAATCCACTCGGCATCCACATTATCAGATATTCGAAGATTCTCCCAATCCTTTATCCATTCTTCCGGGTTTCCGCATCTTGAACCGGCCAGGAGAAACGTTCCCAATGTCCAGCCATGGAAGAGCGGTTCTTTTGCATTGGCCGTAATCTCATACCGCTTCTCATACGCGATCCGCGATGGGTCAGAGAGCAGAGTGTCTACAGGCAAGAAGGTCAGCGGATTCAACTGGACAGGATGTTTCTGATCCCCAAAATTGGCATCTCCTTCGCAATTGCAGGAGTAGTATAAGCCTTGAGGTGACAGCAGAACTGGAAAAGCCATATTCTCCAATATCTCCCGATAGCTTCCATCCCTGTCCAGTTTCAGCTCTACCGCCCTCTGGAAGCAATACTTGGCACTATACAAAGCACACAGATAATCCTTCTGATTCTCGCCTCCCCTCTCATCCTGTCCCATCGAAGGGGTTACAAACAGATGCCATAGGCCATCCTCCTCTTTCCGGCTGATATTTTTGTAAAATTCCGCCGTACCCTCTATCAGCGGGACGACATATCTCTCCGTCCAGGCCTCATCATCCACCAACAGGGCAGTCTCATACGCCATCCTTGCCAGATAGCCCGCATTATGAATTTCGTAATAAAATTGGTTGGGCGGAACCGGGTCGTGATACCCTTCGATAGTACCATATGGAAATACCCAGGGAGAGAAAATACCGTCCACACCGAACAGCCGTTTCGTGTAGGCCCGCAACCCATCCGGGTCGGCGGCAAGCCGTTCGATCCACGATTTGGCGATATCGATATTTCCGGTGGCAAGCAGAACAGCATGGACAAATGAGCCATCCTGAGGAAAATAAAAGGTCCAGCCATTGCCGCTCAATCCGCAAGGGGGCGATAAACCGGCGCCATCACCGGTAAAGGAGGAGAGAAACATCGCCATCGATCTGACCCACATGCGTTGCGCCGTTGAATCAGGAATCAGCAGGCATCCCATGTTCATCCACTTCTCGTTCCACCACTCGATTGTTCCGTTTAATGACTCCCGATTTGATTTCTCAATGGGACTACCAACGGAGATAAGTATCTCGTTTTTCCCCTCATGGAGTTGCAGGCGCAAACAGCCCCCCTCACGTCTCACATTTGCATTGCTCTTCAGATAGAGTGAGGAGACCACTTCCCCGCAACTTATATCTACCCGCCAACTATCGTCTACTTTACGGATTTGAGATATCTGCTCCACTACCTGGTTATAGTGGACTCCGGTCTTGCCGAAAGGTTGCAATATGACGTCGGAAGCGGTGCCCTTCAGTTCGATGATAATCCCGGCCAGGTCTTTGTTGACCGGATCAAACCATGTAGTTGTCTTCACCATGTTCTTGCCCGTGGTGAACCTGGTCGTGATTATTCCGTCGTAGAACGACTGGTACTGTTCATATTGATCAGTCGTTTCAGGCAGGGTCTCCCAGAAGATTTTGGCAAGGGGCAACAAATAGTCGGCATTGAACTTCGCCCTTACATGGTGCCCTAAATGTATGTACTCTGTTTTTCCGAATGCGTCACCCTCTTCAGGGTGAATATGCAATCCAAATGCGCCGTCTGCACAACCCCAATGTCCGTTTCCCTGATAGAGCGGAATGGTCATGCAGCTATCCCGTTGAATGTCGCCCATTCGCACCGCCTCCGGCAGGTTGAACCCGGTCCGTGTCCGGTAGGTGTTGCACGACACCTGAGTAATGACCAGTGCGGTCAGGATGATTCCGATTACTCTCATTTGGATATTCATATACAACAATTTTTAATCTAATGTTTAAACTGAACGATCGGTTCGAAACGGTTAACGGCTTTGCGAAGGCGGGGCTAAGAAATTTAAAACTTTCTATAAATACGAACTCGAGCAAAAACCATTTTCGTTTTTCAAACTTACAAAAAATAAAAAAAACGAAATGTTTTTTTGCGACTTAAAGTGCGAAAATCTTCAACGCCAGGGAATCTTGCCCCCGCTTTTGCAAAGCCGATGTTATGTGATGGCAATTTTTTGTACTTTTGTCATAAACTAAATCATTTCATTATGTATTTCAGCAGACCTTGGACTTTTGTATAAGTGAGAGACAGTCCCTCCTTTTTTTTCTAGACGACTAGTCTATGATTTACAGCTACTATTTTATTCTAAAATCAGTGTCGTGATTTCATTGCTGTTTCTGATGGTTAATACTGTCTTTCACTTTCTGTGATTTGAGTCAAGTATTCATCCAAAAGAAATTAATAATGAAAAAAAATCGTGTTCCTGTAAGGTTTACAGGTCAACATTTTACAATAGACACCCGATTAATAAATGATGCTATTCGGCTGGCTGACGTGCAAAAAGAAGATTTGGTTTTAGATATTGGTGCCGGTCTCGGTTTTTTGACTGTTCATTTAGCTAAAAACTCTGACAATGTGATAGCTATTGAAAATGACAGGCGTTTTGTATCCGAACTCAGGTCGAAATTCGGATGTAATAAAAAAGTCAACATTGTAGCAATCGACTATATGCGGTTTTCGTTTCCGCAAAAGCATTTTAAAGTGGTTTCTAATATACCATACGGAATCACTTCCGATATTCTGAAATCGCTGATGTTCACGAATCTGGAATATTTTACGCAAGGCTGTTTGATTATGCAATTAGAACCCGCTCAAAAACTTGTTCAGCAAAAGTTTTTCAACCCGTATGTTGTTTTTTATCATACATTTTTCAGGTTGGAATTGATGTATGAAATTAGTCCGAAAAGTTTTCTGCCGCCTCCAACGGTTAAGTCGGCATTACTAAAAATCAGTAAAAAGAAGTGTGAAAATATCGGTGTCGAGATGAAAGAAAAATATCTTGATTTTCTTTATTTTATGCTTCATTTCCCTGATTTGCCGGTACGTACGGCTTTGAAGAAAATCTTTCGTAAACAACAAGTTAGGGAACTTTCTGAAAAGTCTGGTTTAAAGTTGGATAATTCGGTTTGCACGATGTCTGCACAGCAATTTTTAGAATGTTTTGTTGAAATGTTAAAAGTCGTACCCGATAAATTTCACCCAAAAAAGTAAATCCGTTTTTGTCAGAACAACGCTTTTTCATTTGAGGAGAGTGTTGTTTTTGCTTGCACATAACTTTTGCATTTAAGAAGTAAGCCAATACGACTTCGTCAACATTCAATCGTATTGGCTTACAGTTTCATGGCAATTGATCAGGCATGATGATCAGTCCGCATAAGAGCCCCAGAACTTGAGTTCACTTATCATGAACTGCGGTACGCCGGTGTTTGTGCTGTACACGCAAAACCGGATATACTGGAAAGACTGGTCGGTTTTATCGGGATCAATCTCATACTCAATTCCTGCACGGATAAATTCGCGATCCTCGTTGCTAAGGTCGTTCGGAGAGGTTGCTCCTGAAGGAAGTTTCATATAACAATCGGCCAGTTTTACCCAATCGTTTTTCCATTCATCGGTACCGCCCACTTGGGGCCAGCCGGTCCAATATTTCAGGTTATCCTCTTTGCTCCCATTGCCAATTTCACTTAGGGCTTTCGGATTGTTTGTTCCCCACACCTCAAATTCGAGAGGAAGTTCTGCAGAATAGAGCGGCGATCTGTCCCTCATCCACCAGCGGAAGCGGCTGTATGAAGCTTTACGGCCCATGTCAATGGTAAAATAGTAGGGGAAGAGGTTCGATTCCGATTCGCCGGGGACAAAATCGCCCAACACATTATTGGAGCAATGCCAGTAGGCACTACCGCTCATCTCTACCCCGTCTACCGCCCGGTCGATAGTACGGCCGTTGATCAGGCGGTTCATATCACCCCGATACAGGTGGGAACCGTCGGCTACGTTTCCATTCCAACCCCACTGCTTCCATATCATCACCCCACGTTCATCTTTCCCCACAATCTCCGTTTCAAACAGCGGGGTAAGTAGCGTATCGAGTGGAGCGGCATAATTGTTCCACCTGTCTCTCATCTCAAAGCGGAAGTTTTGACTTACAGCCTCAAAACCGCGGAACGAGGCCCTTCCACTGGGAGCATCGGAGTAGTAGGTATCGTAAAGGGCCATTTCCCCTTCTGCATTCTTCCTATAGATCGAGATAGCGATTGCCTGTCTCATCGGATTCTCCCAGGTCATGTAGATTCCACCGAAGGTTGAATTCACCTTTAACGACTCCATGATCAGATTGACGGGGGCTGTCAACGGTTTAATGGTAACCTGCACCGGAGCCGATTCATTCCTGCTTTTGTCGATGGTATAGAGCGTAACCGGATACTCCCGCGTATCTGCATATCCTTCCAGAACTATGGTATCGCGAAATGCGGAGGAGAAGGCCTCCCTCAACTCCAGACCCTTTTCATCCAGTGCGTAAACCGCCTTAACCCCAAGAAGATCATTGTCGCTCGGCAAGGTATAGGTGATTTTTGCACCGCCATAGGTATTTTCAACCTTCACATTGGTTACGATGCCCGGTGGAATATTATCCGTCGGATCGTGCCAATCTTTCACCTCTTCACATTGATACAGGACAAATAGAGCTGTACCAAATAATATATATATCAATTTTCTTTTCATAGCTTTGCTCTTTTTTATTGCCATCCCAAGTTCTGCACCAGGTTGGTATTTTTCAACAATACATTTAACCGAATCGGCCATAAATAATCTTTCGTATCAAATGTCGGATGATAGATCTCTTTGACCTGATAGAAATCGGCCGGGTTCTCACCCCTGATATTCAACCCTCTAATAGGCCTGTTCATATACTCCTCACTGAGTTTCCACCGTCTTAGGTCCCAGAATCGGCTTCCTTCGAACGCCAGTTCGTTGAGACGCTCCCTCCGGATAATCTCGCGCATGCCCTCTTTTGAAGTGGGTTTATCGGGAACGTTGGAGTGATCCTGCCAGCTCTCCACTACCCCTTTCAATCCCGTACGGGCGCGTACAAGGTCGACATACTCATAGACCTCCGCATCGGGAGAAGATTTTACCTCATTCAGTGCCTCAGCATACATCAGATACAGATCGGCCAACCGAATGATCGGAAATGCATAACGATAGGTAGTGATGCTGGAGTTGGCATCGGGTACCGAACTGAGGTAATGCACCAGCTTTTTGCAAAGGTATCCCGTACTCGAGTACCGTTCAGTAGGAGCAACACCACCTCCGGGGTCGGCCCCTCTCATTGGTGTATGCCACATGTTGTCATCCGTGGAGATACGGCCATTTCCGTAGAAGGTTCCGCCATCGAACGTAACGGAGCCATAGAAACGCGCCTCCCTGTTAAAGTGTAGATTGACAGTTTGATACCCCTCCTTGATATAGAACTTGTGGCTTGCGTCGCCTGTTCTTATTCCCATCGGGTCTACTCCTTCCCAATCCCTGTCTTCCTCGATCGGGACACCGTTACTGGTATAAAACTGCTCTACCACCTGCAAGGTAGGTGCATAGCTCTTCCCGATTCCACCCGAGTTATGGTTGGGGTTCCACGCCGGGAAACAGACCCTTTGCAGAGCATCGGGATTGAAGTTCGATTCACCCCAGATGATCTCCTTGTTCCATCGTTCCGTCACAGCTCCCCTCACCTGCATCGCAAGGATGGTTGGAGCGTTCAGATCTCTTGCAAAGGTTGTCTCGCTGAAATCAAACAGCTCATGTCCTGCCTCATGCGCCGCATCAATAGCCTCTTTCAACGCAGCTGCCGCCCGCTGCCACTTCTCGGGACGATATTCCTGCGGAAATAGCTGCCGCCCCTTTTTGTCGACAACTGAAGCGTAATCTGTATTGCCATTGAACAGGGGGCTTGCGGCAAGCGTCAGCACCTGAGCTTTCAACGCCAAGGCAGTCGCTTTAGTTGGACGTCCCATATCGGAAGTCACATCCAGAATCTCCTCCGGCAGGTTTTCGAGCGACTGATCCAACAACTCCACAATATATTCCACCACATCATCTACAGGTTCGCGGAACCGCCTCACCTCTTCCGTGGTTGAACTGATGGGAAGATTCTCCCTGATCAATGGAATAGGTCCATACATCCTGAAGAGGTAGTAGTGATAGTAGGCTTTCAGGAAGAGTACTTCGGAAACCCACCAATCCCGTTCAGACTTATCCAGGTCGAACGGTTTGTCGATATTTTCGAGGAAGATGTTACAATCACTCAATGCCGTAAAAAGTGCTTTACCACCCTGCAGGTTGTAATCATCCTGTATACTGGCCCAGTAATCGGCAAGCGGTGAATTGGTACCCTGATTCCCCTTGGCAATATTCCAAAGTAACGGACTCACGATATTGGCCGGATCGATATACCACACCTCATCTCCTCCAAACAGAGCCGGATTGGAGGTCGGATCTGCATGGTTGGGCAGGAACGAGAAGCATCCGTAGAGGTACTTCTCCGCCTCATGCCGGTTTTTAAACGCATGATCAATTGTCGGCGTATTGTCCGGAATGATGTTAAGGTAGTCATCGCAGGAAGCCATAACCATGACCAGCGTCAGAACAGCGGCAATACGACTGATATTTAATATGTTTCGATTCATTTTCATTGTATTTTCAGAATGAGAGATTCAACCCAATATTATAGACCCGTTGCAACGGGTAACCCAAGCCGTTACCACCCATTTCAACATCCCATAAATCAAACTTACTGAACAGCAACAGGTTGGTTCCACTCAAGTAGAACCGGCAGGATTCCAGGTGCATTCTCCTGGTTATCGCGGTGGGGAGCGAGTAACCCAGTTCCACACTCTTCAGGCGCAGGAAATTGCCATCCCGCATAAACATCGTACTCCGCTGCAAATTATTATTTATCAAGTAGTTGGAAAGCCTCGGCCAGGCTGCAAACGGATTTTGAGATGCTTCCGACCAGTAGTCATCCGCAATGAATTTTGCAAGTCCGGTCTCAAGGATTCTTCCGCCTGAACTTGACTGTACGAATGGAGACATTGTCGCCGCGTCGATCCAGAAAGAAGAACGGGCAGATCCGGAGAAGAAGCAGGATGCATCGAAGCTCTTGTAACCGGCTGAAATACCAAAACCGTAATTGATTTCGGGCGTGGTCGGATATCCGATGGGCACCCTGTCGATCTCGTTGATGATATTATCCCCGTTGATATCTTTGTATTTGATATCTCCCGGGCCATACTCGCCAAAATCTTGACGGGGCGAGTTCTTTACGTCCTCGTCATCGATAAAGAGGCGTTCCGCCACATAGCCCGATTTCTGAGAAATTGGGTTTCCGATTTTGGAGGTCCAGGGTATCTCGCTCAGGTCGGGCTCCTCATAATATTTATAGATGGAGCGTGCATAGGTGAAGTTGGCTCTTCCTGTTACCCATGTATTTTTGTTGATCGAATGGTTATAGTCGACCGAGACATCAATTCCTTTTCCAGAGGCTTTACCCACGTTTACTAGCGGAGTAGCCCATAATCCCATGGAGGTAGGGATATCCGCCCTCGATTGCAAGATATTTGTCCGTTCCTCCTTATATAGGTCGGCCAAAATCTCCATCTTATTGTCAAACAGGCCGATTTCAATACCCAGATTGGTTTTATAGGCGATCTCCCAT
>Ga0208695_1003576_pt1 | contig 10399 bp, 10 predicted proteins | sample AD_UKC111_MetaG_FD_184449 | JGI IMG/M metagenome (GOLD analysis project Ga0208695, IMG submission 184449) | Active sludge microbial communities of municipal wastewater-treating anaerobic digesters from Hong Kong - AD_UKC111_MetaG (SPAdes)... | ecosystem: Engineered > Bioreactor > Anaerobic >... | reverse complement strand
CCCCTAACCGGTAAAGCTTTGCAAATACCGGTAAATAATACCGTCACCAAAAAACAATGTGATAAAAAAGGAAATATTGATAAAGGGTCCGAAGGGTATCTCATCCTTCCTTCCCTTTCTGCCGGAAATCACCAGGTACAAGGAGACCAGCGCCCCTATAATAAAGGACAGCAATATGTTTAAAACAGTCTTTTTAAATCCGAGTATAAAGCCAAGAGCTGCTGTCAGTTTTATGTCACCGCCGCCCATGGCACTCTTGGATACAACTGCAATAAACAGAAAAATAAGTCCTCCGGAAAGAAAGCCGTAAATGCTGTCCCTGAATGAAAACGGGGTTCCAAAGATAAAATGACCCAGCCCCTTGTATAAAACCGTTGCCGCCAGAATGGCCAGCACAAGCCCATCGGGTATTATCCGTTCATAATAGTCAATTAGGCTTATTACTATAAGAATGCTTGCCATAAAGCAGTAAAAATAGAATTCGAGAGATAAACCGAAATAATAAAAAACAAATAAATATAAGATACTGTTTAAAGCTTCAATAATCAGGTACCGGGGCGGAATGTCCTCCCCGCAGTACCTGCATTTCCCATTCAAAAATATATAACTAAGTATTGGTATCAGGTCATACCAGGCCAAGAAATGGCTGCAGCGGGTACAGCGGGAGGGAGGAGAAACTATGGATTCCCCCCTGGGTATCCTGTATATGCATACATTAAGGAAAGATCCTATTGTAATGCCCATTATGAATACTGGTATGTACATGCGCAGCCTCCTTTTTCAGGTTATACCTGCACCCGCTTACGGAACAACGCTGACGGTTACAGTACCTGTCGAAGATATCTCAACTTGATAGTTTCCTGATTCAGAAGCTCCTTTCGGTACTTCCGGCCATTCCTGCAAATACTTCCCCCAGCCTAATTTATTACCATCATTATCTTTTGTTGTATTATCCCATGTAACGTCATCGGTGCCGTCTGCAACGGCCATATTGGCGGCACTCTGCAGTATCTTTTTATTTGTACTATTTACCGTGTCTGCCGCTTCTTTTCTTGAAACTGCATACTTGGGCACTGCAATAACCGCCAATATGCCCAGTATGGCTATGACCACCACCAGCTCGACTAGTGTGAAGCCCTTCCTATTATGGATTTTCTTTAAGAACCATTGTAACATAATATTTCCCCTCCTAAAATCTTATAGATGACATAAAATTACATGCTTGTCCCGTTTTTTCAATCACCTCCCCCAATGAATAATGCCTCCCTAGTATCCTGCCATATTTATCATGTCAAACATAGGCAAAGCTATGGACATAACTATAAACCCGATTATAAGGGCCATTACCACAATCATAAGGGGCTGCATCATTTCCATCATTTTCTGGATAGCCGCCTCCACCTCCTCATCATAAAAGCCGGCTGTTTTGCCAAGTATTCCGTCCAGATCCCCGGACTCTTCCCCTATCTTAATCATGGCATCCATCATGGGAGGAAATACCCCGATTTCCTTTATGGTTTCCGAAAGGGACAGACCTTTGCGGACCCCCTCCTTGACACTTTCCATTTTTTCTCCTATATATTTGTTATCCATTACCCTGGAAACCAGCTCTATTCCCTGCACCAGAGGTATACCGCTGGACAGTATTGTGGACAGGGTCCTGCTGAATTTTGATGCAGCTATTTTGATGTTGGTGTCTTTTATCACCGGCAGTCTGAGCTTCCAGGTATCAAACAGCTGCCTGCCGAATCCCGTTCTGCCAAAGTACCTTAAACCGATAAACAGCCCTGAAGCTGCTAATACATACACATACCACCTGTGTCTTATTGAATGGCTTACAGCCATCAATATCCTTGTTGGCAGCGGCAGCAGGACACCGCTGCTTTCAAACATTTGTATAAAGCCGGGCAGCACGGCTATCATCATGAATAACACCACCGCAGTGGCTATGCCTGCAAGCACTATGGGATAAATCATTGCGCCCTTTACTTTATTTTCTATCTTGAATTCCTTTTCAAAATGTGCGGACATTCTTTCCATGATGGTATCAAGGGTACCGCTTACTTCCCCCGCTTCCACCATGCTTATCAGTATGGATGGAAATACCCTGGAATTTTCCTTCAGGGCTTCAGAGAGGGTCATTCCCTTCTGAACATTTTCCCATGCATTGTTTATGGCTTTTCTCAGCAAATTGTTTTCTGTCTGCCGCTCCAATATGTCCAGGCACTTTACAACGCTGACTCCTGCGTTAAGCATGGTATGGAACTGCCTGCAAAAAACCGCCATATCCTTCTTTCTCACCCTTGCAAAGGTGATTTCCATACTGCCTCCGCTTCCCGCCGTCTTACCCACCGATATGGGCATATAGCTGCTGTTCTTCAGCATGGCAACAAGCTCCTGCTCATCCTTGGCATCCTGCAGTCCTTCAATTATCTGACCGTTTTCGGACACTGCCCTGTATTTGAATTGCATATTTCAACCCCCCCCGATTATGATAGTTACAGTCTTATCATGTCGGGGTTCATACTCCGGGTCATCAAGGTATCCCTACTTATCAGGTTCCTTCTGTACAGATTCACCATTGAGGAGTCAAGGGTCTGCATCCCGTATTTGCTGCCGGTCTGAATAACCGTGCTTAACTGGTGAGTCTTTCCTTCCCTTATGAGGTTCCTTACGGCTTCAGTAGCTATCATTATCTCAAAAGCACAGACTTGGCCGTTTCCATCCGCTCTGGGCAGCAGTTGCTGGGATATTGTCGCCTGAATAACCGACGCAAACTGTACCCTTATCTGATGCTGCTGATCGGACGGGAAAACATCAATCACTCTGTCAACAGTATTTGCGGCATCCAAGGTATGCAGGGTTGATAGGACCATATGTCCCGTTTCTGCTGCCGTAAGGGCTATGCCTATGGTTTCAATGTCTCTCATCTCACCTATCAGTATAACATCGGGATCCTGGCGGAGAGCCGCCCTCAGTCCATTTGCATAGCTCATGAAATCGCTTCCCATTTCCCGCTGGTTTACTATGCTTTTTTTGTGCCTGTGCAGGTATTCAATGGGATCTTCCAGTGTAAGTATATGGTAACTTTTCTCACTGTTTATCCGATCTATCATGTAAGCCAGGGTTGTGGACTTGCCGCTTCCGGTGGGGCCTGTGACAAGTATGAGCCCATTCCGCAGCTCCGTCAGGTCATTTACTATCATTGGCAGCCCCAGTTCTTCCATAGAAGGTATATTCAGGGGTATTACCCTTATAGCCATGCAGTGGCTGCCTCTCTGCCGGAAAATATTAATTCTGTATCTGCCCACCCCGTGGATGGAAAAGGAAATATCTATTTCGCCCTTTTCCTTCAGCACTTCCTTCTGTTTGTCATTCAGGACACTCATTGCCATTTTTTCGGTGTCTTCCGGGGTAAGTACGTAGTTGTCTGCCTTTATCAGTTCTCCGTTTATCCTGTATACCGCCGGCAATCCTACTGTAATATGGATATCTGAAGCTTTTTTCTCAACACCGTCATTTATAAGTTCAAGAAAATCCAATTGGCTCCCTCCTAATCAATTGTACAACCTATCCTTAAAACCTCTTCCATTGAGGTTATGCCTTCAAGTGCTATTCTGGCTACGCTGTCCTGCAAAGTAGTCATACCGTTCTTTATGGCCTGCTCCTTGATATCCTCAGTACTGCTGCGCTTATCTATTAGCCTCCTGATATCCTTATCCAGGTACATAACCTCGTGAATGGGTATTCTTTCCCTGTAGCCCCTGATGCATTTATTGCAGCCCTTTGGCTTGTACAAAATCAATTCCTTCCCCATATCCTTCTTTAACAGTTCTTTTTCCTTTTTATCAGCCAGGTACGCTTCTTTACAGCTGGGGCAGAGCCTCTTTACAAGTCTTTGCGATATTATCCCTATTACCGAGGTGGATACCATGTAATGTTCAATTCCCATATCTATAAGTCTTGCCACTGTCGATGCCGTATCATTGGTGTGGAGTGTGGACAGTACCAGATGTCCTGTTATGGATGCCCTTACCGCAATTTCCGCAGTCTCTGAATCTCTGATTTCTCCCACCATTATTATGTCCGGATCCTGCCTGAGTATTGAACGGAGCCCATTGGCAAAGGTTAATCCTGCCTTGTTGTTGACCTGTACCTGATTGATTCCGTGAATCTTGTATTCAACGGGATCTTCAATTGTTATTATGTTTCTTTCCTCTTTGTTGATGTCTTTCAGCACCGTATACAGAGTCGTACTTTTACCGCTGCCGGTGGGGCCTGTAGCAAGTATGATTCCGTAGGGATGATGGATTATTCTGTTGAATACCTCCAGGTCATGGTCGGAAAACCCCAGATCCTCTTTGGAAAACATGAAACCATCCCTGTCAAGAATCCTGATGACAATTTTCTCACCATATACGGTAGGCAAGGAGGATATCCTCAAGTCTATGTTCCTGCCCTCCGACTCCATTTCAACCCGTCCGTCCTGGGGAAGCCTGCGCTCGGCTATATCCATTTTCCCCATAATCTTTATCCTTGTGACTATTGCCATATGGCTTCTCCTGCCAAAGCTCATTATTTCCTGAAGATCTCCGTCTATCCTGAGCCTTACCCTGATTATGTCCTCATATGGTTCTATATGTATGTCACTTGCCTTGTTTCTCACAGCCTGGCTTATTATCGTGTTTACAAGCTTTACCACAGGAGCACTGTTGACATCCGACAGTTCGTTCTCATCCATTTCCTCCTGCCTGCCTGACTCAAATCCCTCTTCAAATTCCCTGATAATCTTTTTGCTGCACTCCCGGGTATAGTATTTGTTTATAGTCCTGCTGATGACAGATTTTGTGGATATTGTGATTTTAGGTTTCATACCGCTTATAAGCTTTATATCATCAATTGCAAAAATATTAAGAGGATCGCTCATTACAACCAGCAGCTCATCATTAACTATATCCACAGGCATCAAATCGTATTTTTTTGCTATTGCCTCAGGTATCAGTTCGGTGGCCTTAGGGTTGACATTGTAATTTGCAAGGTCAAGAACAGGGATACCCAGCTGCTCCTCAATAACCCCGAGGATTTCTTCCTCCTTGGTGTACCCAAGCTCCACCAAGATTTCCCCAAGTTTTTTTGTTATTTTTGATGATTTTTGTATATTTATTGCTTCATCCAGCTGCTGCTGGCTCAGCTTCCCGGAACGCAGCAGCATATCTCCAAGCTTCAGATTCGTTTTCATCTTACCACCTGCCCCCGTATGGTTAAATAAAAAACCAGCTAATGCTGTATTAGCCGGTTGCGCCACCACGTCACTATTGTATAAGCGCCCAAGTATAACAATAGTTCATACGTCCTAATTGATATTCATACTAATTTACTATATAATAGGTCTTAATACCTATATAATTCTAATTATAATATATTCTACATAATTTGGCAAATTCCTTTATTCCTCAAAAAATATTCTTTTACTTCTATATATTTTATTTTTTCATTAGATTTCTCAGTATTTTTAAACCTTGGAAGCTTATTATTGACTGCAAAAAATCAATTCCTCAGCAGTTATTACCATCAATAAAAGTTCCAGCTTGAACTTCTCAAAAATCAAAGCTTCGCAGTTTCTTTTCAGAAATTCAATGTCGGAATTATGACTGGAAAAGACAATGTTGCCGCTGTTAATGTATGTGACCACATCCAGAAAACCGTATTCCTCCAGTAATTCCTTTAATTCTTTCATTGATATTTTGTTTTTTCCTCCAACATTAATGCCGCGAAGCAGGACAATATATTTTTTCATATATTCAACCCGTCTTTTTGCTTTCTCAGTCCTGCCAATCATTGAAGCCATGGCTCGGAGTGCCTCTTCCATATCTTTCTTTGTGAAATCGTCCATACTCAGCCTCCCCTCTGCAAACATAACTTATCTTAAAACTCCGCAAGCTTTGCTTCAATAATTCGTACCGCCTTTTCGATTTCCTGGTCTTCTGCATTGCATACGCACAGCCTCAATCCTTCCGGGTGCTCAAAGCCGTTCAAATAGCTTTGGTTGGTACTGCTGACCAAAACCTTGCTGTCCAGAAGGCTTCGTTCAAGTAACTGCGAAGAAATGCTTCCTGTTTCCAGATAAGCGTAAAGCCCTGTCTGAGGTATATACCAAGTGCCGCAGCCTCTCGCCTCTTTACAATACTCCTGAAGCCTGCTCATCTTGTTTTTATAATGCTCCTTTGTACGCTTCGCATAAAAACGGTACATACTGCTTCTCAAAAATATCTCCAATGCCGCCTGGGTAAGTATGGAAGTATTCAAATCCATACTGTTTTTGAAATCCAGGAATTGTTTTTGCAAAGACTCCGGAAGGACTGCCATTCCAAGTCTCAAACCCGGCAATAGTGTCTTTGAAAAGCTTCTTATGTAGACAATTCGATCCTTATTTCCCAAAGTGTGCAGCGTCTCTGCTTTCTGATCTACTTCAAGGTCCGCCAAATAATCATCTTCTACAATAAACACGCCATATTGCTCTGCAAGCTTCAAAATCTCCCTTTTCTGCGGGTTGCTGTAACTAAACCCTGTCGGGTTGTGATATCTCGGAATCATGTAAAAAAACTTTATATCCCCCTGTTGAAACAGCTTTTTCAGCTGCTCCAAATCAATTCCGTCCCGCGTCCTCCGGATTCCTACAGCATGTATCCTTGCGTTTTCCAATATTCGAAGCATCAATGAATAAGTAGGCTGTTCAACAAGCACTTTGGTACCGCCTTGCGGAAACTGCATTGCACTTAGGATATACAAAGCCTGTTGTGAGCCATTTGTAATGTATATGTTCTCAGCCTTCGCAAAAACCTGAAGGCCAAGCAGATGCTTCGGCAGCACCTGAATCAGTTCAGCTAATCCCTTGGGGGATCCGTATTCAAAGAGCCTTTGCCCATAAATCGCCATAGCCTGTTCGATGCATAGCTGAAAGTCTTTATACGGATTGATTCCCTCCGGCAAGCATACATTTTTCATGTCAATAATGCTGCCACTGGTGCCAAGCTTATTTTTTGCGACATAAAAGCCGCTTTTAGGAACAGCATATATGATGTGCTCCTGTACCAACTCCTTATAGGCCTTTACTATCGTATCACTGTTGAGTCCCGTCTCTTTTGACAGCCTTTGAATCGAGGGAAGCTTTGAACCGGGCTTGTAATTTCCTGAATATATCTCCTTCTTGAGAAAATCCGCTATATTCCTGTATTTATACATAATACGGCCACCCATCTATACCGGTATACTCATGTATTTCTATACTGGTTTTTATATCGGTATTTTATTTATAATTATTATATCACATGAAAAAAAGGAGTAATAAAAGATGAAAACTGTTCCGTTTTCCAAATCCGAACTTGAACATATTGCCTCAACTTTTCATACACCTTTCTATATATATGATGAAACTGCCATTAGAAACAATGTTCGCCGCCTGAAGAATGCCTTTCAGTGGAATCCGGGTTTCAAGGAGTATTTTGCAGTCAAATCCACACCCACACCCGGAATTCTAAAACTTTTTCAGCAGGAAGGCTGCGGCGTTGAATGCGCTTCCCTGGCTGAACTGCTGCTTGCAGAGCGTTGCGGCTATAAAGGCTGCGACATCATGTTCACCTCAAACGTCACAACTGCTGAGGAGTATCAGTATGCCTCCCGGCTTGGCGCCATTATTAACCTGGATGATGCAGCACATATTCCCATTTTGGAGGCTTGCGCCGGTATGCCGGAAACCATCTGTTTCAGATTGAATTTTGGTGATCAGCTAAAATATGGCGAGTCCGTCCTTATCGATTTTACAAACAGCAAGTTCGGCTCCACAAAGCCTCAGTTGGAAGCCGCCTACCCCGCAGTGCGTAATTTAGGAGCGAAGCACTTTGGTATTCATGCACAATTCGGATGTCATAAGCGCAACCCTGAGTTTTTTGGCATTAATGCCCGTAAGGTTTTTGCCTTTGCTGTGGAGCTATTTGAGAAGACAGGCATCGTCATTGATTTTGTAAATCTGGCCGGAGGCATCGGCATTCCTTATCATGCTGAGGATGAGCCTACAGACATTGAAGCAATCAGCCTGCAAATAAAGAAAGCTTATGACGAAACCATCGGCAAAAGCACTCTTCCTCCTGTTTCCCTTTACACCGAGCTGGGGATTTTCATGACCGGGCCATACGGATATTTTGTTTCAAGAGTTCTTCATGTGAAGCAAACCTATAAAGCTTTTATTGGTTTAGATGCCTCCACCAACAGCTTTATGAGCCCATTAAGATACAACAACTACCATCATATCACCATCATGGGAAAGGAATCGGCAGAACCTGTTCAGCACTATGAAATTACCGGAGCGCTTTGCGAGGACCGGGACCGCTTCGCAACCGACAGGCTTCTCCCCCAAATAACCGCAGGTGACCTGCTGGTGTTTCATGACGCAGGTGCCTATGGCTATAGCCACGGCAATAACTTCAACGGCAGGCTGCGGCCGGCAGAGCTTCTTCTTCACGGCAATGGCGATGTCAGCCTTATTAGACGGCATGAAACCCCCGACGACTATTTTTCAACTATGGTTTTTTAGCATTGAATTGAGCCGTTTTAATAAAATCATCCATCATGTCAAAAGTATACTGGATCAGCTCATCCATATTTATATCAAACCTCGCCGCATAAATACTGCCGGCTTCGGATATTCTGCCTATGAAGCCTGTGATCATAAAAAACAGAGAAAAAACGCCCAACGGCATTTTAAAGTCCGGCCTTATACTGCCGTCAGCTATACCAGCATCAAAAACCTGGTAGAATTGTGAAAACAACCGGGAATTCAGCTTCATCAATTCCTGATGGTTAGGGATGGTTTCAGGGGCTGATTTTATATACTGGGTATAATTCATAAGCCTGTAGATGTCGGGGGATTCTTTGACAAATCGGCTTAGTGCCCCTCTTATGCCTTGAATCTTTTCAAAACCTGTCTTCCCCGAAGCTATTGCCTCATCTATATAAAAAAATAATTGCTTCAATCCATTGATTAATACTCCGTAAAACAGATTCTCCTTACTGGTGAAATACTGATATACAGTCCTTTTTGTGAACTCTGCAGCTTTTGCTATCTCATCCATGGTAGTATTGTCAAAGCCTTTAGCTATAAATAATCTTTCGGCTGCAGCTATGATTTCCGCCTCTCTTGCCAGTCTCTCCCGTTCCTTTCTTGATAAAGACATAAAATTTTTTCCTCCCTATTGACAACTTTTGTTATACATAGTATACCATCAGTATACTTAATATATATTTAGTATTACTATATACTAAGAGTATATTTTATTACCAGCATAAAGTCAAGAGCTTTAACTGTCATTAGTTATGAAAGGAGATTGATGAAATGAAGGACCAATTTACTGTGGTCGGAGTAATTAGCAGTCCGCGGCGTGAGGGCAATACGGCGGTCATGGTGCGTGAAGCATTAAATGGAGCAAAGGAGGAAGAAAATATCCATTTCAAAGCATACCAGGGCGTATAATCAGCAGTATGTTCATGAGGCCTGCTTTCAGCAAATATATTATTCAAAACAAAGAAGCTGATACAAAGATACTCTACTCAAGCCTAAAAAACAGAAACCTGCTCGCCTGATGCCCATAAAGCCTCCATCTGGTCAAGAAGGCTGCCGAACAGCTTAAGGGCATTGTCCACCGGCTCTTTTGTCGACATGTCCACATTGGCAATCTTCAAAAGCTCTATGGGATAATCCGAGCCGCCGCTTTTCAGGAATTCAAGATAGCGGTCCACCGCAGGCCTTCCCTCTTTCAGTATCTGCTGTGATATGGACATAGCTGCCGAAAAACCCGTTGCATACTTGTATACGTAGAAGCTGCTGTAGAAATGCGGTATTCTTGCCCACTCCATGTCAATAAGACCGTCCACAACCATGTCCGGCCCATAATAAAATATATTCAAATCCCTGTATACGGAGCACAGCAGCTCTGCGGTCAATGCTTCTCCGGACTCAGCCTTTTCATGGATAATCTTTTCAAATTCCGCAAACATGGTCTGCCTGTATACAGTGGTCCTGAACTGCTCCATAAAGTAGTTCAGGAGATACATTTTCTTTTTTTGGTCATCGGTGGTATTCAGAAGATAGTTCATTACCAGGGATTCATTAACAGTCGAAGCCACTTCGGCTACGAATATCTTATATTGAGCATAAATATACAGCTGATTGCCATCTGAATAATAGCTGTGCAGCGCATGGCCCATTTCGTGGGCCAGGGTGAACATATTATTCAAAGTGTCGTTATGATTCAGAAGCACATAGGGATGTGAGTCATAACAGCCCCAGGAGTATGCACCGCTTCTCTTCCCTTCATTCTCATAAACATCTATCCAGCCTGAGTTC
>Ga0208695_1003574_pt1 | contig 10399 bp, 6 predicted proteins | sample AD_UKC111_MetaG_FD_184449 | JGI IMG/M metagenome (GOLD analysis project Ga0208695, IMG submission 184449) | Active sludge microbial communities of municipal wastewater-treating anaerobic digesters from Hong Kong - AD_UKC111_MetaG (SPAdes)... | ecosystem: Engineered > Bioreactor > Anaerobic >... | reverse complement strand
GTCCAATTCGATTCTGAAGGTGCCTCCTCCGGGTAAACAAACTCCTTCGCTTAGACTGCCATATTCACGAAGCTTGTTTATTTCTCTTGCAGCACTTCTGGCGTGAAAACCCAACATACCCTCCCTTTTTTTAAGACTATCAAGTTCTTCAACTACCATAATGGGGATTATCACATTGTTATCCTGGAAATTGGAGATGCAATAAGGATCATGGACCAGCACATTTGTGTCAAGAATAAAGTTCTTTATCATGCACTTACCTCCATATGAGAGATGATATATGCTTCCTGGTATATGGCTCCGCTTTAGGAGTGATTTATGTATAATATAAATTCTGTCAAACATTATTAAATTCCTTCAATTGTCGAGAAAATTTACATAAAATTCACAAAGGTTACTATAACAAGATTTCTAATCGTTATATTATTATTTTATGCGGTGCAAATACATTCTGAAAACTTATTTATCATGTATATCCATTGGCAAGCAGAATTTTATTAACGTTAAAGAAATTCTTTTCAAGTACATATACAAAAATTACAGCATTATATTGTAAATGGGAACCATTATCAATATAATAGAAGATGATATATACTATTTATTATTGATTTTTCGCAGGAGAGGAATAATATATGAACAGCAATGTTGTACTTTTGGCCTTCGGACTTACTCTAATTGCAGGATTATCTACCGGAATAGGAAGCTTTTTGGCATTTTTTACAAAGCGGACAAATACAAGGCTGCTGTCCGGAGTTCTGGGGTTTTCTGCAGGTGTAATGATATATGTATCTTTGGTAGATATACTTCCCCATGCCAATGGTATTCTTAGAGCGTCCATGGGAGACAGGACAGGAAGTTGGGTTTCACTGATTTCTTTTTTGGGAGGAGTATTGCTGATAGCTGTAATTGATAAGCTAATTCCGTCCTCCGAGAATCCGCACGAGAGCAGAAGAGTGGAACAAATGGGAGAAAACTATTGCAATATAAAGGGCAATAATATGCATCTCATGAAAATGGGTGTGCTTACAGCCGTGGCTATCGGAGTACATAACTTTCCGGAAGGGATTGCAACCTTTATTGCAGCGCTTAAGGATCCTAACTTAGGCATTGCGATTACAATAGCGATAGCAATACACAATATCCCTGAGGGTATTACCGTATCCGTACCCATTTACTGTGCAACAGGAAACAGAAAAAAAGCACTTGTTTATTCTTTTATGTCAGGCTTATCAGAGCCATTGGGAGCACTGCTTGCATATATTTTTTTAATGCCGATATTAAGCGATCAAGTTTTTGGAATAATGTTTGCGCTTGTGGCGGGTATAATGGTTTTCATATCCTTGGATGAGCTTCTTCCCACTGCAAGAGAGTATGGTGAAGCACATATCTCCACTTATGGCCTTGTAGCAGGGATGGCTGTAATGGGAGTAAGTATATTGCTTTTTGTGTAAAAAATGATACATGTATAAGTTGCAATAAAGAAGTTGATAAGAAGAATTATCCAATCTGTGAAATTAAGAAGAAATGTTTTGCAATATTTGAATCTTTATGCAAAATGTTTATTGGAGAATATATAGCATAAAACTTCAGCAATTAAGACAATATATTGCTGTAGAAGGCTTAAATACAGCATAGTGCCAAAATTTACGATTGACAAAGCAACAAATTTTATATAATATTTTAATGTGAGTCGACTGTGCACCTATAGCTCAGCAGGATAGAGCGACGGTTTCCTAAACCGCAGGTCGGGGGTTCGAATCCCTTTAGGTGCACCATATTTGATTATAACAATACCAAGCTATATAGGTTTGGTATTTTTTTTATTTATAATAAATCAAGGGATCTGAACCCGCGAGGGCAATTTGCGTAAACAAAATGCCCCTGTGCGGGCATTTTGAAGTGAGCATAGGAGCCCGGTACCGGAGCGGAGCGATAAGGAAGGATAAAATAGTTTAACAGGGTTTAACAGATTCTTAATATTTGATGAATTTTATAGAAAAGCTGTATTATATAAATAATAAATATTGTCCGGCAAAGTCTCGGGAGAATATTGAATCTTTTGACCGTAACGATCAATGATTCTATATAAAGTGGAAGGGGGAATAGCAGTATCTATGGAAGTAACTATACAACTTATTTCTGTTTTAAAGAGGCATTGCGGAGATCCTGCCGGGAAGATAGTAATGACTGTTGATGAGGGCACCAGAATAGGGCAGGTATTGGAGAAAATCCCCATTGTAAAGGGTGAGGCCGGAACAATAGTATTAAACTCAAAGTTGGTGCAGGAGGACGCAGTATTAAGGGATGGAGATGTTGTAGAATTGTATCCGGTAATGGGAGGAGGATGATGAATATGGCAAACGGATATATTGGAAAAATTGCGAGGATTAATCTTACTACGGGGGAGATAAACATAGAGAAACCCGATGATCTGTTCTATAGAACATATATTGGAGGTAAAGGCTTTATAGCTTATTATCTTTTAAAAGAAGTACCTGCAGATACAGACCCTCTTGGGGAGCATAACAAGCTTATATTTGCATGTGGTGTACTGACCGGAGTTCCTGCAGCCGGAATGCCAAGATTTGCGGCAGGTGCAAAGTCACCTCTTACAGGTGCGTTCGGTCAGTCAGATGCCGGCGGCTTCTGGGGGCCGGAGCTTAAAAAAGCCGGATATGACGGGCTGATTATTGAAGGTAAATCCCCGACTCCGGTATATTTATATATAAATGATGATGAAATTCAGATAAAGGATGCGAAAAAACTCTGGGGACTGGATACGGGAGAAGCCCAGGAAGCAATCAGAAGGGAGAACGGCAGTAACTCAATAAGAATAGCTCAGATCGGCATTGGAGGAGAAAACCTTGTAAGATATTCCTGCATTATAAATGAATTGAAGCATGCTAATGGACGAAACGGCATGGGGGCTGTAATGGGCTCGAAAAAGCTTAAGGCCATAGCAGTAAAAGGCTCAGGGAAAATACCCTTTGCAGATGAAAATAAGATAAAAGGAATAAGCAAGAAGTTTCTTGAGATATATATGAATAATCCGCTAAGCAGGGGGCTCTATGAATATGGAACCGCAGGGGGCATCGCAGGCCAGAATGCGGCAGGCATACTTCCTACGCGAAACTTCATTAATGGAGAGTTCGGCGGTGCAAAAAATATCAGTGGAGAAACAATGGCAGATACTATTATTAAGAAAAGGGAAGGATGCTATTCCTGCGCCGTCAGATGCAAGAGGGCAGTTGAGGTTCAGGAGGAAGGTATATCCGTAGATTCAAAGTTTGGGGGCCCGGAATACGAGACATTAGCGGCATTTGGCTCACTGTGCGAGATAGATGATCTGAAAATAATAGCCAAGGCTAATGAGCTATGCAACCGGTATGGTTTAGACACCATAAGCACCGGGTGCTCCATTGCATTTGCAATGGAGTGTACTAGCCGCGGCATACTTAATAAAGAGTTTTTTGAAGGAATGGAAGTAACTTTTGGAAACAGCAGCGTTATTCTTCCGATGATAGAAAAAATAGCAAAGAGGGAGGGCTTCGGCGATATACTGGCAGAAGGAACGGAGGCTGCAGCAAAAAAGATTGGCAATGGAGCGCAGGATATACTTTTAACTGTCAAGGGACAGGAGCTTCCGATGCATGATCCTAGAGGAAAGACAGGAGTCGGAATAGGGTATGCAGTATCAGAATCCGGGGCGGATCATATGAGAGCAGGCCATGATACATTATTTTCAAAAGAGGGGTTTTCACTGGATTCTGTAAAACCCTTAGGAATATTGGAGCCTGTAGATGTGTATGATCTGTCATCAAAAAAAGTAAGAAACTTTATATACCTGCATGATTGGTGGAGCTTTTTCGATATGGCCGGCATATGTGATTTCGGCCCTGCACCCAGGGGAGCAATGCCTGTGAATGATGTGGTTGAATTACTTCAGGCAGCTGCAGGCTGGGATATAAGCCTATGGGAAATAATGAAGGCAGGAGAAAGGTCAATAAATATGGCAAGGTGCTTTAACATAAAAGCAGGCTTAAAGAAGGGCGATGATATGCTGCCGGAAAGGTTGTTTGAGCCTCTGAAAAACGGCAGGCAAAAAGGAACTTCAATTAATAAGGATGAATTCGCAAGAGCAATTTCCTTATATTATTCGATGATGGGGTGGAACGAGGATGGGATTCCCTTAAGAAGCAAATTAGGAGAATTGAATCTTGACTGGGTTGAAATTTAAATTTTTCATTTCTTGAAGTATTGGATGCAATCATCCCAATCCGCTGCCGATTCTTACCGGAACTCCCGGATTCAGCCCGGTCAGAAACCTTGCCCGTTCGCATATGAGTTCTTTTGATGGCGGTGCAAGATCTTTCAATAAATATTCCATTTCCAGATGCTTATAAGTTTCAGTACCAAGGCGATGGTAAGGCAGTAACTCTATTTCTTTAAGCTTTTTGATGGATTTGCAAAATTCCGCAACTGCCGACAGGTTGGAGTCGGTATCGTTTGCCCCCGGTATCATGGGGATGCGTACTATTATTTCCAATGGGTATTCGGATTGATCCGCTTTTTTAATATTATCCAGGATTAGTGAATTCTCATGCCCAACCCATTCTTTATGAAGATCCTTATCCATATGTTTAAGATCAACATAAAGAACATTGAGCCACGGCAGAGTTTTTTCTATATTCTCATAAGGGACATGAAAGCTGGTTTCAATGGCAGTATGAATGCCCAGTGCCCTGCACTCCCGAAGGACTTCCGAGACAAATTCGGGCTGGCTCAGGGGCTCACCGCCGCTTATTGTTACTCCGCCTCCCGAATAAAAAAAGAAAATTTCATCCTTGGATATTTCTCCTACCGCTTCTTTTACCGACATAAGGCTTCCATATTGCTTGATTGCCCTCTGGGGGCATTTCGCAGCGCAGACAAAGCATTTTTTGCATTTTGATAAATCAGTCAGCACCTTTTGGGTATCATGTGATATAGAAAGTGCCCTTTCGGGGCACAAACGCACACATATTCCGCATCCTATGCAGCGGTCTTGGGCATAGCCTTTTTCGAGTCCGAAGCTTTGGGATTCAGGAGTCGAACACCATCTGCATCTAAGGGGGCACCCCTTTAGAAAGAGCACAGTTAGAAGCCCTTTCCCATCATGAATTGATGCCCTTTCTATTCTAAGAACAGAACCTGTTACCGCTGCATTATGATTCATTAAAATCACCCCACTGAAATGCTGTGTTGTACTGTGCGTCCTATTATTTCATCCTGGACATCTTTCCCAAGTTCCACAAAATAAGCAGTATAACCCGCAACCCTTACAAGAAGCCCTTTATATTCTTCAGGATTTTTCTGGGCATGAATTAATTTCTCCTGATCTATCACGTTGAACTGAACATGGTAAACACCAAGGCTGCACATACTCTTCAGCAAAGCCATCATCTGTGTTATTCCGTTTTCGGTAGCCAGCATGGCCGGTTCTACTTTCATATTCAGCAATGTTCCTTGAACAAAACGGCCGTGAGGAATATTGGCTACCGACTTCAGAACTGAACCGGGACCGTTGAAATCGGTGCCTCCGCTGGGACTAACACCATCCGCCAATGGTTTCCATGCTTTGCGGCCGGATGGCAGGGCACCAACCTCAAGGCCAAAGGGAGTATTACCGGACACCGGTAAAATGCCGGGGGTCATTGGCCCAAATTTACTGCTGTATCTTTCAATTTCGTCTGCAATAAAAGTAAACATATCTCCGGCAATATCATCCGCCATGGGATCATCGTTGCCATACTTCGGTGCATCAAGGCATGCCTTGTGAAGCTCTTCGTAACCCTCAAAATCATTGTCCAGTGCCTCTAACAGCGTCTTCATGGTTGCCTGCTTTGTCCCGTAGACAATATGCCGGACTGCAGCAATACTGTTAATCAGGTCTGCTACGCCAATTAGAATAATACCATTTCCGGTATTATATTTCGCTCCGCCCCAGGCGTAGTCTTTTGCCTTCTCAATGCACTCCCTGAAGGTCAATGAAAGGGCAGGGCAAGGGCGGTTAATTCCAATCTCGTCAATGACATGGCTTCCCTTCACAACGGCTCTGATTGCATAAGCAATTTGCTTTTTAACTGCCGTGAGAAACTCTTCATATGTTAAAAAATCTATGGGATTACCTGTTCTTTCGGAAATATACCTGCCGCTTTTCCTGTTCTTTCCGTCCAATAGTGCAAACTCAACCATGCTCCCAAGATTAATATCAGCAAGTGCTGTATACTGACGCAAACGTCCCTCCAGATTGGTTTCCACGCAGCCGCACGGATTCCAGTTGTAGGCTTCTCTTAATGGAATGCCCTTGTTCATGAGCATCATAATTCCCACATCATCATTATGGAAAGCCGGAAAACCTGTTCCAAGACTGATTAACTCCACTACTTTTCTTAAAAAAGCATTGGGGTTTTTGGCCAGGTTATAACGAACCGACAGAGATGGCTGATAGAGCTGTACATCCATGGTAGCCTGGAGCATCATATAGGAAAGATCGTTAACAGCATCTCTCCCGGTGTCATCTACCCCTCCGACACATACATTTTGAAACATAGGATAACCGGCAGCAAACTCTGCGGTCACTGCATCCTGGAAAAGACAAGGCTCACTGAACTTTACCCAAAGGCAGTCCAACAGCTCCTGAGCCTCCTCGGGTGAGATGCGCCCTGCTACGATATCAGCCTTGTAGTAAGGCCATAGGTATTGATCCATACGTCCCGGATTATAGCTTGCAGCATTCTGCTCCATGAAAATACAGATATGATAGAAATAAAATGACTGTATTGCTTCCCTGAATGACCTGGCAGGGTTTGCAGGAACATGACGGCAAACTTGTGCTATTTCCAAAAGTTCCTTTTTCCTCTGCGGGTTCTTTTCTGCAGCAGCCAAACGGTCAGCTTCATCAGCATATCTCTCTGCTAATTTGATTATGCCATCAGCCGCAATTAAAAGAGCTTTCAAGTAGTATTGTTTTTCATAATCACCGGGGACAGTGATATCAAGCTCTGATAGCCGTTTTTCCACCACTTTAATGATTCCCGAAATTCCTTCTCGAATCAGCCACTCATATCCTGCTGTAGTCTCTCCCCATCCGCGAACAGCCTTACGGTCTATATACACAACTCCATTATCCCGAAGAGCACGCGTATCGTCAGGAATCTGTGCAAGCCACTCTTCATAATTGGATCGGCCTTTCCAATAAGGACGTATCTCTTCTTCAAATATCTTTCGGTCCTCAGGTTTCAAATAAAAGGGATCATAACGGCGCTCGCTGATGGTCTCCAGTTCATCATTCAGTACTGACCAACAAGAGTCAGCGCATAAAATACCCGCCCTGGCCTTACTTCCCGAACAGCCCACAATTAGTTCATCATCCCATATGGTAACCGTCTTTTCAAGGCACTGCTTACGAAAAGCCTTGGCCTTCCTGACAACAAGGGGTTCCCCTTCAGTCTCACGAAAACCTTCAGTAAGTATCCTTGCATTCTCAAGATCCATCTCCGGACGAGTCTCCAGCACTCTGCTTTTCAGTCGTTTTATTCGCTCCATATATTTTGGTTCATGTGTTATTTGGGACATATGGACACCTCCGTTAAAAATCATATGAGAGATATCATTATTCCAAGAGTTGACACACGATTTATCTGCTGCTGTCTAAATAAAGCATAACATCCGGATTATTTTTTGTCACTCAGAATATTTTTGTATATTTATACCAAAGCTTTTATTTTTAGCTGCACTCGGCGATTAATGTCTCAATTTAGCCTAAATTCTGCAAATTCCGTATGTTCAGAAAACGGACTTTACATTAATTAGAATTTGTGATATATTTTTTTACAAGAGTGTAAACAGTTCTTGCAATATACGTGTATTTATGCGGTAATATCAGCACTTCCGATATCAGTGAATATACCGCGTGAAATATATGAATCCTGCGTGCTTGTCGGTATTAACTTTTGAATCCAGCTCACTTTTTCTGAACGAATATGTTAATTCATATTAGTAGTTGTCAAATGTATATGCACTAATTTATTACCATAATACATAATTATACCAAACTAAGTAATATACCATATCCTATACCGTCAAAGCTTTTTTTGTGTATGTTATACAAAATCGGGTTAAGCTCCGCTGATGGTATATCTTATTGATATCTCGCCGTAAACTGTATCGGGGGCTTGGAAGAGCTTGCTGATGGATTTGTCCAATTTTTTGGGTTCAACCCCTTTGGGCAAGAACCCATGTGATAAATTAATAAGGGGAGGGAAACTTGATGGTAAAAAGACTTATGATTTTAACGCTTGTAGTTGTCCTTATGGCATCGGTGGTCGGTTGTGCAAAACCGGCCGAGCCGCCGGCAGATACAGGAGATTCATCAAAACCTAAGTTTGACGGTGAAATACTGCTTGGTGTGATGGTACCTGTTACCGGGTCAGAAGCTACTTATGGTAAGGATATGGAGAACGCTATTAAAATTGCAGTGGAGGAGATTAATGCTGCAGGTGGCCTATTAGGCAAGGAGGTAAAACTGACATTAGGTGATGACGGTTGTGATCCTCAGATGGGCAGCGCCGCTGCAAGCAAACTGGTATCGGCTGAAGTAAAGGCTGTACTTGGAGGATACTGTTCCGGTGCAACCATACCCACATTGAAGATCTATGGAGATGCCAAGGTGCCCTTTGTTATTATAGCAGCCAACTCTACAAAGCTAATTGAAGAAAATCCGGGATGGGCATTCATGATCAACAGCCCCGGTTATCATCAGGCAACTGCTGCTGCTGACTGCTTTGAAAAATTTGGTACTACCAAACTTGCCCTTGTCCATCAGGGAGACGGTTTTTCTGAGGACCTGGCAACCCTGACAAAAAAGGAATGGGAAGGCAGAGGCAAACAGGTTGTTGGATTTGACGTAGTAAATAAGGGAGAACAGGATTTCTCATCCTTGGTTACCAAGATTAAGTCCTCCGGTGCCGAAGGAGTATATTGGACAGCTTATCATGCTGATGGGGCTCTGTTGATAAAGCAGCTGCGCCAAGGCGGATTTACCGGTAATATCGTTGTAGCCGACGGTTCCAGCTCTATACAGTTATTGGAGATTGCCGGACAGGCGGGAGAAGGAGTATACTGCACATCGCCTCCGGTTGTAGACTTCTTACCGGCAGCAAAGGAATTTATTGCAAAGTACACTGCAGCATATAATCAGCAGCCGGGTCCTTATTCAGGGCTTGCTTATGACGGCGCACACCTTCTGGCAGATGCTATAAAAAGAGCCGGAAGCACCGATCCGGATGCTATCAAAAGTGCATTGGAAGCTACTAAAGATTTTAAAACCCTTTCTGGGACAATCACCTTTACACCTGAGAAAGTCTTGGAAAAGAGTAACTTTATAATTATAAAAGGTGTAGGCGGCAAATGGGTTCTGGCTGAGTAAACATGGTGGCGCAGGTCAGGTATCATATTACTCCTGACCTGCGCATACTTACATAAATGAAAGGGTGGGCTTATGTCTTTTCGAGAAATAATAATTCAGCAGATGTTTAACGGCTTGCTTCTTGGCTCCTTTTACGGATTGGTCGCACTTGGGTATTCTATGGTTTATGGAATAATTAAACTGTTGAATTTCGCCCACGCAGATATTTACATGGTGGGCGGATTTTGTAGTTTATCCTTGTTGGCTTTCTTTGGGGGAACCTTTTTTGGCAGCGGCTGGTTAGGAATAATTACAGCCATGCTGATTACTATGATAATTGTTGGTTTGTTGGGCGTTGTAATAGAGAGGATTGCTTATAGGCCTTTGCGTGACGCTCCGCGACTTTCCCTTCTGATTACCGCATTGGGTGTTTCAATGATTTTGTATAATTCGGTAATGGTTATAACCGGGGGCGAATATAAAGCCTATAAGACCGGATTGGGTTATGAAGGCTTTTCCCTTGGCAGTGTGCATATTACATACACTCAGGCTATATTGATAATAGCGGCTGTTTCATTGATGTTTGTCCTTCATTTGTTTATTACCAGAACGATGTATGGCAAGGCAATGAGGGCAATATCCATGGATCTTGACTGCTGTCGCCTTATGGGTGTTAACGTAAATAAAATCATTGCCCTGACATTTTTTGTCGGTTCAGCACTGGCTGCTTCTGCGGGAATGATGGCAGGGGTGTATTATGGAAGCCTGCATTTCTTTATGGGCTTTGTTATAGGAATTAAAGCCTTTACCGCCGCTGTTATCGGCGGGATTGGGGTAATTCCCGGCGCTATGCTGGGCGGAGTGTTGCTGGGCTTATTGGAATCCTTTGGGACACAAATTCCTTTTGTCGGCTCAGAATGGAAGGATGTATTTTCCTTTTCGATACTTATT
>Ga0208695_1003570_pt1 | contig 10418 bp, 8 predicted proteins | sample AD_UKC111_MetaG_FD_184449 | JGI IMG/M metagenome (GOLD analysis project Ga0208695, IMG submission 184449) | Active sludge microbial communities of municipal wastewater-treating anaerobic digesters from Hong Kong - AD_UKC111_MetaG (SPAdes)... | ecosystem: Engineered > Bioreactor > Anaerobic >... | reverse complement strand
CGGGCTAGGGCAAGTAAAGTACTCTCTAATGTGGTGCTGAATCTCTCCCGGGTCATGTCTCCAACCTCCTTCCGGCAAATGTCGGCACCTGCGGCCGCATCTGCATATGCTAGCCGGAAAGTACCGCCAGGGGACAGGGGTGTCAAGGACTTTTTCCGGCTGGCATAGCTTCTATATAAAAGCTTGCAAGCAGTATAAAGGGAACGGTGCATGGGCATATCGTACCTTTACTACCCTAAACCCGCCTTATGGAATAGAGCATTACTTACTGTTACCGCTTATGAGTAAGGGCGGTTAAGCTCGGGAAAAAATGAAAGTTTGCCCGTTGTAAGTTGCATGAAAACTTGCCGGAGCTTTTGATTTTACTCTCTGATTAAAATGCATTTCGCCTTAACCTCAAAATATATGGCCTTGAATCACTTGCCTTTTTACCAGCGAGATTTTTGAAGGGAAACATGACCCTTAAGGGCTTACCGCTTATATTGGGTGATTTGAAAAACTTTCAAATTGTTTTTAAGGTATTTTTCAAATCACCGTGGCAATAGCGGTAAGCTGCTTATGAGCAGATGTTTCCCTTCATCTATTTCTGACAGTAGGTAAGGGCAAGTTGATTCAAGGCTTTTTTAATCGTAGTTAAGGCGAAATGCCCTTAGATAAGTAAGTAAAATCAAGAGCTCCGGCAAGTTTCCTATTTAAAAATACAACAGGCAAACAACCAAATTTACTTTTGGGTCAACCGCCCCGACCCCGGTTGGTAACAATAAGTGTCCGGTATTCCATAAGGCGGGATCTATGTAGTTGGTAAAAATGAGCCTTTTGCTGTTCCCTTTATACCCTTTCAGGTTTTTAAATGAAGCTATACCAACCGGAAAAAGTCCTTGACACCCCTGTCCCCCGGCGGTAATCTTATCGTTTCGAGCATATGCAGATGCGGCCGCAGGTGCCGACATTTGCCGGAAGGAGGTTGGAGACATGACCCGGGAGAGATTCAGCACCACATTAGAGAGTACTTTACTTGCCCTAGCCCGCGAGAAGGCGGAGGCGGAAGGCTTCGCCGGGGTGAACGCGGTGATTGAGCGGGCTTTGCAGCTCTACTTTGCCAATTGTGCCGTGGAGGTGTGGGAAAAGCCATTGCAAGGCGGCTGGCTGAAGAAGCTGACCATCCGTCAGAATAAGGTGGTCTTAGAGAATATCCGCAGCCGCCACATCCGGAGGAAGGGGCAGTCCCGGTATTATACGCCGGATTTTCTCACCGCCGACGGCTGGCGGCAGACTTGGCAGCTGCCGAAGACTTAGTCTTGGGCGGCTGTCCAAGGGGCGGGGAGCCCCGCATAAAAGAGTTGGTTTTTAAGAAAAGGAGGTTTGGCTTATGGAAACAAGGGTAATGGTGGTGGGCAGTGTCAAAGCGGAAAACAGGCTCAAGAAAAACAAGCCAAGAATCCGGCTTACCGGGCCTTGGCTGGCGGAAATGGGTTTTCAGACGGATTGTTTGGCTACTGCCGAATACCAATTTAGGCAAATTACCATCAGATTACAAGGCTCTGGGTTAGAGGCCTATTCGAAGGTGGTCAAAAAGGCTTTATCTTCTCGGGAAGGTTTACTGCAAGTCCGGCAAGAACGGCTGCGCGATAAACGCCATCCCCATTTGCAGCTGGCCGGGTTTTGGCTGGAGGATTTAGGCTTTAAAATCGGCAGTTTACTGGTAATCCGGTATGAATACGGCTTAATTAATCTCCAGCTGTTAGATTTGGACGAGTTAAAAGAAAGAGGGTTTTTCGGGTAGAAGCTCTCATTAGATAGATATCACTAACGGAAAGGAGGAGATTTTTACATCAACCACGCTTTAAAAGGTTGGAGCATAACTGTGGCAATCTGTGCAGACCCTTTGACGGTTAATGCTTTTTATGCTTTGTTACTCTAACCTTTTAAAGCTGCATGGCAAGGGGTAATGTTTTTACTCCCTGCCATACAGCTTTAAGAAACCCTAGAACTCTGCAATTAATGCGGTACCGGAGGAAACCCCGGTATAACGCTGGGATTTAGGGATGTTTAGGTTTACGCACCTTGAAAATATCATATTGTAAAAGAAATGGAGTGATGAAACAATGCAACACCCGAAAATGCAGTATGTCTATGTGGGCATAGACAGCCACAAGGAAACCCATTGCGCCGTCTTTTTGAACTGCTTCTTTGAAAAGCTGGGGGAAATCAGCTTCCGCAATGTCCCTAATGACTTCCCCGCCTTTCTGGAAAAAGCCCAACAATTCAGGCTGGAAGGCACCAAATTAGCCTTTGGCTTAGAAGATGTGACGGCTTACGGCCGAAACCTGACCGTTTTTTTAACCGGGCAAAAGCAGCTGGTCAAGCACGTCAACGCTTCTTTAGTCGCTTCGGAAAGAAACAGCCGCAATGTCTTACACAAGACGGATGCGGAAGATGCCGAATGTGCCGCCCGCGTCTTACTTAATCGCTTTGACCGCTTACCGGAGGCCAACCCGCAGGACAAGTTTTGGGTACTGAAAAGCTTAGTCACGAGAAGAGATTCAATCGTGAAGATGAACACCGCTCTCAAGAACCACTTACACGCTTTTCTCACCAGCCATTATCCCCATTACCAGCAGTTCTTTACCAACATTGACTGCAACAGTGCTTTAGCCTTCTTTGCAAAATATCCGTCACCGGGGAAACTGAACAGCGTGACCGTCGCAGAACTAGCCGCATTTCTGGAGGATAATTCTCATCGAAAAGTGGGACTAACAAAAGCCCGGCAAATCCTTGATACTATCCAAAAAGACGGCGATACCACCACGCAACATCAGGAAGCCCGCGACTTGGCAGTTCAATCGGCCATCAGCCAAATCAAGCACAACCTGCAAGAGATTGACTCCGTTGATGCTCTTTTAGAAGACTTCCTGAGTTTCTTCCCCTACAAGTTACAAAGCATGAAAGGCATTGACACCGTTTTAGCTGCCAGCTTCATTGCCGAAATCGGCGATATTGCCCGCTTTTCCACTCCTGCCAAATTAGCCCGCTATGCCGGGGTAGCCCCTGTTACCTATGCTTCCGGCAAAAGTGATGTGCAGTTTGCCAATCAACGGGGAAACCGGGTTTTGCACGCGCTCTTCTATCATCTCGCCGTACTGGTCACCATGACCGCCGGAAAGAACAAACGCATTATCAACCCCTTCTTTTACCACTACTACCACCGGAAAATCTCCGAAGGCAAAACTAAAGCCCAAGCCTTAAAATGTGTGCAACGACGGCTGGTTAACATCCTCTGGAGCATGATGAACCGTCAAACGGAATACCTCAATCCTCCCGCCGAAAACTACCCCGTAAAGGAAGAAGCAAAGGAGAAACAGGCAGAATAAACATAATATTGTCACCATATCTTTCCAGTGATATAATGGGAAATAAGGAGCCCGACCCCAGTAGTCATAACCTATTAGGGATTGTGGCAACAACCCCGTCAATTATGTCGATCCTAGCGGGTATATAAGACAAGAATGGGCTCAAAAGGGAGTAGAGTTTATGCAGCAGGTTTATAATAAGTACTCTGGTTTTACTAAGAATACTAAGTCTTTTGTCACCAATTTTGGTAACAGGATCCCTGACTTTATAAACGCAAAGACTATTGGAGAAATTAAAAATGTTTCTTATCAATACTTAAGTAAACAAATAAGAGGTTTTCTTGAATTAGCACAAAAGATGGATAAAACTTTTGTATTAGTTGTCACCGAAGGAACAAAACTATCAAAGCCTCTTGTTGATGCAATTGAAAGAACTGGTGGAAGGATAATTGAAATTGGAGACAAAGTAGGTAAAGTCACAAAAACAGTTCCGATCTTTTTCAAGAATGTAATTGAAGAGCAGTTGAACTTTGGTTTGGGAGACGGGAGGAGTTAATAAGTGAAGTTGACTTATTCTTATTATTCATTAAAGGATATTAGCAATTTGTCGCAAGGGGAGAAATTTCTGGAAATCCTCCTATCCCACGGACTTGTGATAGATAAGGCAGATAGTCAAGAACCTGTACGGGAAGCATTTGACAGGAGCATGTTCTCTGATTATTGGAAAGGAATAGGTCCTATTGGCGGACATTCAACATGTTACTTTTTGTTTAAAGGCCAACAAAAGATTAAATTTTCGGGCATGGTAATATGGAACAGAAACCTTTCACCAGTTTCAAAAGCTTTTAATGGCGTAAGTTTATGGTTAAATATCCCTAAAGGTTTTAACACAAAAGATTTAATTAAATTAGGTGATGATCTTTTCATCTGGTCAGGTGCTGTCTATGGATATGTAACTGAGGATTCAAAAAAAACGTCTAAACGAGTACCTGGTGGGATATATTTGGGGTTGCCTGATTTAATGTGGGTGAATTATTTTGGGCCTGTTTATTTAAACGAACCAGATTTCCACATCCCACCTGACCATATTTCTGTTGGACATGGAATTAGATATATTCTTACTGAGACGCCTACTGATGATAGATTGGACGACCACGACTTTTTACAACATTGGAAGGACTACATTGGATATGAGTGGTTTTGGGAACACCCTAGACGCAAGCTTCGAGTTCCACCTTTTGATAGATCAGAGTTGTGTCGTTAGTAAGAATTATTGTTGTAGCCTTCAACAATTACATTGTCGTGTTGGTCTAATAATTCATCCGCTCATCGAAAATGGAAATAACCGGAATTAGGCAAGCGATTCGGGGCGAAATTACCCAAATTAAATCGGAACAACAAAAATTCTTGGTGTGTGAAAATGCCGAGAATTTTTGTTTTACCCAGCACAAAGTAAGCCCGTCTAACAAGTTTTTATAAAAGGTTCATTTCTGCTGTTCCTGTGGGTTGCAAAAATTACATACGCTCATTGAAAATGGAAATAACCGGAACCAGGCAAGCGATTTGGGGCGAAATTCCCGAAATTAAATCGGAACAACAAAAATTCTTGGTGTGTGAAAATGCCAAGAATTTTTGTTTTACCCAGCACAAAATAAGCCTGTCTAACAAGCTTTTTATAAAAGATTCATTGTACCCCAGGCGCGTATAGTACGGTATTTTCTGGAGGAGAAGATGTCTTTGTCACAAAGTTTAACACAAACCTAGAACTATTGGCTTCAACCTTTTTAGGCGGTACATCAGATGACAAAACTGGTGATTTAGAAATAGATTCTTTAGGAAATATCATTGTTGCCGGTACTACATACAGCGGTAATTTTCCGACTACCCCGGGGGCATTTAGCAGGAACAATAGTGGTTCCGCGGATATCTTTATTGCAAAACTAAGCTCAAATTTAACTACTTTACAAGGTTCAACTTTATATGGCTCAAATGAAGATGATTATTTAACGAAACTTATATTAGATGAACAAGATGATATATACATTTCCGGCTATGTTGATTTTTACGAACCACCAGCTCAGATGCCAGAAATTCCGGTTACGGAAGATGCCTACCAAAAGTACTGGCTAGAAGACATTGGTTTGCGTAAGGGTTTTATTGCAAAAATAGATGCAAATCTTAACGAGCTCGAAGCAACGACACTTGTTAATGATCGTGTAAACATAACCTTAGACCAGGAAGGAAATGTTTTGGCTGCAGTATATCCATTTATTTTGCAAAAGTATTCACCTGATCTGACCGAGCAGCTCCTTTCTAAAGGACAAATGCTTTCGTATGTTTACGATGAATGCGGTTGATGGGTGAGGAGGGATTTATGGTTTAGAGCTCCAAGTTTGGCAGCTCGCGGAAGGATTCATTACCGATCGGGATGGGACAATCTATCTTGTTGGAACAGGCGGAATAGCGGAAGTAGATGCAGACTTGAATTTGGTAGAAACGTATAAAGTTTCATATGGTGATTTATCTCATGAAGACTGTTTAAACTATAGCTTGGGGAATCCCCTCTGGGGAGGGATGGTTGGACAGAACATTAATTGTTGTACCGGCAACTTCTATTTACAAGAAACAGATCTCAGCATTCCAACACGTAGCTTCCCTTTGAACTTTACCAGGTCATACAACTCCCGGGCCACAGCAGTTGGTCCTTTAGGAAAAGGATGGCAGCATAATTATAATGTTTCGTTGAAACAAAATCCTGATGAGACGATTACTTTTACATATGAAGATGGACATGAAATAAAATTTGAAAGTGATGGTACCTCTTACTATACTTTTTCCGGAGACGAGGAAACCCTCACCAGCAATAAAGATGGGACTTTTGCCTTAAGTTTGAGGAATAACATCAAAAAATATGTCTTTTCAGCAGATGGTAAACTTCAAAGCATATCCGATAAAAATGGAAATACTACAACACTAACATATACGGGGGAACTTCTCACCACCGTAACTGAACCGGCCGGAAGGACTCTGCAATTCAATTACAACAGTAATGGCAACTTAAATAAGGTGCTTGATTCTGCCGGTCGTTTTGTGGAATTTACTTATGATGCTAATGGGAATCTGAATACAGTACGAAATCTGAATGGCGAAGTAACATCATACCTATATGATTCCTTGGGGCTAACTGCTATAGTTGATCCGCAAAACAACACAGTACTGACAAATACCTATGATGGTGAGGGCAGGGTTATTCAGCAAATAGACGGAAAAGGCAATATTGTAAGAATGGCGTATAATTCTGCAACAAAGCAAAACACCTATACCGATGCTCGTAATTACAGCTCTGTTTATACTTATGATTTGGATTATAGGCTTCGGAAAATTGAATATTACTCTGGCGAAACAGCTTCATTTGAATATGACTGGAAATTCAACCTGATCAGCACAAAAGACTTTAATGGAATCATTACGGAATATGTATATGACCGTTATGAAAATCTCCGTAGAAAAAGCATAAAAGGGCAGTCTGGTTATGAGGAATGGGAATATCATACTATACCGCACCCGGATATGCCTCCGGAATATATTTCAGGAGTATATAAAGTTCCGTACTGCTTTTATGATGCCAATCGGCAGAGAACAAACTTTTTCTATGATCAAAAAGAAAAGCTGACAGCTGTTGCTATAGATATTGGAAACGGAAAGAGGATAGTCCATAGATATGCTTATGACTCATACGGACAAGTAATTCGGTATACGGACCCTGAAAACAGGATAAGCACATTTGACTATGATCAATACGGAAATCTGCTGACAGTTACTGATCCCGAGGGTAAAGTAACAACATATACCTATGATGCAGCGGGGCGGATTGCAAGTATCACAGATTCAAAGGATGGAGTTACGTCTTACACTTATGATAATACGGGTAATCTGCTGACAGTTACTGATCCGGCAGCAGGTGTGATAACGTACTTATATGATTCTAACGGCAATCTCAGCAGTATCACGGATCAGCGGGGAAAAACAACAACATATCAATATGATGAAAATGGGAACCTAATTCAAGTAACGGACCCCTTACTAAACATAACAACCTTCACCCATGACGGTGACGGCAATTGCCGTACCGTGACTAATGCGAAAGGACAAACCACGACATATAACTATGACCACCGCAATAGACTTGTGAGCATAACCGATCATGCCGGAAATACGGAAAGTTATACCTTGGACGGTAACGGTAATGTTATTGCCAGGACAGATGCCGGAAACAATACTGTTTCGTACGAATATGATTATGCTAATCGTTTAGTCAAAATCATTGATCCGTTGGGTCACTCCTTTTCCAATAGCTATGATCCGGTAGGAAACAAAATAGCCGAAACGGATCCTTTCGGCAACGAAACCGAATACATCTATGATGAAGCATCTCGGCTTATCAAGGTGATTGACCCACGAGATAACACCATCATTAATACCTACAACCTGGACGGGCAGCTTCTCAGTATTACTGATGCAGAAAACAACATTACCGCTTATACCTATGATGGCTGCGGGAGGCTGAAAACAGTCGTTGATGCTTTAACCAACCAGACCGCCTACACCTATGATGCTAATGGAAATCTGATCAATGTACTTGATGCTTTGAATCAAAACCGTACCATGCAATATGACGCTTTAAACCGGGAGATTGCCGAAATCAATGATAATGGCGATAGTATTTCTAAAGAATATGATGCTGTCGGCAACCTGATTTCCCTTACCACCCTAAAAGGCGATACCATTATTTACGAATATGATGATTTGAATCGTCTGATCAAGAAAAGATATCCTGATGACACAACCGTAACTTATACCTATAATGAACTCGGGCAGCGGACATCGATGACCGATCCGGCAGGGACTACAACGTATACCTACGATAATCTTAACCGGCTGCAGACAGTGACCCGGAATGGAACAACGATCACTTACGCCTATGATGCCTTTGGTAATATTACGGACATTATTTACCCGAACGGGCAGCATCTTCAATATACTTACAATGAACTGAATCTACCAGAAACAGTAAGTGACGGAAGCAAAACCCAGAGCGTTAGCTATGACATCGCAGCCCAACCTGTTCAAGAAACTATGCCTAACGGAGTGACAGTAAATTATGAATTTGATGAATGCGGACGATTGACTTTACTGGAAAACAAATTGAATGGAAGCAGCATTGCGAAAATTGCTTACACTTATGATAAGAATGGTAATCGGGTCAGTTGTACGAACAAAGACGGACAAGTAACTACTTATGCTTATGATGCATTGAATCAATTAAAAGAGGTGCAAGGCAGCAAATTAACCGAATACCTCTATGATCCGGTTGGGAATAGAATAAATATTAGTGAAACTGTGAATGAAGAAAAATTACAGGCCGGTAGCTTTGACTTTGATTATGAGGATAGGCTGATTAGGACCGAAAAACCAAACGAAACCATCAGCTATATTTATGATGGTGATGGTACTCTGGTGCAGAAAACCGTCACGAACGGCACCGAAAGTATGAACTATGAATATTTTTACGACTACACGGCAGGACTTCCGCGCCTTCTTGTAGAAAAGAAAAGCGATGGAACAAATTACAACTACCACTATTTCGGCGGGAAGCTTTACGGAAGAACAGGGCCGGAAGGGACGGTATATTACCATCACGATGGCTTAGGTAGTGTCGTAGCGATAACCGATGCCAACGGGAATATCCTCAATGAATATGCCTATGAGGTTTTTGGTGAACCAACTATCATCAAAGAGACCGTGGAAAACAGCATCATGTTTACGGGCGAACCTTATGACCAAAGCGGCTTCATTTATCTCCGTGCCCGTTATTATGACCCAATCGTCGGCCGTTTTGTCAGCAGCGATAAGTATAAAGGAGAGATAGCAGATCCCAGCAGTCAAAACAGCTATGCTTATTGTGGCAACAACCCCGTCAATTATGTCGATCCTAGCGGGTATAAAGAAGTATTGCTAAGACGAGTAATTGAACGTGCAGGCGGAACAATCGAATGGGATCCTGTGAAAAGGACAGCAACAGCGAGTATAGCTGGGCAAAAAGTAGTATATCGACCTGACTCTGATGAAAGGATTAGTATTAATTCAAAAGGGCAGATTGTAATTGATGATTTTTATTTAGATGAGGATTTCAGTAGCGTAGTAGGACATCTTTGGGGTGACCGTAGATTAGGGCTGAGTAAATTAGACGTTTACTCCAATAGAATGTTCTTTTGGCAGTCATTAAAAAAAGCCGGCACTGAATTAGGTAAATTACCCGGAGAATTCAAAGCAATTGCAAATGATCCCAACTTTCGACAAAGTGTTAAAAATACTGCATATGCTGTAATTAATGTACATATAGGAGGGTTTGAGGGATTTGTGATAGATAAAATAATACCTTCAAGCGGTGATCCGCAATTTGACAGAGCCGTAGAAATAGCAGGTTATGCTCAGATACTAAGCCCAAGTTTATGGTTAGATATTCGTGATAATATAAATGATTTGAGATCAATTTTTAAGATAGGTAACCGAAAATGAAAATATTAATAGATGTTATCATGGTATTGATTTTTATAGTTTCTTCAATAGGAGCTATAGTTAGACTGCTAAACTATGTAACTCGTTGGCGTGAACAAGGAGAATTAAAAAAATTATATATGGTATCAATTGTTATTTTGATTGCAGTTATTCTACTACTTCATTTAATTTCGAGATTCTAACGTAACTTAGCAAGCGATTCGGGGCGAAATTCCCAAAATTAAATCGGAACAACAAAAATTCTTGGTGTGTGAAAACGCTGAGAATTTTTGTTTTACCCAGCACAAAACAAGCCTGTTTAACAAGCCTGTTAAACAGGCTTGTTTGCGTCATATTGGGGGTTTGATTTGTTGTACAGAAACTGTAATTTGTAGTGAATTTCCAGCAGGGATTCTTTTCCGTTTGTCGAAGTTAGAAAGGTGGAGGGAGTGAAGGTATGATTCAGTTGTTTAATGTTTCCAAAACATATTTTGGGGAAGTTGAAGTCGA
>Ga0208695_1003564_pt1 | contig 10433 bp, 7 predicted proteins | sample AD_UKC111_MetaG_FD_184449 | JGI IMG/M metagenome (GOLD analysis project Ga0208695, IMG submission 184449) | Active sludge microbial communities of municipal wastewater-treating anaerobic digesters from Hong Kong - AD_UKC111_MetaG (SPAdes)... | ecosystem: Engineered > Bioreactor > Anaerobic >... | reverse complement strand
AGTTCATGACGAATTTGCCGATCAAACCCTTCAGGAACTGACTGATGCTGGACTTTGCTACTCCAGAATTATTGGCGAGGTGGGAGAGGGGAATGGAAAAATTTTCGTTTCTTGATGGTTATTGATAATTATAACAAATACAGATTTTGTAATAAGTTTATGATTATCAATATAATATAAAACTATTTCGAAGTGGAAATGGAAATTATAGCAGCAGGTAGTAATATTTGAATTTACAGTGCAATGTTGCCATGCAATTATGCTGGAATAAAATGCCATTAGGTCGTTTACCGAATCAAATTTTATGAAGTTTACAAAGGATTCCTGGAATACGTTTACAATTGAACGGTTAGTTGAAATTCCTCAAGCAGGGTATTACTACCGTTTGCTCCATGAATCGGGACAAAAATTTCTTCTGCCTGCTAAGTACTACACTCATTATAACCTTGCAGTTGGAAATACAATCAGCTGCCGGGTTGATAAGGTTAACTGCTCAGGGAGAGTATTCCTTGAACCAAAACATCCTTACTATGAAGTTAACATGGTTTACAACTTCGATTTTGTAGCCATGAGTAATACTTCTGTCAAGGGTGTTACTGAGCTGGTTGTAAGGGACATTTTTAACGAGACCTACACGTTAATCCTTCCTGCTGAGATCTGCACAAAAATATCAAACATGGTTCCTCTTAGGGTGTTCAACATAAGTAAGGGGAGGTTACAGCTCCAGCTTGCAGGAGCTACAGGTAGTTGCAGGGAATTTGAGAAAAACGAAATCATTGATCTTACTATTGAGACGGTTGTTGAAATTAATGGGGAAAAATTCTTTTTCCTATGCCATAGCAGCAGGTGTTTTGCTTTATTAAAAGTAAAGTACTACCTTCATTACGGTTTTGAAGTTGGAAAACAAGTTAGCTGTCAGTATCTGGGTGTAAAACCAGATGGAACCTTGAGGGTTGAACCCCCACATCCTTTCTACATGGTAGGAAATACCTATAACTTTACGGTTGATAGTGTAAGCACAGTAAGCAATTCCGATGGGGAAACCGCAAGCTATGCAACAGTTTTCGATATATATGGGATGAAGTGTGGCTTTGTTGTTCCTGCAAGCAGTAAGGTGCAACCCGGTCAAACCATACCATGTAAAGTTGCAGGGTACAAAAAAGGACGACCCATGCTTCTGATCGTCCAAAAATGAGAGTATATAGCAGTTATGTCAACCTATAAATCATAAATCATCGCTCATTTCCTCGGAGGGCTCATCCTCTTCATTCATATCATCAGGAAAAGCATCGTTTTCGCTACCAATGTCATCGCTTAAGCCTCCAAAAAATTCCTTTTCGTCTTCCTCATCCTTTATTTTAGAGTCGATCTTAACATTTACTTTAACAAGGTAACTAGCATCATCGGAATCGAGGGTAACTGCAAAAAAATAGTCACCTCCCGGCTTTTCCACCTTAATTACATGATTCTGATATCCATGCGGATATTTTTGCTTAAAAAGTTCCAACAACTCTGGTGAAAGATCACCAAATTTGATAACCACTCTTTTCTTAGCCATATCACGAAAAAATTTTTGCAATAATACACCAAAATTCAATAATGCAAACGAGCCCTGTAAAAATAATTTCATTTTTTAATAGATGCACAATCAGTAAACTATTACTACTTTTGAGTTAAATTTTATAGTATGGCTGTAAAGCATATTTTCTCGACATTAACCTTTAAACTTATCATGATGATAAAGAAATTATTGCAAGTTGTGATTTGCGTTGTTCCCATAGTGTTTGGGTACAATGCTATGGCTCAGGTTCAAATTTACAATCCTAATGCTGATGCTATCAAGGATTTAAATCAGGCTATTGAAATGGCTAGCGTTCAGGGTAGGCATGTTCTGGTGCAGATAGGTGGAAATTGGTGCCCTTGGTGTGTTAAGTTGAATAAGATTTTCACGACAGATTCAACCATTATGAAGGTGCTAGATGCAAATTACGTGCTGGTTAAAGTTAACTATAGCAAAGAAAATAAGAACGAAGCGGTTCTTGAAAAGTTGGAATTTCCTCAGCGTTTTGGATTTCCGGTGCTGGTTGTACTCGACGAACATGGTAAGAGAATTCACACTCAAGATTCCGGATTGCTAGAATCCGGAGATGGTTACGATAACAAAAAGATAGTAAGCTTTCTTAAAAACTGGACAAAAGCGGCCATTGGAAAACCGACAAAATAGTCCTATAATTAATATTATGTTAAATATAGGTATTAATAAAAGACCCCGACTTTCTCGGGGTCTTTCTACTACTACATATTGTTTAGCTTATCTATAATCTCCTTATACTTTGCATTCATTTCCGGACTTTCATTTCTAAAGCGGAAGTAAATGTTCTTTAAAGCATCCATAACCTCCTTGCTGGCAGGGTTGATTTTCAGGGCGTTTTCCATATAAGGAAGAGATTTTTTGAATTCAACATTTGCCTTTGCCATAAGTGCATCATACTTTTCAATCTCCTTAGCTGGAATCTTATTGGCTTCCTCTACATACTTTACTCCTACGTTGAAGAATAGCGCTCCAATGTTGTAGTAGGCATCAAAATAGTTGGGGTCAATTTCTATGGCCTTTTGGTATGAAGCAAAAGCCTCGTCAGTATCGCCAAGCCTATCATGTAGTGTCCCTTTGGCGAAGAAAAGTGAAGGGTTATTAGGTTCGCTGGCTATAGCCTGGTCTATGTAAACCAAAATTTTCGAAGGGTCTTCCCCCTTATCAATGTAGTAGCTGATAAGTGAAAAAAGAACATTGGTGTTTTTAGGGTATTTAATAAATCCATCTTCAAGATATTTAGCGCCTTCATCAGCCTTACCCAGCGATTTGTAAGCGTCAAAAATATTGAAGTAAACACTACCCTCTGAGGTGAAACCCAACTTGATAGACTCTTCATAGTAAGGAATACATTCTTCAAATTTCCCATCGAGTTGTGCAGATAACCCAGCGTAGTAGTAAATTGCGGTGTCTTTCTGATTAACCAAGGGGTTTTTACCAATTTCAACTACCTTACTAAAGCATTTATATGAGCAGTTGTAATCCTTTTTGCTATAGCAACTTGAACCTTCATTTATCAAGTAGTTTTTCAACTTTAGTAGGTCGTCCTTAATTGGTTTAGCCTTTTTCTTGCTGGCATCGAGTTCAACTGCTTTGGTCAGGCTTTCGTAAGCTAAATCCAAAGGATTCTCAACAACAGGTTTAGTTACCTGCCAGTGATCCAATGAACCGTTGGCAAAGTAAAATTCTGCTCTATCCATCACATACTTATCAACAGTAACCCCATCAACAACTTCCTGAGTTTGCTCAGTTGGCTTACCAATTAGTAAGGAAAATGTTTTCATGTCCATTCCAGGGTATACCCGGTAAATTTGGGCATCAAATACATCCATAAACAACTCTGCCCTGGCAATCCATGCATCGGGTTTCACATTTTTTTTGGGATCCTGAATAGTGGCGTTACTTTTTTCAATTTTTTTACCAAACTGATCAAAGTTAATTTGTACGCCGGTTTGTGCGTTGAGTATTCCCATACCCAGCACAGAAAATAGTAGTACAGTTGTTAATCGTTTCATTTCATGTAAATTAGTTAAAGTTAAAAATTAAATTCAAAAATAAATTATGTGTTTGGGTTTTTCATTGCTCGTTTTCACCTTCTTGAACTAAATTTTGCTCATCTGGTTCGTTTTCGGATGATTCTACATTCGCAATAGCAGCAATGCAATCATTCTTTTTTAGGTTTATCAGTCTAACTCCCTGGGCATTTCGACCCATAACCCTTAACTCGCTGATTTTAAGGCGTATGGTAAGCCCGCTGCGATTAATAATCATTAAGTCGTTATTTTCATCAACCGCTTTAATACTAATTAGCTTTCCTGTTTTAGGGGTAATGTTTATAGTTTTCACCCCTTTCCCTCCCCTGTTGGTTATTCTGTAGTCGTCAAGTTTGGATCGTTTGCCGTAGCCATTCTCAGATACAACAAGAATGTCTTTTGATGCATTTTCTTCAACACAAACCATGCCAACCACTTCGTCGTCAGGAGAAATAGAAATTGCCCTGACTCCACTTCCTGTTCTACCAATGGGGCGTACCAGATGCTCGGGGAATCGTATGGCCTTTCCATTTCTAGCAGCAATTAAAATGTGGCTTTTCCCGTCTGTAAGGCAAGCCTCAATTAGCTGGTCGCCCTCTTTAACAGTTACAGCAATAACCCCATTTTGACGCGGTCGGCTGTAGGCTTCGAGGGGTGTTTTTTTAATAATACCTCTCTTTGTACACAGCACGATGTAGTTGTTTCTAAGGTAATCTGGATCGTTAAGTCCTATTACATTAATATAGGCCCTGACTACATCGTCGTTCTCAATGTTTATAAGATTCTGAATCGCTCTTCCTTTGGATGATTTAGTTCCTTCTGGGATTTCATAAACTTTTAGCCAGAAACACTTGCCATTTTCTGTGAAAAACAGCATGGTGTTGTGCATGGTGGCCACATAGAGATGCTCGATAAAATCCTCATCACGTGTATCGCTACCCTTAGCCCCTACACCACCCCTCGATTGGAGCTTATATTCATAGAGCGGGGTTCGTTTAATGTAGCCCATGTGCGAGATGGTTATGACAACCTCCTCATCGGCATAAAAATCTTCAGGGTTAAACTCCTCGGCATCAGGTATTATCTCTGTTTTTCTAGCATCTCCATACTTTTGCTTTACTTCAAGCAGCTCATCCTTGATAATCTTCATCTGCAAAGCCCTATCCTCTAACACCTGTTTAAGATAGGCTATCAGTTTTTGAAGCTCATTGTACTCCTCCTTTACCTTTTCACGCTCAAGTCCGGTAAGGCTACGTAGCCGCATATCAATAATGGCCTGGGACTGAATATCTGTCAGACCAAATCGTTCAATAAGTTTTTCCTTTGCTTCGGCCGGTGATTGAGCTGAACGGATAAGGTTAATAACCTCGTCAATATGGTCAATAGCTATGAGTAGGCCCTCAAGAATATGGGCTCTTTTTTCGGCCTCCTCAAGTTCGAAACGTGACCGACGGATGATAACATCATGCCTGTGCTTAATGAAGTGTATGATGAGATCTTTAAGATTCAACAACTTAGGTCTCCCATCTACCAGGGCAATGTTGTTGATGGCAAAAGATGACTGCAGCTGGGAATGCTTAAAAAGGTTGTTTACTACGACGTTAGCAACCGCTTCCTTTTTAAGAATTATTACTACCCTCATTCCATCGCGGTCTGATTCGTCGTTGATATAGCTAATCCCCTCAATTTTCTTCTCGTTGATAAGGTCAGCAATCCGACGGATCATCTCGGCCTTGTTGACCATGTAGGGTATTTCGGTAACTATAATTTTTGACCTCCCCGACTCGGTTTGCTCAATATCGATTTTTGATCGAATCACAATTTTACCCTTACCTGTCCGGTAGGCTTCCTTTACGCCCTGTGTACCATAAATAACCCCACCTGTTGGAAAGTCAGGCCCTTTGACATACTTTAACAGCTCCTCAACAGAAATATCTGGATGATCTATTGTGGCACAAATGGCATCAACCACTTCGCTTAAATTATGGGGTGGCATATTAGTAGCCATTCCAACTGCAATTCCTGATGTTCCGTTAACCAGCAGCAGGGGAATTTTAGTTGGTAAAACCGACGGCTCCTCTAGTGTATCGTCAAAGTTTAGGTTGAAATCTACAGTGTGCTTATCCAAATCGGCCAGAACATCCTCAGAAATTTTAGCAAGGCGAGCTTCGGTATAGCGCATTGCCGCAGGGCTGTCTCCATCTATAGAGCCATAATTACCCTGTCCATCCACCAACGGGTACCGCATGGACCAATCCTGTGCCATCCGCACCATAGCATCGTAAACCGATGAGTCGCCATGGGGATGGTACTTTCCTAACACCTCTCCTACTATTCTAGCTGATTTCTTATAGGGATTTCCTGCATTCAATCCCAAATCGGACATTCCAAATAAAACCCTGCGATGAACGGGTTTTAGTCCATCCCGCACATCGGGCAGTGCCCTTGATACAATCACCGACATTGAGTAGTCAATGTACGATGACTTCATCTCCTCCTCAATGTTAATTTTGATAATCCTCTCTGTTTCTGACATATATACTTTTAGTAAAAAGTAAATTCTTGGTAGTGCATCAAAAAAATTTGAAAGTGCTAAGGTAGCAATTTAATCCATTCTATTGCCCTGAAATCCTTTTTCATTTTTGAGTAAACCTCCAAATTTTAATAATTTTTATCAACAATTCGTTGGCTTTTCCGTTTATCACTATTACTTTAGTATCGAATTTAATTTAAATAAGTTTTTATGAACCAAAAGTTTTCACAAAAGATTAGAGATGTACTTTCATATAGCCGTGAAGAGGCCATAAGGCTTGGAAGTTCCGCTATAAGTTCAGATCACCTTTTCTTAGGCATCTTGCGCGATGGAGAAGGCGAAGCAATTAATATTTTGCTGGCCGAAGGGGTTGATTTAAGTGAGCTGAAAAAGGAACTGGATGCCCATTTACTGCAAATTCCCAGTAAGGCAGAGGAAATAAACGACTCATCGGAAATTGCAATTTATAAGTCGGCCGAAAGGGCGTTGAAAATAGTTATTCTAGAAGCCAGAGCCCTAAAAAGTGAATCAATCAATACTGCCCATCTCCTACTGGCCATTCTTAAGGACGATTCCAACTTTGTAACCCGGCTTTTAAAGGAAAAGGATATCGACTACGAAAGGATTAGAAAAAATCTGACGATTTTTAACTCAGACGATAAGGGTGACTTTGGGTCGGGAGATGAAGATGAGGGGGATAGCGGTTTTTTTGGCAATATGGGTAAGTCAAATCAGCCATCAGCCGGTAAATCTGCTTCCGACACTCCTGTTCTGGATAACTTTGGAATAGACCTGACCAAAGCAGCCGAGGAGGGACGTTTGGATCCAATAGTTGGGCGGGAAAGAGAAATTGAGAGAATTGCCCAAATCCTAAGCCGACGTAAAAAGAATAACCCAATTCTCATTGGAGAACCTGGAGTTGGAAAGTCGGCTATAGCCGAAGGGCTGGCCCTTCGTATTGTAAAGAAGAAAGTATCCAGGGTTCTTTTCAACAAACGGGTAATCACACTTGATCTGGCTTCTATTGTTGCTGGAACCAAGTATCGTGGGCAGTTCGAAGAGCGGATGAAAGCAATTCTTAACGAGCTATCTAGAACTCCCAATATCATTCTGTTCATTGATGAGATTCACACTATTGTAGGTGCCGGAGGAGCCACAGGCTCTCTTGATGCTGCCAATATGCTGAAACCTGCACTTGCAAGGGGCGAATTACAGTGCATAGGTGCAACTACGCTAGACGAGTATCGTGAACATATCGAAAAAGATGGAGCGCTGGAGCGTAGATTCCAGAAAGTAATGATTGAACCTACCTCTCCTGAGGAAACCATCGAGATTCTTAACAATATTAAAGATCGGTACGAGGAGCACCACAATGTTTCCTATACTCCTCAGGCAATAGAAGCCTGTGTAAAGCTTACCATGCGCTACATTTCCGATAGGAATTTACCCGACAAGGCTATTGATGCCATGGATGAGGCCGGATCAAGGGTTCACATCTCAAATATTCGAGTACCCGACACCATTGTTAACCTTGAGAAGTTGATAGAGGAAACCAAAAAGGAGAAGATAAAAGCAGTTAAGAACCAGCAATTTGAACTTGCTGCCAATCTACGGGATAAGGAAAAAAGGTTGATCGAGCAGCTCGAGGATGAGCAGTCGAGATGGGAAAAGGAGCTGGCTAAACATCGTGAAATAGTTGATGAGGAAAAGGTAGCCGAAGTGGTTGCCATGATGACAGGAGTCCCTGTGCAACGTATAGCACAAGCAGAGGGTGCCAGACTGCTCAAAATGGCAGATGAGCTAAAGAATTCGGTAATTGGGCAGGACGAAGCCATCCTGAAGGTGGTTAAAGCCATTCAGCGAAACCGCGCTGGCCTTAAAGACCCCAATAAGCCTATTGGAACCTTTATTTTTTTGGGACCAACGGGAGTTGGCAAAACCCAATTGGCTAAAGTGCTCGCCAAGTATCTTTTTGATACTACCGATAACCTTATTAGAATTGACATGAGCGAGTATATGGAAAAATTTTCCGTGTCTCGATTAGTTGGTGCACCTCCAGGATACATAGGATACGAGGAGGGTGGACAACTAACCGAAAAGGTAAGAAGAAAGCCATACTCGGTTGTGCTGCTGGATGAAGTTGAAAAGGCCCACCCTGATGTTTTTCATATCCTTCTCCAGGTGCTAGATGAAGGTCAGCTGACGGACAGCCTGGGCAGAAGGGTTGATTTCAAGAATACCATCATCATCATGACTTCCAATATTGGCTCGCGGGAGCTTAAGGATTTTGGACAAGGTGTTGGGTTTTCAACTAAAGCTAAAGAACAGAGCAGTAGTAGCGATTATTCCAGAAGCATTATTGAAAAGGCCCTAAAAAAGGCTTTTGCACCAGAATTTCTTAATAGGATTGATGATATTGTGATGTTCAACTCGCTAAGCCGTGCTGATATTCATAAAATTATTGATATTGAGCTTAGCGGCCTTTATGAGCGGATTCGTAATCTGGGATACACCATTAGAATTTCTCCGGCAGCCAAGGATTTCATTGCCGAGAAGGGATATGATATTCAGTATGGCGCCCGTCCTCTAAAAAGAGCCATTCAAAAGTACCTTGAGGACGCCCTGGCCGAAGTCCTGATTAAAAGCGATTCCAAGTCCGGATCCACTATATCTGTTGGGTATAACAAGAAAAAGGATGAAATATCCATTAAAATCTTAAAGGGAGAAGAGGAGGTGGCTAGTAGTAGTGAAGAGGAATAGAACCTGAATTGCTGATGAACAAAAGTTTTTCTGCATTGTTACTATCGAAATTTTAAAACTAAAGACCATGAACGTTACATTTGGAGGAAAGGCAGTAACACTTGAAGGCGAACAAATTAAAGTTGGCGACACTGCACCTGATTTTACTGCACTCGACACTACTCTTAAACCTGTTAAGCTCTCTGATTTCGGCAAAAAGGTTAAGTTAATTTCCGTGTTCCCTTCTATTGATACGGAGATTTGCTCAATTCAAAATCATCGCTTCAACAACGAAGCATCTTTATTTGGCGATAAGGTTGCATTTATTGCCATTTCGAATGACTTACCCTTTGCCTTGAAGCGATTTTGCGGAGCCGAAGGAATTACCAACCTTACCACCCTGTCCGACCACAAGGATGTTGATTTTGGAAAGAAATTCGGTTTTTTGATAAAGGAGCTACGCTTGCTGACAAGAGGGGTGATTATTCTGGACAAGGATAACAAAGTTCAATATGTAGAAATAGTCCCCGAAATAGCCTCCGAACCTAACTATACTGAAGCTATAGCTCGGCTAAAACAGCTGGTTTAAAAAATGAACTCTCCTGGAATTGCACTTCACAAATAGTGGAGGACATTCCAACTAGCATAAGAAAAGCCTTAGGGATAGGTCGTCATCCTAAGGCTTATTTTTTTAAACACAACCTGATTCACCAAGACTCAATTAAGCTCTCCAATTAGGTCATAGTCGTCTGCTTCAACAATTTTTACATTCACAAATTCGCCTGGTTTAACATTTTGTGAACTGCTGTTCCGATGGATAATAACATTTTGGTCAACCTCAGGGGAGTCATATTCCGTTCGGCAAAAAATTGCTTCTTCCTCCATCGAGTCAATCATAACACGTAACATGCTGCCAACTCTGCTTTGATTAATCATGAGCGAAATGCTACGCTGAAGCTCCATTAGCTGAGTGGCACGCCATTCCTTTTCGGCCTGGGGTATGGTATCGGGTAAATACTGCTGCGCATAGGTCCCCTCCTCCTCGGAGTAAGTAAAAACCCCTACCCTGTCCAGCTTGTAATTATCCACGAAGGCCATCAATTCGTTAAAATCCTCAATCTCCTCACCTGGGTGGCCCACAAGAAAGGTAGTTCTAATTGCCACCCCCGGAATTTTTTGCCGTAACTTTTCAACAAGTGTAATGGTTTCCGATTGGGAGATTCCCCGGTGCATGGCTTTCAGCATCCTGTCACTAATGTGCTGTAGGGGCAAATCAACATATTTGCAAACCTTTGGATTGTTTGCAATAGTAGCTATAAGATCGTCTGGGAAATGAGCAGGATAGGCATAGTGAAGCCTAATCCACTCAATCCCTTTGATTTGGCTCAACCGATCGATTAGCTGAGCAATTTTTCGTTCCCCATAGATATCCATGCCATAGTAGGTTGAATCCTGGGCGATAAGTATGAGCTCTTTCACCCCTTTTTCTGATAGGATGGTAGCTTCTTCAACAAGGGATTCGACAGTTCTTGAAATA
>Ga0208695_1003562_pt1 | contig 10438 bp, 8 predicted proteins | sample AD_UKC111_MetaG_FD_184449 | JGI IMG/M metagenome (GOLD analysis project Ga0208695, IMG submission 184449) | Active sludge microbial communities of municipal wastewater-treating anaerobic digesters from Hong Kong - AD_UKC111_MetaG (SPAdes)... | ecosystem: Engineered > Bioreactor > Anaerobic >... | reverse complement strand
GCTTCCGGAGCAGAGTTATACGGTTTACCGGTGATTTCGATAACCATTACCTCGGAGCGATTTCCAATTTTAAGCCTTGGACCCCAGGTGCCGAAACCCGAAGAAACATAGTAGTGGGTGCTTCCCTTTTGGTAGTATCCATGACTAACCTCATACATTGCCCTGGTGATGTAGTTGAAAGGCCACAGCTGTCCGTTATGGGTGTGCCCCGATAGCTGCAGGTCAACACCACACCGGGCGGCATCATCCAGGTTGTAGGGCTGGTGGTCTAAAAGTATGGTTAGCTTCCGAAGGTCAACCTCCGAAATCAGCACCTCAACCGATTTCCTCTCTCTTTTCAGCATGTAGCTGCTTTGCCGGTCATCGCGACCAATTATGTAGAAAGAGCTGTCAACCAGCGCGGTTGAATCGCGTAGCAGCTTTACGCCATGCTGCTGAAGGTATTTTATCTTTTGCTCGAATCCGCCGTAAAATTCGTGGTTCCCTGTTACGGCGTAAACCCCGTATTTTGACTTAAATTGCTCCAGCAGAGTTCCCATCCCACCATTTATTACAGGTGTTACATCCTCATCGAATATGTCGCCCACCAGCAACACCACGTCGGGGTTTTGAGCGTTAGCCATTTTCACAAGTTTTGCCAGATCACGCTTACCAATTACTGTCCCCAGATGAATGTCGGAAACGGCTACCACGCGGAGTTTATCGCCAGGTAATGGCTTGTCAACCCTAACTTCAATCTTTCTAGCTATTGGGGTTATGGCGTTGGTGTAACCAGCTACTAGCAGAATTAAAACCAAAGCGTAAACCAAGGCCACACCCACCTGTCGGGCGTGAATCGGATTTGCCGATCCAAAGGTGTGGGTTGAAACTATTACTATCCAAACAACAAGGAAAGCCATGAACAGGTAAAGCATTGCACCTAGCCACATAGAGCCTATGCGAACCATCGGGGTAAATGTATTTCCATCAAAAATGGCTTCCAGCCCTCTCCCTACGGGGTATGCTAGCACCAGGGCAAGAAAGATAATTTTAAGCCAGATACCCCATCCGGGTATGGAGAAAACCACCCGGGTTTGATAGTAAATGAAAAGGTTTACCAGAAGGTAAACTCCAAGGGTGATGGTAATGAATACGATCATCTGAAAAGGCTTCATCCGTTTAAATTATTTACTGAAATAGTGAGCTAATCTACTGTCCTGCCTGCAAAAATACGTTGCTTAAACATAAAATTACATTCAATGTTCACCGTATTCATATAACATGCAGAATAATAGCCATTTGTAATCAAGTAGATTTATCGGCAGCCTTAGGCACAATAAGCATAAACAGGCTCGAGGGTATTACCCGGAGTGAAATTTTACAGGCAGCAGAATCATACAAAGCAAGTCCTACCTGAGATTGGAATGAATTTGCTTACAGGCAGGGTGCACAAAGTTTACATTCAATCAATCTAGCTCAAAGATTAAAGTTACCTGAAGCTTCGGGTTGGTAGATAATCTCTTCAATTCGAATTTTGGTGGGACCGGCAGGTACCAGCCATTCAATTTCATCGCCCGTTTTGTAACCGATTAATGCGGTAGCAATGGGCGAGAAGATGGAAATTTTATTCTCCTTTAAGTTAGCTTCGTGGGGGTACACAATTCTAAATTGAATCTCTTTGCCAGTATTTAAAAAGCTGATTTTGACAATTGAGTTCATGGTAACAACATCAGAGGGGATATTTTCCGGGTTAACCACTTGGGCCGATTCCAGCTCCCCGAGCAATTTATCGGCTTCGGTGTTGGTAATTGATTTGAGCTGCCGGGCAACTTCCAGATGCTTTTTAATCCGTTCATAGTCAAGTCGGTTCAATGTTATCCTGCTCATGATTACGAAATTTAATTTGATAGTTGGCGTAACGTGATAAAGATAGGCAAAGTTTGCATGCAAATGAAATTTATCCGGAAAGAGGCACTTAATCTTCTCCAGCTACAGGAGAAGTTTGCTGGGCTGTAATTGGGTGTTATTCTGGATGTCAGCTGGATGTCCAATAGCAATTGAGAGGAGTGTTGCTAGCAGCGCATGAATGTACTCCTGTAGCCTTCGGCTCGTGATCCCGCCCTGCCTGCTGGATGGTTGGGGTGGTTAGGTGGGAGTGATCCGGGCGAGATTAGCTCGCCTTCGGCTCATGATCCCGCCCTGCCTGTTGGATGGTTGGGATGGTTAGTTGGGTGTGATCCGGGCGGGATTAGCTCGCCTTCGGCTCGTGATCCCGCCCTGCCTGTTGGATGGTTGGGATGGTTAGTTGGGTGTGATCCGGGCGGAATTAGCTCGCCTTCGGCTCATGATCCCGCCTTGCCTGTTGGATGGTTGGGATGGTTAGTTGGGTGTGATCCGGGCGGGATTAGCTCGCCTTCGGCTCGTGATCCCGCCCTGCCTGCTGGATGGTTGGGGTGGCTTGTTGGAGTGATCCGGGCGGGATTCGAACCCGCGACCCACAGCTTAGAAGGCTGTTGCTCTATCCAGCTGAGCTACCAGACCATTACTTTTCGGGTGCAAATTTACACATTTTATCGAAAAACAGGCAGCTATCCCCGCATATGTTGCCTTAAAATTTTAATTAGGCGAAAAAAGTGTTGGGCAAAAGCCTACTTCTAGTTCAATAATATTGCTGCTGTCCATGGACACGCTTCATTTATTTCCTTTTACATCCATGGCTTATCTGGGATTTAAATGCACCATAAGCAGCTATCACATTCGTATATGCAATTATTTTTAAAATTTTTTAGTTGTCATAATGTATTGGTATTTAACATAATAGATTCAACCATTAAGGAAATTCCATAATGTGATATACGCAGGTTTCAAACTTTGCATTTACGAATGTTGAATATTAGTTGCGTAAATAAGACGTTGGGCGTAATGCTATGGCGATAGTTAACATTGAAAATTACGGTTCGACAAACGAACTTTTTGACTAAATTTGAAGACGAACTTTTTAATAATATGGCGACAGCAACAAAATATAAAATTAAGGACGAGAAATCTTTAACAGTCGAAGACCTTTTTAATCCTTACAACGTGGGTGCAAGACCATTTTTAAAATGGGCAGGTGGCAAGGGACAACTACTTGACAAATTTCAAGACTTATATCCAAAACAGCTAAAGCAAAAAAGATAAAAACTTTTTACGAGCCGTTTTTAGGTAGTGGTGCAGTTTTCTTTGACATAGCACAGAACTACGACATTGAAAGTGCATACCTATACGACATTAATGAAGAGCTAATTTTAACTTATCAGGTTATCCAAAAAGACGTTTCTAAACTCCTTAACTTTCTGTATCGGTATCAGAAAAATTATCTGAAACTCGACAAAAAATAAAGACAAGAGTTTTTTTACGACCAAAGAACAAATTATAATATACAACGCTTCAACATTGACTTTGACAAGTATTCCGAACAATGGTTCTCAAAAGCAGCACAATTTTTTTTCTTAAACCGGACTTGCTTCAACGGACTTTATCGAGTTAACTCAAAAGGAGAATTTAATTCACCCGCAGGCGACTACGACAACCCGACAATTTGTGATGAGCAAAATTTGTTAGCAGTTCACCAAGTATTACAAATTGCAGAAATTAAAAAAGCTGACTTTAGACAAGTTGTTGCAGACTTGAAAGACAAATCATTTGTTTATTTCGATCCGCCATACAGACCAATCAGTAAGACAGCAAATTTCAAATCTTACAGTAAACAAGATTTTGCAGACAACGAACAAATAGAACTATCAAAACTTTTCAGAGAGCTCGACAAGGTAGGAATAAAAGTAATGTTGAGTAATTCAGACCCTAAGAACAATAATTTTACTGACAACTTTTTTGATGAAATATACAGCGACTATAACATATTAAGAGTTCCTGCAAAAAGAATGATTAATTCTGATGCTTCAAAACGTGGATTAATTAATGAGATTGTGGTAACTAATTGCGCAATAGCATAATGGGAAAAGGCACAATAAGCAATACAACAGTCACCCAATTGGAGCAAGCTGTTAAGACAGTTTTAGCTGGTAAAGGATTTGAACTTGTAAATTATCGTGTTTGGGAGAAAGCTCCGGAAAAATATGGTAATGAATTAATACTTGAAAATGTTCCATTTACGACAGTTTACGAGCATAAGGGCAATACATAATTTCTACTCATATCCAAAAAATATGACTTGAGTATAAGAATAGAATGTAAGTGGCAACAAGTTGCAGGTTCAGTTGACGAGAAACTCCCCTATTTGTATTTAAACGCCATTGAAGCAATGCCAGAAAATTCAATAATGATTTTGATTGACGGTGCAGGTTGGAAAGCGGGAGCAATTAAATGGTTGAAAGACGCTGTTAAACAAAAGAAATATACCACTGAAGAAACAAAGAATAAAAACATAATGGTGTTCAGTTTAACAGAGTTTTTTACTTGGGCAAACAAGACTTTCAACAAATGACGAGAAAAGAAGCACATACGCCCCCCGTTCGGCTGGCGGATCGGCTCGTGCGGTAACGGGGTAGGTTATGCCTGCTTTTATAGACCGACGGCGGCGTAGCCGAAAACTTCGCCTATCAGAGCTACTTTACTCTGCACCAGCGCTCGGAAGACCGCTAGATCAACCACAGTTTAACAAAAAAATTTGCATCTACAGCTTAAATCTACCTACTAATTAAATATTTTTGAATGCACATCGGCATTAAAACTACATTTGTATAGTTAAAAATAACATAAATCTGTCAATAATAAAATTATGAATGGCAGTAAGAATAAATTGGACATAAAAGCATTGGAAACATGGCTATGGGATGCGGCCTGCAAAATTCGTGGGCCAATTGATGCTGCAAAATACAAGGACTACATTCTGCCGCTCATCTTTTTTAAGCGGCTCTCGGATGTGTTCGACGATGAACTTGACCGACTATCGCAGGAATATGGTTCCAGAGAAGTTGTTGAATCCCTGCTGGCAGAGGACCACAAGCTTGTACGTTTCTATCTACCCAAAAATGCCCGCTGGGAGGCTGTTGTAAAGCATACCACCAATGTGGGTGAGCACCTTACCAATGCTGTTCGCTCCATTGCGCGGGAAAACCCCAAACTGCAGGGCGTGGTGGATACGGTTGACTTTAATGCTACAGCTTCGGGGCAGCGAATCCTTGGCGATGATGTATTGAAGGAGCTTATCAACGTTCTGAGCAAATACCGACTCGGCTTGAACGATGTCGATGCCGATATTCTGGGAAGAGCCTACGAATACCTGCTGCGGAAATTTGCCGAAGGTTCCGGCCAGAGTGCGGGTGAATTCTATACTCCCGGCGAGGTTGCCATCCTGATGTCGCACATTCTCGATCCTGAGCCGGGTGATGAAGTGTACGACCCCTGCTGTGGTTCGGGCGGACTGCTTATCAAATGTTTTTTGCGCTTTAAGGAAAAGTACCATTCCGATCCTTCCCTCGAACCGCTTAAGTTCTACGGACAGGAAGTCCTACCTGCTACAATTGCCATGGCAAAGATGAATGCCTTTATCCACGATATGGAAGCGGAGATCGCTCTCGGCGATACGATGAACCGACCCGCGTTTCTTACACCTCAGGGTTCGCTCAAAAAATTTGACATCGTTACAGCTAACCCTATGTGGAATCAGGATTTTTCACAGACTGTGTATGAAAACGACCCATATAATCGCTTTACCTTTGGGTATCCGCCTTCCAACAGTGCCGACTGGGGCTGGATTCAGCACATGTTTGCCTCGCTCAATGACAGCGGCAAAATGGCAGTCGTGCTCGATACTGGCGCTGTGTCCCGAGGAAGCGGTAATGCGGGTAGCAACCGCGAACGCGATATTCGAAAGGAGTTTGTGGAGAACGACCTTGTGGAGGCTGTGCTGTTATTGCCCGAAAACCTATTCTACAATACCACTGCCCCGGGGATAATTATTGTCATCAACAAGGCTAAACCGGCAGAACGGAAGAATACAATTTTACTCATCAATGCCTCAAAGCTTTTTCAAAAAGGTAGACCAAAGAATTATTTGCCCGACGAGAGCATAGAACAGATTGCCGACAACTATCTCTGCTGGAACGAAGAGGAAGGCATCAGCAAGATTATTACAAAGGAAGAAGCTGCTCGAAACGATTACAACCTGAGCCCCAGCCGCTACGTTGCTCAGAACGGCACGGATGACACCCTTGATCTTGAGGACGCTATAGTGCAGCTCAAGGAAGCCGAGGAAGAACGGACCCAGGCCGACGAAAAACTAATAACAATCCTTAAGGAAATGGGAATATGGTAAAAGTAGAAAATCATACTGTTGAATTCAAACAGTCGTGGCATGACGAATACCTGAAGATTGTTGCTGCATTCGCAAACACAGAGGGTGGAACCATTTATATTGGTTATAATGACAGGGGAGAAGAAATTGGCCTTGAAAAATCTGAAACAAAGAAATTGCTTGAAGATTTGCCAAACAAAATTAGAAGTAAATTGGGAATAACTCCTTTTGTTCGGGAAGAAATCCAGAATGGAAAAAGTATGTTGAATATTAAGGTTCCCTGCTCCTCTTTCCCTGTCTCGTACGATGGAAAATTCTATATTCGAGCTGGTAGTACCACGCAAGAGCTTTCTGGAATAGAACTATCTTCGTTTCTAAAGAATATAAATGTTATGTTCGATACCTCTGTTAGAGAGCTTTCTCTTGAAGGTGTGGCAAGAAGGGAAATATGGGATTACCCGCTGGATGCTTTGCGAGAAGCTGTAATCAATGCTTTGATTCATAGAGATTATCTTGATACTTCCGCTTCCATTGAAGTACGCATATATGACGATGAACTCATAGTATCAAACCCGGGTAAATTAATGCCTCCATTGACTATTGAACAGCTAAAGGAAAAGCATTCCGGAAGGCAAAGGAATCCACTCATTGCAACAGTATTCTATTATGCAAATCTTATTGAATCCTGGGGCTCGGGAATATTAAAGATGATTACACTGTGTAAAGAACAGAACCTCCCTGAGCCTGAATTTGTGGAAAGAAAGGGAGGTCCAGGAGAATTTACCGTCGTATTTCATAAAGACATTTTTAATGAGGAAGAGTTAAGAAAAAGAGGATTAAACGAAAGGCAGATTAAGGCAGTAATGTATGTGAAAGAAAAAGGTAAGATTACCAATAAGGAGTATCAGGAGATTTCTAAAATTTCAGAAAGGACTGCAACCAGGGACTTATTTGATCTGGTTAGCAAAAAAATATTTGTGCAAGTAGGTAGTACTGGCAAAGGGGCAAATTATATATTAAAGACGCCTTAAAGACGCCAAACACGTCACAAAGAAGCCATAAAGACGCCAGGGGAAATAAAAACGATGATTAGTAAATGATCAGGTAATGAAAGTAATAAATAGGTAATGATTTAAAGTCGCCAGATATTTTTAGAGAAGAGAGTCTATTGGCTATTAATTGGCTAATTTGACTAATACGTGACTACCAATTGACTAAACTGGCGATTGGCTGACGATTTTGGCAAACAGTTGGCGCTAAAAAAGGGAGAAATAAAAATATGAATGAGCAGCAGGACATAGAATTCAAATCACAATGGAGCGATACCGTTCTGAAAACGGCATGTGCTTTTGCCAATACCAATGGTGGCAGAATTTACATAGGCATTGACGATAACGGCAATCCTGTTGAACTCAAAAATATAAAGAAACTTATGGAGGATATTCCTAATACAATAAAAAACATAATAGGGATTGTACCTAAGGTAAGTCTTGTTGAAAGGAACGGAAACCAGGTAATTGAAATTCAAATTGAAAGTTACAAATATCCTGTATCATACAAAGGCGCTTTTTACAAACGTTCAGGCAGTACCAATACCGAACTGTCAGGGACGGAATTAACTCGATTTTTACTTCAAAAATCTGGTTTTGTCTGGGATCAAACTATGCAACACTTGATGATATCGACCTTGAAACTATAAATCATTTTAAGAAACTTTCTCAGAAAAGGTTGTCATTTGTTGCCACAGAGGATAACCCTGAGTTATTACTTGAAAAATTAAATCTTCTGGAAAATGGTAAATTAAAACGAGCAGCTATCTTGCTGTTTGGCAAAAATCCACGGAAATTCTTTATAACCTCTTACCTGCAAATAGGCCGATTTGTATCGGAAAGTGAAGTGATAAGCAGTGATATTATTGAGGGTAATCTTTTTGAGCAGGTTGAAAAGGCGATGGAAATTTTACGGATTAAGTATCTACAAAATAGATTTTATTACGAAGGCATTGTTCGAAAGGAAGATTTAGAAATACCCGAAGCGGCATTGCGGGAAGGTATCATCAATGCATTAATTCACAGAGATTATATGATTTCTGCTCAAACACAATTGAGGGTATATGATGATAAGATATGGCTCTGGAATGCAGGAAAACTTCCAGAAGGAATAAGCATTGAACAACTCAAAAAACCTCACGCTTCCTGTCTCCGCAATCCTCTCCTGGCTGATATCTTCTATAAAGCCGGATATATTGAAAGCTGGGGAAGGGGAACGCTCAATATTATTGACTATTGCACCTCCACTAATCTCCCGGAACCTGAAATGAGTGAGGAAATGAATGGCTTTTTGCTGGTAATTTATAAATACGGTAGAAGTTCGGAGAAAAGTTCGGAGAAAGTCCAAGAAACTACCCAGAAAAGTCCCAGAAAAGTCCCAGAAAAGTCCCAGAAAAGTCCCAGAAAATTCTGAATGCTCTTAAAGAGAACCCCTATCTTTCGAGAAAACAGCTTGCTTTGCATTTAGGTGAGAGCGAAGATACTATTCAATCTCAACTACGGAAATTGCAGAAAGAAGGAATAATCAAGCGTATAGGCCCTGCTAAAGGTGGACACTGGGAGGTGGTAGAATGAGTATAAAAAATGTTAATTTTGAAAAAATATTGATGAATCGAAAGGCTTATATTAGATAAAGGGACAATCAACCATGAAATTAACCAGAATATTGAAACAAAAAGGGTTTAAGTTATGATAGAAAACTATAAAAGTAGTTTATATACCTTTATGAATGGATATTGTGGTATTTCATTCAATAATGAGAATGATTTTATAGCTTTGCTTTGTACTGATGTGAAAAATAGATTGGTTGATGAGCCTGAAAGACAAGATTGTTTATCTACATTAAAAAATTTGCAGAGTGATACTGGATTTTCATCATCTCAAAATCTTTTGCTTGATATACAGGCGCTTTCAAATAGTAATATTAATGTTAAAAAATTTGAGATTGGAGAAGCAATAGCAGAGGTAGTTCTTGAAAGTAATTTCAAATGCAGGTTCCTTTGGAATAAACGGCGAGATTCAAAAAATCCTGAAGCTAATCAAACAGGAGCTGATTTAGTTGGTTTTATTGAACATAAAGATGAGCTTTTATTTCTTTTTGGTGAAGTAAAAACATCTTCCGAAGAAGAAAATCCTCCGCAGGTAATGACCCAAAAAGGCACAGGGATGATTTCACAATTAAAAGAATTATATAGTAACCATCAAAAAAGATTAGATTTAATTCGTTATTTACAAAGTAAAACAGCTCTTAATGACAACATAAAAGAAGATTTTCAATCAGCTATTAAAGCATACTATAATCCTGATAACAATTATCAGCTTATAGGTGTTCTTATACGTGATACAGAAGCAATTGAAGATGATTTGAAAAAAGTTTATGAAGATTTGAAGGATACTATTTTAAAACCAACTGGATTACAACTTGTAGCAGTATATTTACCAATAAAACAAGAAAAATGGATTGAAATTTTAAACCAGAGGCCACAACAATGAGTGCTATAAAAAGATATGAAATATTAGAGCAAAATTATCAAGATATTCTTGAAGGCCTGTCTGAACTCATTCAAAAAGCAAGGGTTTCCAGAAGATTCCGTAATATTCAATTATCCGAAAGTGAAAAAAAATTGTTGCAAAAGGCAAAAGAAATTTGTGAATTAGAGATAAACAACTACTGGAATCAAAAAAATTCTAATGAGTTCCTTTCATTGTGTATTACTTACTTTGAGATTGCTACATGTTTTGATTATGATTTAAATGACGAAATTAATATAATGGAACTCTTTAAAATAATCATTTTTGGTTATCTTGGAGAACATTCCCATTATATAAAGGATTACCTGTTATCGATAAAAAATTATGTAATTAACATTAGAATTCCAGAAAAATGGAATGAGAGACTTCTCTATACGATCTTTAAATCATTATACTTTCTGGTGGTTAAAAATAGCTGGAAAGATATAGAAAAAGCAGTTGAAAGCATAAATAAGCTTAGAGAAGAGCAAGGAATATTTGAAGCTAATTTTTTAAATCGAGTCAGAGAAGATTCTCAACCGTATGGAAGTGCTGAAATTGTATCTTTATATCATTTTGCTAAATCAATTGAATTACTTGG
>Ga0208695_1003558_pt1 | contig 10453 bp, 11 predicted proteins | sample AD_UKC111_MetaG_FD_184449 | JGI IMG/M metagenome (GOLD analysis project Ga0208695, IMG submission 184449) | Active sludge microbial communities of municipal wastewater-treating anaerobic digesters from Hong Kong - AD_UKC111_MetaG (SPAdes)... | ecosystem: Engineered > Bioreactor > Anaerobic >... | reverse complement strand
GCTTCAATCGGCGCTCCAACCTCCCGGCCATGTTGCCCCGACTGATCCACGCCGCCGTAGCAACCAAACCTTGGCCTCAACGCAAAATAAGACTCTCTGAGCCTCCTTGCTAATCAGGAGTCGACTTTTTGAGAAAAGCGGGTCTGAGCCCTGATTGGACGCAATTTTTTAGAAAAGTCGCTGGTACTTGCAGCGAAATTTTCAGCTCCAGATCACCGAACGCATCGCGATCGACGCGCCCTGAAAATCGGCATTGAAGAAGCGCGGCTTGTCGCTCGTACCCGCCGCGCCGGCGGTGTAGAGCAGCGGCAGATAGTGATCGTAGGTTGGATGCGCCAGTGTGGCCGTCTGGCCCATGCTCTGGAACTTGGGCAGCTCACCGAGGTTGCCGCTGGCAATCTGACTGGCCACTTTGTCATCGAATTCCTTCGCCCAGTCGTAGGCCTTGTCCGGCCCGGCGCCCCACTGCATGGCGCGCAGGTTGTGCACGATGTTGCCGCTGCCGACGATCAGCACCCCATAGTCACGCAGCTTCGCCAATTGCTGGCCGAGTGCGAAGTGCTCGGCCGGCGGGCGACTGTAGTCCATGCTCAGTTGCACCACCGGAATGGTGGCCGCAGGGAACATCGGCTTCAGCACCGCCCAGGCGCCGTGATCGAGCCCCCATTCGTGGTCGTCGAGCCCGAGCGGTGGTGCGCTGATTGACTTGGCGATCTCTCCCGCAACAGCCGGCGCACCCGGCGCCGGGTACTGCTGGTCGAACAGCGCCTGCGGGAAGCCGCCAAAGTCGTGAATGGTCTTGGGCTTCGCCATGGCCGTCAGGTGCCAGCCACGGGTCAGCCAGTGCGCAGATACGCAGAGGATCAGTTGCGGCGCCGGGTAGCTGCCTCCAGCACCGAATGATTGCCCGAGGCTTTGCCAGCTCCGGCGCCAGGCGTTGTCTTCAATGGCGTTCATCGGGCTGCCGTGGCCGAGGAATATGACCGGCATGCGCGCTGACTTTTTCAGCGTGGAAAACGCCGCAGATGACAGTGGTGCAGCGTCGGACGGAGTAGTCATGATGGTCGATGCGAGAAGGGTGGGCAGCGCGGACGCCGCAGCGACGCCGCCAGCGACAGATATGGAACGGAGTGCGTCACGGCGTTGCATGATCAGGCGTCGCGGCAAATCGGAATACTTTGGGATGTGGGGGCAATTTTGCCGCAGCCAAGCGCGGCTGACGCGGCGGTGCCGGGCAGCGCGATACCCCTGCTGCCTGCGGCGTCGCCAGCGAGGGGACGATGGTGCGCTGTCCTTAGCGAAATCCCGCTGGCACGTTGTCTGCATGCTCTGCCACAATAATTATTGAACGTACAACCGGGCGGGCAGTCCACCCTAGCGTCTCACCTCGTCTCCCAGGGAATCATCATCATCATGAAATCCATTCCGGAAACCCGAGCCCAACAGGCAGCGTTGTCCGAAACAGCCGAGCCGACCGATCAATCGGCGGCCCCCGCTCGTATTGATCGTCGTCAGAATATTCTTGCCGCTTCACAGCGGCTGTTTGCCCGTCTGGGCTATCACGGCGTCACCATCCGCCAGATTGCCGAGGAAGCGCACGTGCCGCTGGCACTGGTGGGTTACTACTTTGGGCAGAAACAGGAGCTCTACGATGCCGTTTTTGGGCACTGGAGCGGTATGGTTCGCGAACGCCTCGCTGATTTGCAGGCTGCGCTGGAGGCGGCGGGTGGTGATGGTCTCGCCCGCATTGTCGATGCGCTGGTATTGCCGTCGGCACGACTGCGCGAAACCCCCGAGGGGCGTTCGTACGCATTGCTGGTCACGCGCGGTCTCAGCCAGCAGGGACAGGAAGAAGATCGCGCGATTCGCGAATTCTTTGACCCGCTGGCGCGCGAATTCATTAACGCCATGCATGAAGCGCTGGCAGCCGAATTTCCCGGCGCAGCGCGGGCGCAAACTGCCTGGTGCTATCAGTTCGCACTCGGCGCGCTGCTGCACCATCTGAGCGATCAGCGCATCGAGCGCTTGTCCGATGGCGCCAATGTGCCTGCCGATCCGTCGGTCGCCACCCAGCTGAGCGCTTTCATCACTGCAGGCATTCGCGGGGCAATGACGTCATTCGCCAACTGCGCAACTGAGCAGGCCGCCGAGGCCTGAGCGTTTCCTCGGCGTTTTGACGTCGCTGTTGCGTCAGGGGTAGGGGGCGTTACAGCCCCTTCCAGAGCCCGGTCTCCTTCGCGCAGGCGCGAATGGTCGGGATGTATTCGGTGACGAAGCGCAAGGTTTCCGGGTTGAGGCCGATGTCCTTGACAGCGTCGATATCGGCTTCAAGCTTGGCGACGTCAACCTTCTCAGTCAGGCAGCCGCAGAACTTCTGCGGGATGTTTGATTCTGCGACCACCGGCGAAACGGCATTCAGCATGCGGATCACGCGCTCCTGGCACTTGCGGTCGAGCAGGGCGCGTTTCTGGTCCTGCATCACTGTGGCGCAGCCGCCGAGCGAAACGGTGGCAATCGCCGTCAGCGCGGCCAGAAGTGTTGTTTTAGTCGCGAAAAGCCGAGCCATTGAGCCTCCCAAAATCCGGTGCCGTAGTTGCGTCCGTCGAGTTGATCGCGCACGCCGGTCTCGGGGTACGCGTTGCGGAAATCCGCCGTGCCGAAAAGCTTATCCCAAATCGTAAACACCACGCCGAAATTCACTCCCTGCGTTCTGCCTTCGTGTCCGATGCTGATGCCATGATGCACCCGGTGAAACTGCGGGCTCACCAGCAGGTACTTCAATGGCCCGAAGCTCCAGCGCAGGTTGGCGTGGGACAGCGACTCAATCAGCTTGAGTACGAACAGCACCAGCGGGAATTGCTGCGGCGGCACGCCGATGGCGAGGGCAACAGCGGCCATCCACAATGCCGCCAGCAATTCGTCAACGACGTGGTTGCGGTCGTCGGTCCAGAAGGTCATGTCGCGCTGTGCATGGTGCAGCGCGTGCAATTGCCACCACCAGTCCAGCCGATGCTGCAGCCGGTGCCGCCAGTATTCCGCAAAATCTAGCACGATCACGTAAAGCAGCAGACTGAGCGCCGGATTGCCCGCCAGCCCCGGCCAGAAGTCTTCCAGTGACCACGGGGCATAGCCATGCAGGCGCGCGCTGGCTTCCAGCGGGCTCAGCAGCAGCAACAATGCCGCGAAGGTGAACAGCGGGATTAATCCCAGCTTGTTGACCAGCGTGAAGATCACGTCAGTGCGGACCTGCCGTCGCTCGGCAATCACCTGCACTGGCGCCAGCCGCTCCAGTGGAATACAGATAAGCGCGGTGGCGATCACCTGCAGCACGCCCGCGACCAGGAACGAGGTACCGTCGAACGCGCGCTCAGCCCAGGACATCAATCCGAACGAATACACCAGCGGATCAACTGCCGTGGAATACACCCAGCCCACGATCGCCTCAAAGGCATGCTCGGCGGCGTCGTACCAGTCAGCCATCTCTTGTTACCTGCCAGCCGTCGCTTGCGCCCTGGCCGGGCGCTCCGGGATGGTCGCAAAGCAGAAGCCCTTTGCCTTCAATTGAGCGATCAGCGGATCAAGCGTCGGCCAGAACGGATCCTTGCGTGACCAGATGCCCAGGTGCGCCATCAGGATGTCACCATCACGCAGGTTGCCAACCGCGCGCTTGAGCAGGGTGTCATTGGAGAAAGTTTCGCTGGGCAATTCATCGCCCAAAAAGCCCGCATCAGCCCAGCCGACATGGGTCCAGCCGCAGCTTCGCCCGTAGTCGAGCAGGCGCGGTGTGGTCTTGCCCCCCGGTGCTCGCCAGATGCCGTCAAAGCCGCGACCGGTCAGCTCGCGAAAGCGGCTTTCGGACTTGCCAATTTCAGCGCAAACGCCAGCGCGGTCGAGCAGTCGGCCATCTTTGGTTGTCTTGCCCCAAGGGATGTAGCTCACTTGCGTGTCGCCCACGTCACCACGAAAGTAATGGTGATCAAAGGTATGTGAGCCGAAGGCGTGGCCTTCCTTCACTAGCCGTTGCCAGAACGCTTTCTGCGAGTCGTCCAGCGTGAAGCCACCCGCACGGGTTTTCTCGTTGGCGATGAAAAAGGTTGCTTTGACCTGATGCCTGGCCAGGATGTCCGCGATGGCAGGTGCGGGCTCCATGTGCCCGGTGTCGAAAGTCAGGTAAAGCGTACCGCGGCAGTCCGGCGGTGCCGCCACCGCAGAGACGGCCAGCGCCGCTACGGCCAGCGCCGCCAGCGTCCTGCTAACGATCACGCCGCGCATGGCTCTTGAAGTAGATGCCGTGTGGCGAGCGGCCGACGGGAATGTATTCGATTGGCTTGGTGCCAGTCAGGTCGATTACCGCGACGCGTGCTTCCCAGCGCACGGTGGCCCACACTTCCTTGCCATCGGCGGTGACTTCCATGCAGTCGACGCCACGGCCCACCTTGATCGGCTTGGCGGCTACCAGCGTCTTGTAATCGACAGGCGTAATGGTGCCGTCGACGCGGTTGCTGACCAGCACGCGCGAGCCGTCACCGGCCGGGAATACGTTGTGGGCGCCGCGACCAGTGACGATCTGCTTGATCGATGCGCGTTTTATCGGGTCGATCACTTCGACGTAATCAGCGCCCATGATGCCGATAAATAGCAAACCTTGCGGGCTCATCCAGATGCCGGCCGGCGTCTTGCCGGTCTTCATGCGCCAGACTTCCTTGTGGCTGGCGAGGTCAATGGCAATCAGCTCGTCAGAATCCTGCATCGTCACGTAGGCAATCGATGAGTCGCGCGCGAAAGCCACGTGGCTGGGCGTTTTGGCGGCGGGGATGCGGGCTTTCAGTTCGTAGTTCGGCATCGAGTAGATGTCTACCCGGTCGAGCCGCAGGCTGATCGACACAAACCACTTGCCGTCGGGTGAATAGCCGAGCTGGTAGGGGTCGCTGATGCGCGGCAGCCGACGTTTCACTTCGCCGGTCAGCGGGTTGAGAAACACCAGGTCGTTGGAAATTGCGTTGGCGACGACCAGCTCGCTGTCGTCCAGCGTCGGAATCAGGTGGTGTGGCTCCTTGCCCACCGGGTAGGTATCGACCACCTTGCGCGTGGCACGGTCGATGACCGATACCGTGCCGTCGCCGGAATTGAGCACCACGGCCCGTTCGCCGGGCGCCAGCGCGCAGGCGGCGGCGATGCCGGCGGCCAGGACCACACCGGCGAGCGCGCGCACGGCGGCGCGTAGATTGAATCCGCTGGCAGTGACAACGGGACGGAAAGGCAGGCAGCTTGCGATCATGGCCGCGATTGTACGGACGCGCTACACGCATCAGTTGCGGCATAGCAAGCAGGCTGCAGTCGGGGTGGCAGTAACCCGCGCGTGCGGCGTGGCGGGCTATCGGGTACGATTCCTATATTGCGCGTCCGTGCCGGCCTGATGGCTGCCGCCAGATTTGGCCCTTGAATGGCCCATGAAGAGTGATGCGCTGGCTGTCATTGGTGTTCGATGGTTCGTTTTCTCGTTCTCTTTCTGGTCATTCAGGCGGTGCTCTTCGGTGCCCAGCTCACGCCCTGGGGGCAGGAGTATTTCGTCATCCCGTGGACCAACGGTCTGGCCCACTTCTGTGCGCAACTGGTGGCGCTGGTAGATAGCAGCGCCGAGGCGATTGGCAAGGTGTTGCGCAGCACGTCAAACGGGTTTGCTGTGAGCATTGAAGCCGGATGCAACGGGGTCGAGGCGACGCTGGTGCTGATTGCGGCGATCCTTGCGTTCCCGTCCACCTGGACGCAGAAGCTCTGGGGGCTGGCGCTGGGTTTTGTCGCCGTGCAGGGCCTCAACGTTGTTCGCATCATCAGCCTGTTTTATCTGGGCCAGTGGAACATGACGGCGTTCGAATGGGCGCACCTCTATATCTGGCAGGCGCTGATCATGCTCGACGTGCTGATCGTCTGGCTGATCTGGGTGCGCCGCATCAACCGTGCAGCGCATCGCGACGAGCCGCCGTCAGGCGATGGCGGTGTAGCGCCGCAAGCTGCCTAGTTCGCTGACCGTCGCATGCCCAAGACCATCAGCCGGTTCTTCCTGCGCATCCTGGCCTGGGTGCCGTTGGTGTTTTTGTGCTGGTACCTGCTGGTGCCGGTGTTGCATTGGCCCATTCGCTGGTTCCTGTCGGGCATGGCGCTGCTGGGTGTGCCCGAGTTCGTGACCTCGGTGCAACAGACGTTGCATGGCTTCGAATTTCTTACCAATCTGTCGCCGGGCGTGACGCCGGGGCAGGTGTTTCGCCCCGATGCCACGGTAAGCACTGAAGTCGATGCCCGTCTCTACAGCTACGGCACGGCGCTGATGGCGGCGCTGACGATGGCAGCGTGGCACCCGCAGCGCTGGCGCAACCTCTGGTACGGCTGGCTCGCTCTGCTGCCGTTTCAGATGCTGGCCGTTTTCGCGGTGGGCATGAAGCAGATTCTTCTCAATACCGGTGCCGCCGTGCGTGAGCAGGCGGCCTGGGCGCAATGGCAACTGGAAACCATCGCTTACCTCTATCAGTTCTCCACGCTGATCATGCCGCCAGTCACCGCGCTGGTGGTCTGGTTTGTCCTGCACCGCAAATTTGTTGAGCAATTTGTCGGCGCCGACGTGATCGCGATGATCCGTGCCAGCGAAAAGGGCGCGATGTCAGCGCGCCCGGCGCCGATACCGAAGCCGAAGCGGCCCTAGCAACGGGCGAGTCGAGTGCCTTGCGACACAAAATGTCGCAGCCCACGCTACGCTTGCGGCATGCCGAAACTACTTTCCAAATCAAAACTCGTTTCCTTCCGCCTCTGCCCCAAGCGCTTGTGGCTGGACGTGAACCGGCCCTCGTTGCGTGAGGTGAGTGACGCCACGGCGCGCAACTTTGACGTGGGCCATCAGGTTGGCGCGGTGGCGCGGCAGGTGTACGACGCCCAGCAGCGCGGCACGCTGGTCGACATTGACGACCCTGGCTTTGCCGGTGCGCTGCGGCGCAGTCGTGCCTTGCTGGGCGCCAAGTCGCCAAAACCGGTGTTCGAGGCCGGTTTCGCCGCCGCGGGCGTGCTGGCATTTGCCGACGTGATGTTGCCGGCCACTCGTCCGCGCTCGGGCATGCCGCCGGAGCGAAGCACATCGTGGCGAATGATTGAGGTGAAGTCCGCCACCACGCTCAAGGACTACCACCGCGATGATGTCGCGATCCAGACCTTTGCCGCCCTGCAGTCGGGCGTGGAGCTGGCGGCGGTTGCCGTAGCCCATCTGGACAAAGGTTGGGTGTACCCCGGCGATGGCGACTACCGCGGCCTCTTTTGCGAGGTGGATCTCACCGCTGAGGTGATGACGCGGCAGGCCGAAGTGGCCGAGTGGGTCGATGACGCACATCGTTTCGCGCAGCGGCAGCGTGAGCCGCGTCAGGCCATGGGCGCGCAATGTACGGGGCCGTTTGAATGCGTCTACCGCGCGCATTGCGAAGCTTTCGCACCGGTGGTCAAGGCGGCGAAGTATCCCGTCACCTGGCTACCGCAGGTGCGCACCACTGCGTTGAAAGAGCGCATCGCAACGCTGTCGGAGCGGGCACGGGCACCCGACATGCGCCATATTGACGACAGCTTGCTGAGCACGGAGCAGTTACGGGTGAAGACGGCGACGCTTGCTGGCAGAGTTGCGTTTGACCAACGCAAGAGCCGCGCCGCACTCGCACCGCATGGCGAGGCGCCCACCTTTCTCGATTTTGAAACCATCGCGTTTGCGGTGCCACGGTGGGCGGGCACCACACCGTGGCAGCAAGTGCCATTTCAGTTTGCGGCTCACCGCGTCGAGCCGGACGGCACGCTCAGCGATCACAGCTACCTCGACCTCACGGGTGACGACCCCCGCCCCGGCCTCGCTGGCGCCCTGGTGCGCACGTTCGGTGGGAAGCACCGCACCAGGCCGGTGTTTGCGTACAACGCCGGGTTCGAGCGCACCTGCCTCGAACAGCTCGCCAGCGCCGTGCCACGCCACCGTCGCGCGCTGCTGGACATCGCGGCGAGGCTGGTTGACCTGCTGCCCGTGACGCGCGCCCATTACTACCACCCGGCGCAGTGCGGCAGCTGGAGCATCAAACAAGTGCTGCCCACCATTGCCCCCGATCTCGACTATCAGGCGCTCGACGGCGTCCAGCACGGCCAGGCCGCACAGGACGCCTACCTGGAAGCGATCCGTACCGACACCAACGAGACGCGTCGCACGCAGATTGACGCCCAGCTCCGCGCCTATTGCGCGCTCGACAGCTACGCGATGGTGGTGCTCTGGGCGAAACTCGCAGGGCGAGCGGTGCCAGCCGCACCCTCTGCCGCGAGCGCGGAGTAGCCGCCATGCCCCAACGCCCCGCCGGTCTTGAAACCCTGCAACTAGCGCTGCAGTTGCTGCGCAACATCCCGCGCAGCCGCTTTGTGACCTCCCGCGACATGCAGGAGCGCCTGGCCGCGAAGGGAATTGAGCGCGACTTGCGCACCGTGCAGCGGCAGCTCGACATGCTCGTCGAAGCGTTTGACATTGAGCGTGACATGCGCAGCAAACCATACGGCTACAAGTGGAAGCCGCGGGCGCAGGCGCTGTCGCTGCCGGGGCTCAGTGCATCGGAATCGTTGCTGTTCGCGCTTGGGCAAGCGCATCTCGCGAATCTGCTGCCTGCTCGGGCAGCACGCGAAATGCGCGGCTTCTTCGAGCAGGCGGAGGACAACCTTCGCCGCGTTGAATTCAACGATGGAAAACCCGCCGTATCGCGCGAACGCGCCTGGCTCAAAAAGGTGCGGGTGGTGCCGGTGACGCAGCCACTCTTGCCGCCCAAGATTCGCGACGGAGTGTTCGATGCCGTGAGCAACGCCCTTTTCAACGACCACTGGCTCGCGGTGGACTACGTCAACGCCAGCGGCAAACGGGTGCGTGCGCATGTCATGCCGCTTGGTCTGGCGCAACAGGGCGTGCGCCTGTTTCTCGTCTGCCGCTTCGAGGGCTACGACGAAGAGCGCACCCTCGCCCTGCACCGCATCCAGTCTGCGCAGGAGACCAGCGAACCGTTCGAGCGGCCGACCGATTTTGACCTTGAACGCTTTGACAACGAGGGGCGATTCGGCTTTGGTGAAGGCAAGCGCATCCAGGTGCGCCTCGCCGTGTCCGACGCGCTGCGCCTGATCCTTGAAGAAACGCCGCTCGCCGACGACCAGATCATCCGGCGCGTGCGTGGCAAGAACATCGTCACCGCTACTGTCGTCGAATCACAGCAGTGGTATTGGTGGCTTCGGGGGCAGGGGGGAGAGGCGTTGGCAGTTTAGCCACGAGCTTTCCCCAAAAGGTGGACTAGCATCGTCTCTGCAAAACCACGAATCACCAATTTGTTCAATGTTGCTTATGACGCAGCCCAACTTCAACGCGTTCGTTCGAGATCACCGCACTCTCGAGTTAGTCGAATTGCTAAAGTCGACAGACGATGTTCTTGACACCATTCAGCTTGTCGAAAATCAGCATTCTGACGTCATGTCTTGGATGTTGGACCCAAAAGAAGGCCACGGGCAGGGCGATGCGATACTCAAGGACTTGCTTGCGTATGCTTCTTCCAGAGCACGGTGTCAAATCGGGCTGGACGACCGCACAAGGACTTCGAAGTTCTTTAGGAAGTGGACACCACTACGCATTCATACGTCATCGTTTGCTTCAAGTTTCGTTCTCCGCGAATTGGGTTTAGGGAGTTCTAATCGCAACAGCCGACTCGATCTCTTGGTTGTCGATATGCAGAACCGCATTTTGGTCGTAGTCGAAAACAAGGCCGGGACGCCGCAGAGTGAGTCGCAGCTAGAGGTATACCGTACGGCAATAAACGAACTCTTGAGCAGTCATACTGAGCTACGAGGCTTTGATGTCGCTCTAATTGCTATGGACAGATACTTCTACGAACTGGACGGTGCGGACGCCAACGATGAAGCGCCGATCTGGACGTCCTCATGGGTCGGCATTAGTTATGACTGGTTGACAGCTTCCGCAAAGCGCGCGGAAGTCCAGGTCACCAGAGGAAACGCGGCTGCGTCTCTGGTCATGAACTACTGTCGTTCTGAAACGAGTTGGGAAAGTCCCGTCCAAGCGCGACTAACCGAAATCGCTTGCGAGTTGACTCAGTCCTACGAAAATGAGGCGGCTGTTCTTGCCGAGCTTGGTGAAAATCCATCCCGGCGATGGCGAGATCAATCCGTCAGCCTTGACTCCGATGTCTGGAAATTTATTCTCCAAAATCGCTCTTTCGTGAACTTGATGCGATCCGTGTACGGTATTTCTGGAGTCTATGCAGATGTAAGTCGACACCTGATTAGCAAGGAGGCTCAGAGAGCCTTATTTTGCGTTGAGGCCAAGGTTTGGTTGCTACGGCGGCGTGGATCAGTCGGGGCAACATGGCCGGGAGGTTGGAGCGCCGATTGAAGCGCCAGGCGA
>Ga0208695_1003543_pt1 | contig 10493 bp, 10 predicted proteins | sample AD_UKC111_MetaG_FD_184449 | JGI IMG/M metagenome (GOLD analysis project Ga0208695, IMG submission 184449) | Active sludge microbial communities of municipal wastewater-treating anaerobic digesters from Hong Kong - AD_UKC111_MetaG (SPAdes)... | ecosystem: Engineered > Bioreactor > Anaerobic >... | reverse complement strand
GTACTTAAGTAATACTAACCATTATGGCAAGTTATATCTTTTAAGTACTTAATATAACTAGCCATGATAAATTCAGAAATTGTAGAAAACAGAAAGCAAATAAGAGTTAATCAAGAAGTTACATATGTGATTTGACACAAAATTAAATTGTTTGACAATCGTTATAGATAAAGAAATTACGTATTACGATTGTCTCTTAACAGAAAAGAAATATAAAAAGATTGCATATGCTATTAGAGAAATATACACAGTCAAAATATTGTGATTTCATCGTACTTTGTGCTATATCGCATCGCCTCGAGTTCGGGTTGCCCGCCGGCCTGCGACCTGCCCAAAAGTCCTGCGGAGTTTCCGAAAAGAATTAAAATTATAGTTGACGTTCCCAAAAATACCTATTGACAAAATCAAAATATTATATATAATAGTAACAGAGCATAAAGGAGGCGAAGGTAAAGTGAGTAGATATTTTCCATATAATTTCAAGACGAAGAGAGTTATGGATGAAGAAACGTATATAAACCCAAGTTATCACGATGGATACACTTATGGTCAGGCGAGCTTAATTGCAAATGACCATGCCAGAAAATGGTCGCATAAGTATGGATTCCGCAAACCAGCTGAGTTTGGCGTTGCTATACAGGTTAAGCCAGAAGATGGGATTGTTGTTTTCCAAATTAAGGATGCTGTGTTTAACACGAAGATAGTGGGAAATAAGCTCTTCAATGCCGATATGCTCAATAAGATAGCCAATAGTGGTATATTGACTGTTTATGGCGTGCCAAATGAAAATGGCAGTGCAGATTTGTATTTCTTCATGGGTGGCAAACTGCCAAAGAGGAAGTTCAGAAATAGTTATATCATGATTACCGATAATATACTTGTACCAATGTACAGAATCCATCCAGAGTCTTGGCACTATATACCCGAGCAGAATGCAACTTACATAGATCCAAAACTCGAATATGGTGATTTCTTAGCCGAAACTATAATGCTACTCTTCCCACCAAAGAAGAGCCATCAAATAAAATATAAGTCACTCAATAGAACTGCTTATTTGAATAAAGTCGTGAATGCAGAGGTAGAAAATGTCAGGAAGGCAAGAGTTGGTGAAAGAAACAATACACTGAACGAATCGGTTTTCAGGGTCGCCACACTTGTTGCGGCTTTCAAAGATTACATGGATATAGATTGCGATGATATAAAAAATAAATTCCGCCAGGCAGCTTTGGAAAACCACCTGACGGAGCTGGAGACCCAGAAAACCATCCGCTCTGCTTGGGATGCCGGGATACAGCACCCAAGGAAACACTTCAACACACTGTCGAACTACGACGTGGTATTTGTTGATGGACGTAGAAAGTTACTCATCAACAATGATTATATCACGGATTCGGCAGTGTGTCAAGAGCAAAAAGAAGAAAATGTTGAAATTATTTATCAGGCTGACATAGAGCAAGCCAACGTAGTTTCTGCTGAGCCGCAACGACCAGCAGAGCCATACGTTCCTATCGAATTGCTAATTGCGGATGAAGAAAATAGATTGTCAATTGAGAAGTATGAGTATTACGAACAGCCAACGGTCAGCGAATATCCGGAAATTGTTGACGAGGATTATGATTCAACAGAGTACGGCGACGATGATACGATAGAGGCGGAATCGTTTAGGGCTGCTCGAGTGGCTAGACGAAGGGATATAGAAGAGCGAAGAAGAGAACGCGAACGGTCTAAGCGTAGAGAACCTTCGAAATTTGACAATATGTCTCTTGATGACCTTAAGAGTATTCAGTATGATACTTTAGATAAAGAGGAACGGGTTCAAGCGGTGGATCGACTTGTCGACATCGTGCTGGAAAAGGTTTCACTGAACAAGAAGGGCTCTTGGAAGCAGTACTTAGCGACTCTTGACAAAGTACGGCAGGCACAAGAAGGTGGTCGATTCGACAGGGATTTCTTCGATTCAAACTAACGGATTTTGTAGGAGCAAATTTAGTCAACTATAACCGAGCTGGTGCTCGGAAAAAAAGGAGAGTGAAGATTATGTTGATGAGAGATGTTATCCAAAGGCTTAAGAAGGAAGGGTTACCTACAAGAAGGCAGTATCTGTACGAAATTATAGTCGACCTTGAGTCATCGGATAAGCAGAACTTTGGAAGACGAGGCAGGCTTATAGACATGACCGAGGAAGAGTATCAAGTACTTAAAGCCGAAGTCATGAGGAGAAAAGCGATTTCTGGTTCCAAAGTTGAAGTAAAGTAGTTTTATGTTCCTCCAAAGGGGATGATTAGGTGAACATAGTCGTATTGGAAGGAAGAATTGTAAAGGAAGCGGTAAGAGAGATCACATCAAATGGAACAACTGTAAGTAGGTTTACACTAGCAGTAAGAAGGGATAAAGACACATCTGATTTCATAGATTTAAGAGCATACGGCAAGTCGGCAGATTTCATACTTACTCTGCCGAAGGGTACAAGAATGCTTGTTCAAGGAAGGATGAGAAAAGATACATGGAAAGATAAACAGGGTAATTGGGCAGAAAAGATATATATAATCGTAGACAAATTTTCTGTTCTCAGCAGTCCAAGTTCAAAAGTGGAAGAAGATACAGACCAGCGGCTTGTTGGAGATATTATCGGCGATACATTATTTAACGACGACACTCCTCCATTCTAATAAGATCATGCGTACGTCGAGTAGATTTGATAGACAGGTCAATCGCTTTTTTAGAGAAATGGAAAAGATGACAGATGATTGTTCAACATATGACGAAGCGTACGAGAAATTGGAACAGTACTTCAAGAGAATGAACCACCACAGCGAGTTTGTAAGAGGATGTCATTGCTCCCTGTGCACTGCAAGAGACAAGATTGAAGAGTCTTTGATGGTAGAGTTGGACATTATTTATATTGGTCAGTGAAACAAAAAAGAGGGTGAAAGTCCTTGGTAAAGTATGAGACGAAATATGAGCTACGGTTCTTAGAAAAAATCAACGACTCCAAATTCAAAATCTATCTGATTAGGAACGGACTAGTAATCCTCGATTATCTGATCTTAGAATTTGTGCCAGGCAACAAGCAAATTGACCAAGCACCAATCAATATCTCAGATGGAGTTCCGGAACAAGTGAGAGAAATTGCACCAGAGTTTGTCAAGAAGATGTATAACATACACATCAAGCCTTATAGGACAAATCCATGGTGAGTGAAATCAAAATTAGCAAGTGAAAAAAAGACAGCCCCCCATAAGATTCTCTGGGGGACTGTTCTTCTATTTCTTTTCCCTTGCCTCTACTTGGAGTAGAGCAACGAAAGAAAGAAAAAAAAGCACCCCGCGGCATCGTGAGACTTTTGCTACGGCACACAGCTAAGACTATGCTTAATCTGTGCGGGGTGCTTTCCCTGGCGACAACCTCAACCTACAATGTTGTCCAGGTCGAAGTCGTCACCACAAAGAATGACGTTTCTTTCCCATTCAATTTCTGAAATAATTTCATCTGAAATTTCCTTTGCCCATTCTTCCATCTGCTTTTCATTAGGTACCATCATCTTTTCCCCCTTATAATATCATAATATTAGGTCAGAGCTTTTACCCTCCAACCCTATATACATATGACAAAATGTGAGGCATTTTTTAAAACTTGATTGGCCGTATAGATTAATAAGAAAGGCCCCAACATCGGGGCCCATCAATTATCAAAATCGTCATCGTAGTATATGCCTAACTCGTCTGCAAGTTCCTCTAGCGAATCTTCATCCATGTAAATTATTTCGAGTCCCTCTTCGTCAAGCTCATCATCATCTCTGTTTAGCGGGCCAAATAGGTTTTTCAACATCGTCACCTCCACAAAGGCATAACTTTAATGATTGCTTATACATCTATGATGCCAGTCTCAGGTGAAAATTTATCCTTCGACTTATTTGATTTATGCTCTCCTTCCTCAAACATCTCCAAGAATTCTTTGTTATCATTAAGTAGTAGTACAAATGCATTTGCTAATGCATCAACGAATAATTCGTTCTTCTGCTTTGACATGGCGAGCAATTCGTTACCCATTAAATATCCGATGGCGTGTATGATTTCGTGCATTAGCGTTTGTTGAAACGTTTGCCTGTCGAGACCGGGCTTTATGTATATCTTCCTATCAAACCAACTGTGGAGTCCAAAAGTGTTTTCATACCTAAAGTTTGCTTCCTCACATGCATCATTGAACGCCTCTTCGTCAACTAGTACATCGTATTCCAACCCCAATATTTTCAATTTCAATTGCAACCACTCCCTCCACTCAACTCTATTGTACCCCAAGCCACAAATTGGTCAGTAAAAAAAGACTGCGGTTTTTTGATATGGGAGTAGAATATATATAGAATTCAATCCGACTGGAGGGATAGACGTGACTTTGCTAGATGTTGAAACAAAGAAGTCCTATGCGATAACTGGGTATATCAAAAGGTATTATGTTGACCTCACTTCAAATGACTCTGACAGAGTAATCATTGAGACAAGCCAAAACATATATGACATCTTCTGCCGAAAGAATGGCGTATTAGCGCTGTTAGCAAACATCGATAACGACGTTACGATTTCAGTTCATAGCGTTGATGTCAACAACCCAACGACTAAAGTCGTGGGCTTGCAAGCCCCGTGTTGACCAGACCAAGGCCTGAAACAGAGCCTACGTTATAGATGTCATGACACGGTTGGGTGCTTCTCCAGCCCTACCCTCTGTCGTGCAAGGTTAAACAAGCGTGGTGGGTAGCGCTAGTGCTTTGCACACAACAAGCATCTATAACATGGTCGAGGAGAATATTACCTGCTTTATGCAGAGGAAAGGAGAGAATCCTATGGTTTTTGTGTTAGATACAAATAAGCGTCCACTCGCCCCTTGTCATGAGGCGGTCGCAAGAAAGCTGTTGAAACAAGGTAAAGCGGCGATTTACAAACGATTTCCGTTCACCATCATCTTGAAAAAATCGGTGGGTCAACTACCCACCGCCTAAAGAGGCGGGGGCTTGTAAAAGCCCTAGTTGACTAGCCTAAGCGAAAGCTACGTTACCTGCGAATATATAGTTACCCTGGGGTGCGTGCCCAAGCTCCAGGCTCTAAGGTTGGTGGTTAAACAGTTCTGAGGGGTAGGAACAGTGCTGCCAACACGCAAACCGCAGGATAACATTGGCGATGGGCAAATTACTCCAAAAAGGAGGTAAACTATATGTTAGTTTACGTTATTAACAAGCATGGAGAACCTTTGATGCCGTGTAAACCAAGGAAAGCAAGATTATTGCTGAAGCAAGGCAAAGCTAAAGTCGTGAAGAGAACACCTTTTACTATCCAGCTACTCTATGGCTCAAGCGGATACAAGCAACCGGTAAACTTGGGAGTAGATGCTGGCAGTAAACATATTGGCATATCTGCGACAACTGAAAAGAAAGTCCTATTTGAAGCCGAAGTCGAGCTTAAAAACGATATAGTAGAGTTACTAGCTGATAGAAGACAATATCGCCGAAGCAGAAGATATCGCAAAACGAGGTACAGGAAAGCCAGATTTAGCAATCGCAAAAAGCCAGACGGCTGGCTAGCTCCGAGCGTTCAGCACAAGATAGACAGTCACATTAAGATTATAGGCAAGATACACAAGATGCTCCCGATAACTCAAATAACGATAGAGGTCGCACAATTTGATATTCAGAAAATAAAGAATCCAGATATCCAAGGTGTAGAATACCAGCAGGGTGAACAGCTAGGCTTTTGGAACGTTAGAGAATATGTGCTCTGGCGAGATGGATACAGATGTCAAGGCAGAAAAGGCTGCACGAATAAAGTGCTAAATGTGCATCACATAGAATCCAGAAAAACAGGAGGCGATGCTCCAAACAATCTAATAACACTTTGTGAACAATGCCATAGAGATTATCATGCAGGTAAATTGAAGCTAAACCTAAAGCGAGGCCCGTCTTATAGAGACGCAGCATTTATGAGTATAATGCGATGGGCAGTTTATAACAGGTTGAAAGAGCTGTATCAAAACGTCAAACTAACTTATGGTTACATTACAAAACATACAAGAATAAAAGCTGGGTTAGAGAAATCGCACATGGTTGATGCTAGATGTATAAGTGGCAATCCATTAGCAGAACCATTAGATAGCTATTATTATTTCAAGTTTGTTCGTGGTCAGAATCGCCAGCTACATAAAGCCAATCCAAAGAAAGGCGTGCGTCAAGCTAACAAAGCCCCAAGATATGTTTATGGTTTTCAACTATTTGATAAGGTAGAATTTCAGGGTCAGGAGTGCTTTATATTCGGTAGACGCAGTAGTGGCTATTTCGATTTGCGAAAGCTGGATGGCACAAGGATACATCCGTCGGCTAACCACAAAAAATTGAGATTGTTAGAACGTGCAAGTACATTGTTATGTGAAAGGAGGTAAGGCGATTCCTCTCCAACTTGCAGAAGTTGGAGTCTCCTCGCCGGCTATGATGAATCAGAAATCAAAACAACATATCGACTGAAAATCGACTATGGAAGCAGGCATACAGGATTAGCGATTGTGCGAGGAGAAGAAGTGTTGTGGCTTGCACAACTTGACCATCGCACAGACATCAAAGAAAGAATAGATAAAAGGCGTGCTTTTCGTCGAGCAAGACGAAATCGAAAAACAAGATACAGAAAACCACGCTTTCTTAATCGTAGGAGAAAAGACGGGTGGTTGCCACCATCGTTAGAGAGTCGTGTGCAAAATATTCAAACATGGGTTAACCGCTTGAAGAAGTTATGTCCAATTGAGCATATATCATACGAAAATGCCAAATTCGACACGCAACTCATGCGAAATCCTGAAATCAATGGTGTAGAGTATCAACAAGGCACGCTAAAAGGATATGAAGTACGGGAGTATTTACTTGAAAAGTTTGGGCGGAAGTGTTGTTATTGTGGAAAAGAAAATGTTCCACTTGAAGTGGAGCATATCATTCCAAAATCGAGAGGTGGAACAGACCGAGTGGATAACCTATGTCTTGCCTGTCATGACTGTAATCAGCGTAAAGGAAGCAAAACAGCAGAAGAATTCGGGTATCCACATATTCAAGAAATGGTCAAAAAAACGCTAAAAGACGCAAGTGTAGTGAATACCACTCGATGGAAAGTGTATGAAGTGTTAAAACAGAGTGGATGCGAAGTAGAGTGTGGAACAGGTGCGAGAACCAAGATGAATCGAATGCGATTAGGGCTACCTAAAACTCACTATTTTGACGCTTGTTGTGTGGGAGAAAGCACGCCAAACCACTTGTACTTCAAAACAAAAGAAGTGTTATTCATTAAAGCAAAAGGGCGTGGTAGTCGTTCACGCACAAACCTAGATAGATATGGCTTCCCAAGAGGTTATCTTGCAAGACAAAAATTCTTCTTTGGTTTTCAAACAGGGGATATGGTTAAGGCTATTGTTCCAAGAGGAAAATATCAAGGCGTTTGGTTTGGCGAAGTCGCATGTAGAAAGACTGGAAGTTTCGATATTAAAGGCAAGGACGGAAAGCGTATCGTACAAGGAATAAATTATAGATATGTCCAAGTCATTCAGAGATTTGATGGATATTCTTACAGAAGGGGGGAAATGGAACTTGCGTAAGGTGCAATTCCTCCCCATGCCTAAAGGCAGGGGCTTCCTTGCGTAAGTTTCGTGACAAAATGCTAAATAGACTTAACGCTAAGAACATTGCCAGAGCAACATTATCTGCAGACTTGTCAGCTGATAGTTCCAAGCTATATGTCCGCGGTATAGAAGTATTTCCTGAACCGCCATTTCTCATAACGGTTGACGATGAGATAATGCTGGTGCTGAGTAAAAACATCAATAATTTATCCTTAGACGTGATTCGTGGATACGAAGGGACCATCCCAACTGTACATTATCGTGGAGTAAGCGTAGAAAATAGATTTACTGCTGGTACTTTGGATACTGTATTTAATGAACTAGAAAAAGTCAAGAGCAAAACTCTAAGCACTCTTAGAAAAGTGTTATTTTTGTACTCTTACCCGTCTGCTGTAAACGGCTTGTGGGATAATGAAGCGGTTGGAACAGTACTTTCAAAGTACGATGATGTTATATTCCCAAGCGGAGTCACAAAGTCGGATCACTATGACCATGATAGATTGCCTATTATGATTCAGACTGCAAAATCACACAATACCGAGTTTAAAGCATATGGATATATTACACTTATGGATTTTCTAGATATTGAGAAAGGCGAGGAACACGTACTAAACACATTGCTTACTTGGAAGCAGATGGGTGTTGATGGAATTTTTTGGGATGAATTTGGATTCGATTACTTTGAAGTAAATGGTGTTTTTGACCATTACGATGCCAGAACAATACAGAATAAAGCAATGACAATGGCTCATGGCAACGGACTTATGTGTATTGTAAACGCCTGGAATATTGATGACGTGTTTGGCACAGACGATGGCTTAATTCCAGAAATAGAGTGGTGGGTCGATACTGATGGATATCTATACGAAAGTATTCCATTTCATGCGTCAAGCGACACAACAACCATTTGGGCTTCTGCAGGTGATATTTGGTACAAGGCACATCAAATAAATTCAGCTTATAAGAAATACAAAGTAAGGACAATGGGAGTAGCAACTGTTGGCAGTGATGTGGCAAACGATCCACGTTTACTTGACCAATACTACAATATAGCACTTGGAGTAGCGTACAGTATTGGACTAGATGGCATTGGAATTGAGAAGCGCCATTATTATTCCAACGATCCTGTCCTATTACCTATAATACAAGACAAAATTTCTTTTTATGGCCATAAACACAGCAATACTTATTCTTATTATACCGATCAAACATTCGTAAGTAAGAAAGGGAATACTTATGTTGGATGTACGAAATACATACAGACATGGCCAGGCGGAGTCACAACAGCTATTTATGCAAATGACGAACGCACACCGTATATGTATCGTTTTGAACCATATTTTGAGTGGGACGTCGATGTAGGTTTTATTGATTACAAGATTGCACCTGTTTTGAATAACGTAAAGCTTGACGGTAACGATGTCGTTGTCAGTACAAACTTTACAGAGCGAATGCGCATAAAGGAAAATGGTCAAATTCAGCTGTCTACTCAGGACATTCAGGGTTTAGTAATAAGAAATGACATGATAGAGGACGGCGCAGTAGACACTGATAAACTAGCTGATAATGCAGTGACCAAGGACAAAATATTAGCAGGTACGATAACAGGTGACAGACTGGCAAACGGTACAATAACTGATACACAGTTGGCAGACAACGCTGTCAAAGAAACCAAGATAGCAAACGGTGCGGTAACTAATACCAAGTTGGGAACTAAGGCTGTAAAAGAAACAAATATAGATGATTTAGCAGTAACTAATGCAAAGCTAGCAAGTAATGCGGTAAAGGAAACAAACATAGAAGATTCAGCAGTGACTACTAATAAGCTTGCATCTGGTGCTGTAACCAATGCTAAGCTAGGAACTAAAGCTGTAAAAGAAACAAACATAGATGATTTAGCAGTGACTAATGCAAAGCTAGCTAGTAATGCAGTAAAAGAGACAAACATAGAAGATGGTGCTGTATCAACTAACAAGCTTGCAGCTGGGGCTGTGACAAACGCAAAGCTAGCAAGTAATGCGGTAAAGGAAACAAACATAGAAGATTCAGCAGTGACTACTAATAAGCTTGCATCTGGTGCTGTAACCAATGCTAAGCTAGGAACTAAAGCTGTAAAAGAAACAAACATAGATGATTTAGCAGTGACTAATGCAAAGCTAGCTAGTAATGCAGTAAAAGAGACAAACATAGAAGATGGTGCTGTATCAACTAACAAGCTTGCAGCTGGGGCTGTGACAAACGCAAAGCTGGCGAGTAATGCAGTGAAGGAAACAAATATAGAAGACTCAGCAGTGACTACTAATAAACTAGCAGCTGGTGCAGTAACTAATGCCAAGTTAGGAAATAGTGCGGTGAAAGAGGCAAACATAGATGATTTGGCGGTAACCAATACTAAGCTAGGTACTGGTGCTGTGTCCACTGTCAAGATAGCGGATAAGGCAGTTTCATCCGGAAAGTTGCTACATCACGGAGCCAATGGAATAAATTTGGTCATCAATGGTAATTTTACCGATATAGACGGCAACCCAACTATTGACGGATGGGAAAAAGCATACAGCTCTGGCGGCAATGCAATTGTTACTGATCTGGGTACTGATATTGGTTTTACAAGCAGATATGCCTTGCAAAACGAAAATATAGACAACAGAAATGTAAGATATGTTACCAAGACACCAATACCAATAGACAGAAACAAGTCATACCTTTTTGAATGCTACGCCAGAACAGCTAATGGTACTACAGGCACTATGCGTTTGATTGTCTGCCTACTCGATCGCGACAAAAATGTTATATCCGGTGATGGAACATACTGGTATTACCCAGGAGGGTCATTTGAACCAGGAACTAGTTGG
>Ga0208695_1003538_pt1 | contig 10501 bp, 5 predicted proteins | sample AD_UKC111_MetaG_FD_184449 | JGI IMG/M metagenome (GOLD analysis project Ga0208695, IMG submission 184449) | Active sludge microbial communities of municipal wastewater-treating anaerobic digesters from Hong Kong - AD_UKC111_MetaG (SPAdes)... | ecosystem: Engineered > Bioreactor > Anaerobic >... | reverse complement strand
AGTCTTCCCGCGATTGAGGCTGTGGAAGAAGAAGAAGAAGAAATTGCAGCGGTGGCCGAGGAGGCAGTTGAGGGAGACGCAGCGGCAGCTGAGGAAGAAGAAGAGGCAGTGGCAGCGGAAGAGGAATCAGCAGAAGAAGTTGCAGCGGTAGAGGAATCAGAAGAAGAAGTTACAGCAGAAGAGGTTGCAGCGGAAGAAATTATAGTGGAAGTGGAAGCTGCAGAGGCAGAGAATACGGAAACGGCAGTCCCGAAAACAGAAGATCCGGAGACTGGTCCTGAAACCGAATCCGCCGGAATTCAAGAATTAACAGTATTAGAAACCTTAGCGGAAGCTCCGTCATGGGATCATATTACCAGAATGGAGTTTATAGTGGCCTATAAGGAGGGGAATCTAAACAGTATCAATGTTGACAGGGTTGCTTTCAATACCTCCGGCAGAGCCAAGGTTCTCTTTACCTTTGATGACGCCTGGCTCAGCGTTCTTACGACTGGCAAACCAATTCTGGATGCCAAAGGCTTCAAAGGAACAACCTGGGCAAACAAAGAGGCCGCAGAAGGTCATTGGAACGAAGGCGAATTAACATTTATGAATGAAAATGATCTCAATTATATTTATGAGAAGGGTTGGGATATTGGAAACCACACAGTGAGTCACCCCGATAAAGAAAGTGAACTTTCTGATGAAGAAATAAGGGCACAGTATCTGGAGAATCAGGAATGGATCGTGGAAAATCTCTGGCTAAGAGGAGCAAGACACGCATGTTATCCGTCAGGAAGCTATAGTGACAGATTGATCAACATCCTGCAGGATATTGGAGTGAAGTCGGCAAGAACGACCGTACATGGCATTACTCCCACACCGGTAACGGATATGTATAAACTGAAGTGTATCGCGGTTGGAAGAGATACTGATATTGACAAGTATGTATTAGCTGAAATCGACCGGGCGGTGAAAACAGGCTCCACATTGTTCTTTATGTTCCACAGGGTTAAGGAGAATCCCGAACCGGATGACGGTGGTGAAAACTATGGCCGAATCGCGGTATCCACAGCCAATTTTCAACGAATCGTCGATTATGTTGACGAATACGTGCAAAGCAATGATCTTGATGTCGTCACCATCAGCGAATGGTTCGAATCCTACCTGGGAAATGAAATCTATCAGGATTAGAGGCAAATGAGCAAGGCGGGCAGGCCGAATGACCTGTCCGCTTTTGCTTCAAGGAGGTTTTATAATCATGAAATTTTATGTAGGAGTGTTGCTGATGGCTTTGTTAGTTTTCACCCTTTATAGTGTCAATGTGAACGGATACGAAAAACATTGTTATTTTGTCTCCAAAACAGGCAGTGATCGCAATCCGGGAACCTTTGAGAGTCCGTTCAAGACCATCCAAAAAGGCTGCAGCATATTAAAACCGGGAGACATTCTCTATATCAGAGGCGGTGAGTATAGGGAAAAAATAATCATGAAAAGATCGGGTACAAGAAAAGGCTATATCAGAATTCAGCCATATGGGAAAGAAAGGGTTGTGATTAATGGAAAGGGAATTAAGGATAAAAGCAGCCTTATCTATGCTAAAAACAAGAGTTATATCAGCATAAACGGGCTGGAGCTTTGCAACAGCTTGGATGGGGATACGCCGGCAGGAATTCTGATCGAAGGGTATGGGCAGGGAATTCAAGTATTGAACAATAGAATTTACAACATCAAATCTGCGGATAACGCACACGGGATCGCCGTATATGGCACAAGCGGAATAAAATCCATTAGAGACATTACGATTGAAGGCAATGAGGTCTTTGATTGCATATTGGGATCCAGTGAAGCCGTTGTCGTTAACGGTAATGTTGAGGGGTTTAAAATCGCCGATAATGTAATACATCATAATGATAACATCGGGATCGATTGTATCGGGTTTGAAAATACGGCGCCGAAGAATGACAGGGCGAGGAATGGAGTCGTGACAGGAAACCGGGTTTACAATATCAGCAGTGCGGAGAATCCGGCCTATGACGGAGATGCCTGTGCCGGAGGCATCTATGTAGACGGTGGCATCGATATCCTGATTGAGAAGAATATCGTATATAACTGTGATATCGGAATTGAAGTGGCCTGCGAGCATCGAAACCGGGCCGCAAAAAATATCATTGTCCGGAATAATCTTATTCATTCCAACGGTTTGTACGGATTTTCCATAGGCGGAGCATCCGAGGCAGATGGAGATGCGACAGACTGCCAATTTTCAAATAATACACTTTATAATAATCATGTGGGGATCAATATTCAGAAGGCTGCAGACAATAGAATATTCAATAACATTATTTATGAGGCAAAAACCCTGATAGAAGGCGATATGGGCGCCAATCATCTTTCATATAACATCTGGTACTCAACGAAAGGGAATCCGAAAAAGCTGGCGCCATTTTGGGACCCTAGATTGAAAGATCCGGAAAATCTGGACTTTAGCCTGACCTCTGATTCTCCTGCTATTGACGCCGGCGATCCGGCATTCATACCTGATAAGACGGAGACAGATCTGCTGAATCATTCCAGAATAAGAGGGAAAGCGGTTGACTGTGGTGCTTTGGAATACATGAATTGATGATATGGGCTATTTTGTTATATAAATATGGTCCAGTGCGTACCATCCATCAGAACGCCTGTTATCGATAGCCAGCTTTATGGAAGGTTTATTGCTGTTTGGGTCCACAATGGCTGTACAAAGCTGATATTTGCCCTCTTCCAATGGAGGGATATCTATGGATACATCAATCACATGCTTTCCGGGAAGCCAGTTTCTGATATCTACGGACACAGCAGCATGATATACAATGTTGCCATTTGAATCTGCCAATGAAAGTTCCAGGGGCCATGGGTAATAAAAGGGGGCTGATCCTTTGTTTTCCCATACCATTTTTACGGATAAGGTTTTCCCTGACTGTATTCTCGGAGCATGCTTAACAGAGTTTAATACAAAACGGTATCCCATTGTATTTGCGGCTAAGTCAAAGTTATGCTGCAGTTCGGTATCCATGGGCTGATAAGCAGGGCATGACGGACCCAGCCAGCTGGTATGACACCTCCTGATTTGTTCCAGTAAATCATTAATATTTTCATTGTCAAAGCAGCCGATTCCCGGAGGGTTTGCCACCTCTCCTCCGGAAGGCGCATATTTCCAATAGTCAGGCATGGGCGGCTGATTTATTTTAGCCAGATAATCATAATATCCGTTTTCCAAATAGTTTAAAAAGGCGTCATAGGTTTGTTCCATGTGGCCAAAAGAATCGTTGTAGAGGCCGATATTATTTTCCTTTGCGATTTCAAAGGGCCTTCTCATAACCAGAAATTTATTATGAAAGAATTCAAGATAGTGCTCAACATATTGATTGCTTATTTCGACAGGCGGAAAGGGAATTGGGTTATCGGCATCTTGTTTTGTATGCCATTCACCCCAGTGACCTAAACTGCCAAGGGCTATAATTGGTATGAGGTCATTATTGTTATACCGGTCAGAAAGACTTTTTATCAAATCCCGGTGATACGAAATCAGTTTAGGGTTACTGTAATTCGGGCTGAAACCTTTTCCATAGTCAAGATCATACCATACGCCATCTCCATTGATTTCTTCATAAAGCCAATCCGGAATATCCATGTGTTTTTTTTCGCCTGGAAAATCCATATTGATACGCAGGATAATATGCACTCCCATGCGTTCCCAGTACTTTACCTGATACTTGTCCTCAAAGCTGTCAAAATCATAGGTCTGCTTAACGGGCTCAAGCTCCCGCCAGGTTGTATTAATATAAACAAGGCTATGAGGCTGGCTGTAAGGTCCCCCTTCGGCACTTGGGGCCCATCCCATATACGGGTTATTGAGGGGCTCAGATCGTTCTATCGGATAATAAGGTTCTCCAAAATAAAGAATACGAGACAGATGGAATATCAATAGCGGCGAAACGATCAGGATAAGGAAAAGCACAATGATTTTTCTACCGTATTTATTAAGCATTGAAAACGCTCCTTTTTCGGATGCCGGATAAAATTAATATTTTAGTTAATAGTATACGCATTTTAAAGAATGATAGAACATCAGGGGAAGGTAAATTTCAGTTTTGGCTTCCGGGGCAATTCATTCCGGAAAGCAAATACAAGTTCTAAAAAGGAAAATATAACATAAATTATGAAAAGTGAGGCATGCTTATAGCGAGGCGCACAAAACCTGCTGCCTCGATATAACGCATATTTTATGTGAGAAAATTTTCTGCTTAAGCGTTATAGAAAAAGAATTCTTATGAACATTAAGATTATCTTTGGGGTGATGATGTGAACATACTGATAACAGGCGGATATGGTTTTATTGGTTCTCACGTGGCAGAGAGATTTTCGAAAGCAGGCCACCGGATTTATATCATAGACAACTTGTCTGCAGGCAATCCAAAAAATGTGAGGTTTAAGCACACATTTTTTCATTTTAATGTGGAGGATGCTGAATGTGAAGAGATTTTTAAGGCAAATCGATTTGATGTCGTCGTACATTTAGCCGCACAGACGAGTGTTGTCACCTCAATTGAGAATCCTTGCCTGGATGCAAAATCAAATCTTCTAGGGCTTACGAATATGCTTTATCTATCTGACAAGTATGGTGTCAATCAATTCATTTTTTCTTCTTCTGCCGCAGTTTACGGCAATACAGAAGAGGTCAGCATCAGTGAGGATAGTAAGCCGGACCCGATATCACCCTACGGTTTGAGCAAGCTGACAGGAGAAATCTATTGTACGAAATGGAATGAAGTTTTTGGGTTAAATACGATCTGTCTCCGATTCGCCAACGTATATGGGCCAAGACAGGGAACAAAAGGCGAAGGCGGGGTCGTATCTATTTTTTTGGAAAGAATAATGCAAGGAAAAGAGCTGATTATCTTTGGCGACGGGAATCAAACCAGGGATTTTATTTATGTAAAAGATGTTGCGGAAGCCATATTCAGGGCTTCTGAGGCAAGAACAAGCGGTGTGTTTAACTTATCAACCAATACGGAAAACAGTGTAAACAGGCTGACGGAAATATTGGCTTCATTAGGCCCTGTTGCAGGGATACAGTATAGAGATGAGCGGGAAGGTGATATCAAGCACTCATGTCTGGATAACAAAAAAATTAAAGATCTTCTTGACTGGGCGCCTCTATGCAGTATCGAAGAAGGACTGAAATATACTTATCATTGGTATATGAGCCACCGCGATGATTTTACTTCTGAGAAGAGTGGCGGCAATACGAAAAAAAATATTACGGAGGCATTCAAAAAGCATCTTAAATGGAGCCTGCCCTATATAGAAAACCTGCTATTTTTTATTCTGGTATGCTTTCTTACTGTTCTTTCACAAAGATATGCAAGCATATCCATGATAGATTATAAAATTTTCTACATTATAGTAATTGCGGGATTGTACGGAATGAACCACGGAATATTATCATCACTGCTTTCCTGCGGGCTGTATGGATACTTGTATGTCACCGAAGGAAGAGACGCCGTATCATTGATCGATAACACAAGCAGTTTATTACAAATCTCTTTTTATATCCTGACCGGTATGGTATTAGGATACATGACAGATCATAAAAGCAATGAATTAAAGACAAAGGAAATGTTAGCCCAGTCATTTGAGGAAAAATATAATCAACTAAGCAGAATTCATGATGATATCCTTAGAATCAACAAAGAATTCAGCGAGCAAATTCTCAATAATCATGAAAGCTTTGGAAAGGCGTACTCTGTTATAAAGAGGCTTGACGCCCTTACCCCGAAAGAGATTTTTGATAATTCTGTCTGCGTGCTGGAAAATATGATGCAAACAAATAAAGTTTCTATTTACAGGGTCACAGAGATGAACTCACTTGCTATATTGGCTGCAAAATCTGAGAATAGCGATTTTTTAGTACCAGCTATAATCAAGATCAAGGAGCGGAAAGATATTCAAACCATCCTTCATACAAAAGATGTATTTGTAAATAAAGAGATGCTGCCTGATGTGCCGGTTTTAACCGCGCCTGTTATCCATCAGGATGAGATGATTGCCATCGTCTCGATTCATGATATGAATTTTGAAGATCTCACACTTCATAAACTCAATTTATTCAAGGTATTGACTAATTTAATAGCATACAGTTTGAATCACGCATACAGATACATGTCTGCGAAAGAAGATCATGATGGCTATGTCCCTTATTCAAGAATGGGGGAATTAGGATGATTGCATACGGTACGTTATTCATAATCGGTTATGGGTTATTCAGTTTATTCTATATAGGTTTTTGGTTTCGTAAAAGTCTGTCCGAGGGTTTTTTCAGACTCATACTGGCAGTATTTTTCCCTGTATTAGGATATTTGTTCTTATTTCTTTTATGGATTTCAAATCATTTCATAAAATCAGATTCAATTCCTTCTTTATTTGATAAAGATCAATATTCGAGGCATTCGGCTGCATTCAGAACAATTGAATCAGATAAAGAATTAAACCTGATTCCTTTTGAAGAAGCACTGATACTGAATAATCACAGGATTCGCAGAAGGATGCTGCTGGACATCCTCAAGGAAAATATGAGCCAATACCCAAAATTATTGATGATGGCATTAGCCAATGAAGATTCAGAGACTTCCCATTATGCCGCAGCTGCCCTGGTTGAACTGAGAGGAAGGATCTCACAGTCACTTCAAGAAATGGTCTGTAAATATGAAAACGGGGAGAGAAGCACCGATTTCCTGTTGTCCTATGCTGATACTTTAAGAGAATGCCTGAACAGCGGGCTGATGGATAAGGATGACATCGGAAAGCTGAAATTAATCTATCGAGAAGTCTTAAAGGAGATACTTGAAATACACACACAGGATGAAGTGTATTTTAGCGATAGAATAAGCCTTGATCTTGAGGCCAAAGACTATTGTTCCGCAGAATATTATTGCAAAATGTTTATGAAAATCCATTCTGAGAGTGAGCAGCCCTATCTTATGTTTTTGAAGTTATATTATTCCCTTCGGGATAGTAAGTTGTAAAATGAATTGCCCAAAAAAATAAAAAAAAGACCCATTCCAAGGTCAAACCAGTTATGCTTAATGTTGACGACAAAAGCGACTGGAGGGGACCGGAATGGATCAAGAAAAGCATAACACAGGAAAGAGAAAATGGAAACAGATTTCTGAAAAGGAGCGCTACAAAATAGAAGCACTGTATGATCAAGGTCTAACCCCAGCCCAAATAGGGAATGCATTAGGGCGGGACAGGCGGACGATCGAGCGGGAGCTTCAACTCGGATTTGTTGAGCAGAGACGTACGAACACCAGCTACAAAAAGGACGGGCCGCTATACATCACAGAAATAAGATATAAAGCGGACACAGCGCAGATGAGGCGCGAGGAGCGGGCGGCAAACAAAGGCCGAAGCTTAAAGATTGGGAACGACCAGAAATTGGCGGATTACATTGAGAGGAAAATAAAAGAGGAGAAATGGTCGCCAGACGCAATAATCGGCAGAATCAGAGCAGAGGGTCTGGTATTTAAGACCAGCATCTGCACGAAGACGGTCTACAATTACATCGACAAGGGAATTTTCAGGGAAGTGACGAACAAGGACCTGTGGATGAAAAAGGATGGCAAAAAGGGGCGGGATTACAAAAAAGTCCGTACGGTAGCGCTGAACAACAAGCGAGGTAAGAGCATAACGGAACGCCCCAGGGAAGCTGATGAGCGGAGTGAGCAAGGTCACTGGGAAATCGACCTGGTGGAAGGGAAACAAGGCACGAAACCGGTGATTCTAACGCTTGTGGACCGCAAAACGCGGAAATCACTGTACGTTTTGGTGAAAAACAAAACACAGAAGGAAGTGATACGGGCAATCAAAAGGATCAGAAAGCGCGTAGGCGGCGACTTTTCCGAAGTGTTCAAAACAATCACAGCGGACAACGGCGGCGAGTTTCTAAACAGCGAAGCGATTAGAAAAGCTTCAGGATGCTGGGAGGTATACTATGCTCATCCGTACAGCAGTTGGGAACGGGGAAGCAACGAGAACGGGAACCGTATACTGCGACGGTTCATTCCTAAAGGAACTGACATCGGCAGGCTGACAGAAGAGGAGTTGCAGAGAATAGAAGACTGGGTAAACAATTACCCCCGTAAAATCCATGGATACAAGACTGCAAATGAAATGTCGGCTGCTTAAAAAATCTATCATTTTTTCTCTTAGGAAAAGTAGTCATCAGGGAGCATAAACACAACTGGTAATAAATGGTGGGCAATTAAACTTGCAATTCGCATACTGCCTTGTTATTTGATAAATATTTTGATTTTTCCAAAAGCTGGGTGTAAAATATTTGAAAATAAAATTTATTTTTGGGGGTGAAAATTTTGAAACGCAAGGTATTGAGCATTCTCCTTGTACTGGCTTTGATTGCCGGCAGCGCAGGCTTTGCTTTCGCGGATTCTGCCTACACAGTCAAAGAAGGCGACGTACTATGGAAAATAGCGAAGAAGTACGAGACTACCTGGCAGGCCTTGGCGGAATATAACAAGCTTGCGAATCCGCATCTGATCTACCCGGGTCAGAAATTAGCCATTCCGGACGGAGGTGCCGCACCGGCTCCAGAACAGCAAGAACCGGCGCCCGCCTCGGAGCCCGAACCTCAGGGATTCCAGGTTCCGGAACAGTGGAAAGCGGATTATGAACAATTCCTCAATGCGGTAGACCATGAATATGCATATGGAATTGCGCTTGAACTGTCCACGAATCCAGAATACTTGTCTTCCAGTCTAGGCACCAGAACGGCGGGCAGTGACGCGGAGCATGCCGCGGCAGATTATCTTCTTGCGGAAATGAAAAAGATCGGCCTTGTTGAAACGGAAAAGATCGCTACCAAGGTTGACAAATGGCAGTTCAACGGCGCATCGCTCACCCTTGCCGGCGATGACAAGATCATCGTTCCGCACTCCTATGCGACTGCCGCAACTCCAAAGGACGGAATTACCGCGGAAATCGTTTTTGTGGGTGACGGTACCATGTACGATTACGCCGATCTCGACGTTACGGGTAAAATCGTGCTGATCGATCTGGATCAAAGGGCGAACTGGTGGATTACCTACCCGATGCTGGAAGCGCAGCTTCATGGTGCTGCCGCGATCCTGAGCGCCAACGTGGGAGGCTTTTCCCAGATCAGCAAGGACGCCTTAAATTGTCAGGATATCTGCGGACCCACCGGCATCCCCTGTGTCAGCATCAGCCTCAACGATTCGGAATATATTAAAGCGAAACTGGAAAAAGGACCTGTAACGGCTACCTTAAAGGTGGACAATATCGTGGAGGAAAACGGCACCTCATATAACGTGATCGGAAAGATCAAGGGCAAGAGCTCTGATCAGCAGATCGTCGTCGGCGGGCACTATGACATGTATTTCAAGGGTTTCCAGGATGACAACTGTGCCATGGGCCTGATCCTTGCAATGGCAAAGGCTATGATTGACAGCGGATACGTTCCCGAAAACGATATCGTCTTCTGCTGCCATGGAGCGGAAGAATGGGGCGCATCCTACACCCAGTTCGACTGGAGCATCGGTGCATGGAACATGATCAACGTCGCCCGTCCGGAATGGGTCGGGAAAACGCTGGCCTTTGTCAACTTCGAACTTCCCGCGTATGAATTCGCTGATTATACAACCGTATATTCCGCTCCGGAAATGTACAGCATGATCGACTATTTTGTGAACGAATACCCGCTGTCGCCGGATCCGGTGAACTGCTTCCCGAACGGTGTAAAAACGGCGGGATATCAGACCTACACTTATTCCGACGATTTCTCCTACTATGCTGCAGGCGTGCCCTCCACGGTCAACGGCTTCCTGCTTCAGGAGGATATGGAAACGGTATTCCCATTCTATGTTAACACCTACCACTCCAATTTCGATACACCCGACACCTATGACAAGGACGTTATGGACTTCCACATCAAATTCTACGGCGTCCTGGTTTCCTACATCGACAAGACCCCTGCCCTCTATCTGGATTATACCGCCCAGCACGACAGGCTTCTTGCAGCCTTGAATGAAGATCTCTGCACCGCAGCCGGCGGGGATGCCGCCGCATACAAAGCCGCTCTTGCAAAACTGCAGGCGGCAGCATCCGAGGCGAAACAGGAGATCATCGATCTGAACAGGGATTACAATGCCGCCGTAATCGCAGGCGACACGGCGACAGCCGACGCGCTCAAAGCCCGGGCCAAGGAGCTGAATACAAAGAACCTGAAGGCATTCAAGTATGCTCAGGATGAATTCCTTGGCCTGATGTATGAAGCACCTATCGTTCCGCATGAAGCGCCCCAATCCAATATCGAACTGATGCAGGAGATTATCGCCTGCCTGGAGGCCGGCGATGTGGTGACGGCAGCCGACGAATACGCATGGCAGGTCAACAATGTTCTGGAATGGTACAACATGTACTTCAGCCCGGAGGTCATCGCCCA